>Ga0209184_1000541_pt1 | contig 37967 bp, 25 predicted proteins | sample EN8Hudsemesocosm_2_FD_184627 | JGI IMG/M metagenome (GOLD analysis project Ga0209184, IMG submission 184627) | Methane-oxidizing microbial communities from mesocosms in the Hudson Canyon - EN8C Hudson Canyon (SPAdes) (version 2) | ecosystem: Environmental > Aquatic > Marine > Cold seeps | place... | reverse complement strand
AATTCTTTTTCCCTTCTCGTTAGCGTTAACCGCTTCCGTTTAGGAGGGGCGCATTCTACAGCACCTTTACTTCGCGTCAATCTTTATTTCGTTTAATTCTTTAAGTGCTTTTGGCACTCAAAACCTTAGCTGAAACAAAAACCTTCACCAGAATAAAACCATTGATTTACATCAACTATTAACTGTTTAATCCTGCTTCTAACTCGCTGCGTTTAAGCAGGTCTGTTTGAAGAGGAGCGCATTATATAGAGCCCCGACTTTAGGTCAATAGCTTATTTCATCTATTTGAAAATAATTCTAGCAATCTTCTTTTTACCTGCCTGAATAACCACTCGCTGTCGAACAGTGATCTTTAAACCTGCATCCACTACCTTCTCACCATTCACATAAACAGCCCCACGCCCCAACACATCTTTGGCCGCTTTCCCATTTTGTACCAAACGCGCTCTTTTCAGCACTTCTGATATAAGCAACTCATCCAACCCTTCAGCACTAACCTCAACATCAGGCACATTTTCTGGCACCTCACCCAACTCCACTCGATTACCCGCAGACTTGTGAGCTCCAGCCGCTGCTTCAGCGCCATGAAACCGCTCTATAATTTCCCGCGCGAACAGGTCTTTCACCTCTTGAGGGTTTCGACCATTCTGAACTTCCAACCTCAAGGCATCAATTTCCTGCATTGATTTAAAACTAAGCAATTCAAAATACCGCCATATCATACCGTCAGGCAATGACAACAGCTTTGTATACATAAGCCCTGGCGCATCATTCACACCAACATAATTATTAAGCGACTTAGACATTTTCTGAACACCGTCCAACCCTTCCAATAACGGCATCGTTAAAATTGTTTGCGGTTCCATGCCTGCAGCTTTTTGAAGCGTTCGCCCCATCAAAAGATTAAATTTTTGATCAGTACCGCCCAGCTCAACATCAGCTCGCAATGCGACCGAATCATAACCCTGAACTAGAGGGTATAAAAATTCATGAATCGCAATTGATTGCTCGCCCTTAAAACGTTTATTAAAGTCATCGCGCTCTAACATTCTAGCAACGTTATATTGACCAGCCAACTTAATCATATCCGCAGCAGATAGCTTGTCCATCCATTCTGAATTAAATACGACAGTTGTTAATTCCGGATCCAATATTTTAAAAACCTGTTCTTTATATGAACGAGCATTTTCAGCTACCTGATTTTTAGTTAACGCAGGTCTTGTCGCACTCTTTCCCGTAGGATCACCAATCATGCCGGTAAAGTCCCCAATCAAGAACAAAATCTCATGCCCCAGATCCTGAAACTGTTTCAATTTATTCAGCAACACCGTATGCCCTAAATGCAAATCAGGTGCAGTTGGATCAAAACCAGCTTTTATACGTAACTTTCGCCCCGCCTCAAGCTTTTTAACTAAATCATCTTCTACAATTAATTCTTCTGCGCCTCTCTTTATAAGCGCAAGTGATTCCTGGACCGACACCATCTATTTATCAACCTTCTTCATTAATAAGCTAATCTCTTGAAACAACACAACACTACAAGTTACTAGAGCGTAACTATAAGTGGAAATTTGTAATTATAGCAGTTTTAGGTGTGATGTAAGCCACCAACTAAGATAATCACTTTGCTAGGAACGATTTCTGCCTCTATACTCCAACTATTCACACAATTTAACATTCACAAATTTTACTTGTAGGTCAGCAGTTGATTCACCCATACCCCAAGACACACATTTTAGCAGCTAGCTTTATCGGCGTTGTTATCACATTAGTACTCACGTTCAGCCCTAGCAGCAAAGTCAATGCGACTCGCACCAGCACACCTATCGAACTAGGCCTCCCCCAACCAACACTGCTAAATGAAATCATCCAATTAGATGAAACAAACACATCTAAAAAAATCAGTAAACCTGCCATTACCGCTACAGAAACCACAAAACCACAACCCAGTGAAAATTGGCAAACTATCACAGTTAAAGATGGTCACTCTTTATCTACGATTTTTTCCTTAGCTGGGCTCAACGACAAAGTTATGTACTCTGTACTCGGTAAAAAGAAACAAAACAAATCTCTTTCGCAAATTTTCCCAGGTGAGAAGTTAGCCTTCTTACAAAATAGTGAAGACAATCTCTCTAAAGTAAAACTGATACGCTCTCCTTTAGAATCCATTCTATATACCAAAACAGACAACGGAACCTTTACTAGCGAAACCATCACACGCACCCCCGAGATTCATACCTCTTACCGCGAAGGTGAGATTAAGAGCTCTCTTTTTCTAGCAGGCCAAGCTGCAGGTTTAACCCAAAAGCAAATTATGGAACTTGCAAACATCTTTGGCTGGGACATCGACTTTATTTTAGACATTAGGAGTGGCGACAAATTTAGCTTAATTTATGAGGAATTATACTTAGACGGCGAAAAATACAAAAACGGAAAAATTCTAGCCGCGAAGTTCTCTAACCAAGGACGGGAACTAGAAGCTGTATTATATAGAGCAGAGAATGGTACAAATAATTACTTCACTCCCGAAGGCAAAAGCATGCGAAAAGCCTTCATTAGAACCCCTGTTGATTTCGCACGAATATCATCACGCTTTAATTTAAGAAGAAAACACCCCGTACTTCACAAAATCAGGGCGCACAAGGGCACAGACTATGCAGCGTCTCGTGGCACCCCTATAAAAGCAACAGGTGATGGTAAAATCATACACGCAGGAAGAAAAGGCGGTTACGGTAAAGCGGTTATTATTCAACACGGGCAAAAATTCACAACGCTTTACGCTCATATGAGCAAATACGCGAGAGGTATTAAAACCGGAAAACGCGTAAAACAAGGCCAAACAATCGGCTATATTGGCAGCACAGGCCTTGCATCTGGCCCACACTTGCATTACGAGTTCCGAGTAAATGGCGTACATAAGAATTCGCTAAAAGTTAAACTTCCACATGCAATGCCGATTCCTAAAAATCAGCTTTCAGCCTTCAAAGAACAAACACATTCATATTCAGCTCAATTATCCACCTTCAGCGATAACTATCAACTTGCAGCAAATGAAAAACAATAATAAAGCACTCTATATTGGCGTCATGTCTGGCACCAGCATGGACGCTGTTGATGCAGCACTTGTATCTATCTACGACAACAAAATTGAAACACTCGCCCATCACAGTAACGAAATACCTTCAGGATTAAAGCAACAACTATCCGAACTGTGCTCTCCAGGCGAAAATGAAATAGAGCGATCTGGGCATCTGGACATACTGGTTGCAGAATTAGTCGCAAAAACCGTTAACACTTTATTAGAAAACGAAAACCTACAAGCTCAAGACATTTCTGCTATTGGCAGTCACGGACAAACCGTTCGCCATCGACCCAATGCTCCAAAACCGTTTTCATTGCAAATTGGCAATCCTAGCATCATCGCTAACAACACTAACATCACAACCATTGCAGACTTTCGCATGGCTGACATTGCAGCCGGCGGCCAAGGCGCACCACTTGTACCGGCATTTCACCAAGCTGCGTTCCAATCAAAGACAGACTTTCGTGCGATTATCAATATTGGCGGCATCGCCAACATCACCTTACTCAGCCCAGATGATGAAGCACTGTTAGACCCAACACTTAAAAACAGTGATTCCGTAAAAGGCTATGACCTAGGCCCAGGTAATACGCTCATGGATCAATGGATTCAACACGATCAAAATAAAGCTTTTGATATGAATGGCGATTGGGCAAGAACCGGTAAAGTGATCCCAACACTACTTAGCAAGCTACTAGCAGACGATTTTATTCGTAAATCCCCACCAAAAAGCTCTGGTAGAGAATATTTTAACCTCCCTTGGCTTAAGCGTCATTTTGAAACCCCCTCAGCAGCCAATGACATACAAAGAACCTTGGCAGAATTTACCGCACAAGTTATCGCTAATACACTAAAGCAAGAAACAAACAACCACCCTTGCGATGTATTTTTATGCGGAGGAGGGGTTAAAAACGCCTTCTTGAAAAAACGAATCACATTACTACTCCCAAGTTACCAGATATCTAGCACCTGTACTCTCGGTATTGATGCGCAATTAGTTGAAGCAACCGCTTTTGCCTGGCTTGCCAAACAAACCCTAAACAAACTCACCAGTAATATTGAAGCCGTTACAGGCGCGAGTCATCGAAAAATACTAGGCGGCATTTACTTAGCGTAAATAAGCCGCCCGTCATTCTTCGCAAAGACAACCAAGCAATCTCACCTTAAATACACACTGAAGCAACAGCCCCCAGATTCATCAAATAGACATGCACGAAAAACGCTCAAAAAATAAACAAAGCTTTTTTCATAAAACCTGCGTATACTTGCGCACCTTTTCAGACACCAACAAGAAACACTGGTATAAACAGGCTTAATCTATAGCCAAACCAGCGGGATGTCGCCGTCGGCATACAGGACGTACTTGCAGCGTGTCAGAAAAATTTTAAACCGTATTTTATACGGACACTAGCAAGTTTACTTTATACAGGCGTACTATATGACTGATGTTGAGTCTCGTTTCGAGAACTTTAACCTTCCCGACTTTCTCCTTAAAGCTGTTACAGAATTAGGCTACGAGAAACCTTCTCCAATTCAAGAAAAAGCAATCCCCTTCTTATTAGATGGTAGAGATATCATCGGACAAGCACAGACAGGCACAGGTAAAACTGCAGCCTTCGCTCTACCAGTGCTAGCAAATATTGATCCTAAAAGTAGTCACACTCAAGTACTGATACTCGCACCTACTCGTGAATTAGCCATTCAGGTTGCCGAAGCGTGTCAGTCTTATGCAAAATATATTAAAGGCTTCCACGTTTTACCTATTTATGGTGGCCAGAGCTATACAAATCAACTACGCCAGTTAAAGCGTGGCGCCCAAGTCGTTGTAGGTACTCCCGGCCGTGTTATGGATCACATGCGCAGGAAAACACTAAGCCTAGATAACTTAAAAACATTAGTCTTAGATGAAGCAGATGAGATGCTACGTATGGGTTTCATTGATGATGTAGAGTGGGTTCTCGAACACACCCCATCGGACCGCCAAATTGCACTATTCTCGGCGACCATGCCAAGAGAGATTCAAAAAGTAGCTGAAAAGCACTTGAATAAACCTGAAATCATCAAGATTGAAAATAAGACGGCGACTGCAAGCACTATTAACCAACGTTATTTAATGAGCACCGGTATCAATAAGTTAGATGCCTTGACACGAATTCTTGAAGTTGAAGAGTTTGATGGCATCATTATTTTTGTGCGAACTAAAGTTTCAACAGAAGAGTTGGCGACAAAATTAAACGCACGAGGCTTCTCAAGCGCCGCATTGAATGGCGATATAGCCCAAGCTGCGCGCGAAAAAACAGTTGATCGTTTGAAGACCGGAAAAATTGATGTCCTTATCGCTACTGATGTTGCGGCACGAGGATTAGATGTTCCACGCATCAGTCATGTTATTAACTTTGACGTACCTTACGATACTGAAACTTATATTCACCGAATTGGCCGTACAGGCCGTGCGGGTCGTTCAGGTGATGCAATACTATTTATCGCCCCACGTGAAAAGAGAATGCTTAGCTCTATTGAGCGCGCAACAAAGAAAAGCATTGAAAAAATGAATATCCCATCGGCTTCAGATATTAACGAAATCCGTGTCGATCAGTTTAAAGCAAACATTCTTGAGCGTTTAGAAAATCAGAACTTGACGATTTTCCAAGATATCATTGAAAATTTAATTGAAGAAAATCAAGCGGATCCGATCAAGATTGCTTCAGCGCTTGCGCATATGTGCAATGGTAGCAAACCATTTCTATTAGATCCTCAAAGTGATCGTAAGATTAACCGTCCAGAACGAGAAGAAAGAAACTCCGATTCAAGACGTGATCGTGGTGAAAGGGGCGAGCGTGGCGAAAGAGGCAGAAGAGAGCGAAAGCGACCTGCAAGCAATGAAATGCGCCCTCTTAAGAACCACCCAGAGGTAAAACTAACACGTTACCGGGTTGATGTCGGTCACAACGATGGCGTTAAACCCGGAAATATAGTTGGCGCTATCGCGAATACCGCAGATTTAGACAGTGAGTATATTGGTCAAATTGAAATTTATGACGGCCACAGTACTGTTGATCTACCTGCTGGCATGCCTGATTCTTTATTGACACTACTTCAAAATGCAAAAGTGTCTAACCGCCCAATGGGATTAAAGCCAGAGACTGAAGGAAGTGCACCTGCACCGTCAGACCAACAGCGTAAACCCAGAAAACGCAAGGACAGCTCAACCGGAGATCGAAAGCCTAGAGCTAGAAAAATGGATTAATGTTTAAATAAGCACAAAAAAGCCTCCAACATTTTATATGTTGGAGGCTTTTTATTTTCTATCAGGTGAATACTAAAAATGACACTTCAAAACACTAAAAAATAAAGGGAGTCAACAACTCCCTACCGCAAGCGTCGTACTTACTTGCTGTTATCTAGCATATATTGAACCGTCGCAGCAATGTCATCATCAGAACACGCAGCACAAGTACCGCGTGGAGGCATTGCATTAAAACCGGCAATCGCATTACTCACTAGAGTATCAACCCCTTTCGCTACACGGTCATCCCAAGCAGCCGCATCACCATATTTTGGTGCACCTAAAGCGCCAGTACCATGACATCCAAAACATGATGTTTGATAGATGTCACTCGCTTCACGAGGTCCTGAAGCAACAGCTGCCGTCGCAGAACCACAATCATTACCTTCTATACAAACTTTACCAACAGGCATAGTACGTTCACGAATTGAGTCTTCATCCATGGTTGCTTGCGCAGAAAAAACAACTACCAGTCCCAACATGGCCGAACTCAAAACTTTTAATAAATTCTTCACTAAATCACCTCACCTGTCATTAAACATTATTAGAGTACTTAAATACTTTGGCTGCATTATAGGGCATATTTTAAACTTCTAAAATACTTACTATGTCCAGCAAGCACTTTCATCGCTTATTTTTTATCTCAAAAATATATTTATTCACTTTTTTCTTACTGAACTTTGTTGATTCCCAGATCTTTGACTACACTCATACTTGAGTTTGAGTCTATTAGTCAGTGCTGTTTAAAACAGATACATCAGATCTAGTTTGTATTTCAAACAATAATAGTAAGTCACTTAATACGAGTCACTTATTGCTTAGTTAATTTAAAGATAAAGGTTAGACAATGTCAGATAAACTAAACGGAACTGTAAAATGGTTCAACGAGTCAAAGGGTTTTGGTTTTATTCAGCGTGATAGTGGACCAGATTTATTTGTACACTTCAGCAATATTCAAGGCGACGGCTTCAAAACTTTAGCTGAAGGCCAAGCAGTCACCTTCACTGAGGGCTCCGGCCAAAAAGGACCTCAAGCTGAAAACGTAATGCCAGCTTAAAACTCAATGTATACCAAACCCCAGCAGTCTTGCTGGGGTTTACTTTTCCCGACAACTCTATGCGCTTCCATTCATTAACGCCGCTTTTTTAAAGTTAGCGTATCCAGCGAAGAAAACGCCTCACCCCTTTATCGACTTCAAAAAGCGAACGATTAAAGTGTACTCGCAATTTCTGTAAAGGCGTATATTCTACAATTCTACGCTGATAAAGATGCAAGCTAACATGCCCCCATACTCTCCACCAACGAACAGGGTTCATCCCCTTACCTGTTTTGCCTGTATCCTTATTTAACAACATAACATCCAGCATCATACCGTCATTTCTAGGGTGAGCCAGCGATAAACCTGTCGATTTAAACCCCATCAAACTATATCGTTCAATTAAGCCCCCAGCACTCGCCACCATGACATATTTCTTACCAGCAGACAGCCCTTCACGATACATATTCTCAAAAACGCCATGCAAGACATCAGTGTCCTGATAGTGTCGTTCAATACAAATAGCGGTAATTTCCATCAACTCTTCGTAACCCGGAAGTCTTGAGAACTCACTCATTGGTAAAAGCAGGTCTAGCTCAAAAGGTTTTTCACCTCGCTCACCAAAAACCAGCAATGCACTTCCAATTACCCGTTCATTATGAAATGCAATCAGGATTCGACCATAAGCGTCTTGTTGCATCGCAAACCTTGCAATAGGCTCATCTTTTGCACACATATTTTGACTGGCATATGACTTACGCCGTAATTTTAGTACTGCCTCATATTCAGCCTGAGTCTCAACAAAACGATACTGAACGAGCTCTTGGATATGTAGAGTTTTTAGCCCAGCACGATTGATATCTCTTGGCGTTTTTTGCGCAAAATGAAAACAATATTGCGCTAACTCCTCTTCCGCATGAAAAGGCAAGTTAGGCGTACTAATAAAACAACGAATTTTATTACAGTCCGTTAAAGAGACATTAGAAATTTCACCCACTACATTTTGCAAACCCTTAATCGACCCGACACTAAAGCTCACCTCCATAAAGTCAAACAAAGTGAAGTCTGAGTTGATATTCGTTGCATAAAAGCCTTTTCGAGAAAGGCTCTCAATTTCAAAGTAACTATTTTGCTTATAAAAGAACGGGTGAGAAATTTGCCCCTTTAGACCTTGTGCAGCACTTAAATGCACAGGATAAAAGTCACCATGTTTATTTTTCTGCTCGTGCTCAATCACCGCAGATATTTTTATCCGTTTGAGCTTAGTGGGCTGTTTATCAATAATCACACCATAAATGAGGTAGTGATGATTAATTAAGGGACTCACAGTAACAGGAAGCTTATCGCCTACATTCAAAGACTCTGCATGAAACTCATCGAGCGTAATAGCAAAGCCAAGACTTGAGAAATCAGACAATGATGCATCAATTTCAACGCCACCAATATTAACACTGGCCCTAAAGCCATGTTTTCCCGTCAACGATTGACGCGCAATCCGACGATCTTCCCGACTAATAAAATGTGTTTTAAATTCCATAACGAACAAATTCTCTTACTTCAAAAGACTCACTGCAACACGCTCAATTCAGTTCATATAAGCCAATACAGAGGTCATATTCTTATAATTATTAGCGTAGTTCAACACTATTTGTAAACGCTATTATTCCAGAACCTCTGCACTTGCTCCAATTTATTTTTGAGGTAAATAATCAAGAAAAATAACACGTCAAATCATTTAAACAAATTAAAGGATTAACTAACGTTAAACCATACAAACAAGCACCTAAAACTATAGCAACAAGGTTCTTAGATCCCCTAACGAACGAGAAACTAAAGAAGCAAAACGTGCTGCATCAGCACCATTCACAGCCCGATGATCATATGACAAAGACAGCGGTAACATTAACCGAGGTACAAAACCATCACTTTCAAGTTCATAACAGGGTTTTATCTGTGCTTTTGAAACACCTAAGATGGCAACTTCTGGCGTATTAACAATTGGTGTAAAGGCCGTCCCACCTAGCCCTCCTAAACTTGATATTGTAAAACATCCACCCTGCATATCAGCGGGCTGTAGTTTCCGGTCTCTTGCTCTAGCAGCAAGAGTTTGACACTCTTCCGCTAATGCCCACAGGTTTTTTTTATCAACATCACGAATCACAGGAACCACCAAACCATTTGGCGTATCAACCGCAATACCAATATGAATATATCCCTTTTGATAAACCTTATGCGACTGCATATCGATCGAAACATTAAACTGGGGCAATTGGCTTAGCGCATACGCACATGCTTTTAATAAAAAGGCCATAGCTGTGAGTTTAACGCCTTTGACCTCACCTTCTTTTTTCAGGCTTTTCCTAAAAACGTCCATTTCGGTAATATCAGCTTCATCAAATTGCGTTACATGTGGCACAGTCAACCAACTTGTTTGCATATTTTCAGCTGTAATACGCTGAATTTTTTCCATTGCAAGACAGTTAACTTCGCCAAATACCGAAAAATCAGGTAATTTCACCTTCGGCAACACTCCTCCTGCAAAGCTAGAACCATTCCTTTGAGGAGAGTCTTGAGCAAGAATAACTTGCTGCTTAATGTAAGCGTTGAGATCTTCTTTTAATATCCTCGTTTTTGGACCATTGCCTTTTACTCTAAAAATATCAACGCCTAGCTCTCTTGCTAAGCGTCTAACGGCTGGCCCCGCATGCACATTGGCATTATTGGTTTCTAAAGCCTTAAATTTAGCATTTTCTACCTGACCGACTACCAGTTCTTCTCGAGTAGCTACATTAGCGATTAACTTCTCCCCTTTCAGAGGAAGCATTGCTTCTGTTTTTTTGATGCGGTCAACGGCGCTTGTTTCAGCGTCAGTCGATTCCCCAGCACTCAGAATAACGGCAATCACATCTCCCGACGTAACTTTATCGCCAAGCTTCACTTTCAATTTTTTTAGTTCACCTGAAAAGGGCGATGGAATATCCATCGTCGTCTTGTCCGACTCAAGTACTAAAAGCGTATCGTCTTTAGAAATTTTTTGATTTTCATTTACTGAAATCTCAATTACTTCAACTTGCTCAGAGCCCCCTAAATCAGGCACCAGAATATCTTTCAAAACTCTACTTTCTAACGCCTCAACTTCGAGCTTTGTTGCTTTTACTGAGAATTCATCTACCTCCGATACTGAGCTATTAACAGCTACTGGGGTTGGCTCCCCTAAACCAGCACCATTTTCAGAAACTGACCCCGCTACAACAGACAATACTAAAACAGGCTCTCCCTCGATAATTTTATCGCCGACATTCACACTTATTGATTGTATTTGACCTGCTGCAGGACAAGGGACCTCTACTGTAGTTTTATCAGACTCCAATACTACGATTGAATCATCCTGACTTACTTCATCCCCCACCGACACGCAAATTTCTATCACCTCCATTTCGCCTTCAACACCTAGACAAGGAACTGTTACATCTAATGAATTCATATAATATTCCTTTATTAGCGCTGCATTGAGCTTAAGCAATTACGGTCTATATCGTATTTACGCATCGCATCCAGAACTGTTTGAGCATCTAGTTTATCTTGGTCGGACAGTGCCTTGAGCGCTGCAATCACGATATAGAATCGATCAACTTCAAAAAACTGTCTAAGTTTTTCTCGCGTATCACTTCGACCAAAACCATCTGTCCCTAACACCGTATAATCACACGGCATAAATGCCCTGATTTGATCGCTGTATAAACGTATATAATCTGTTGATGCAATCGCAGGCCCATCTTTGCCTTTCAAACAGCTTTCAACATACGAAAGTTTGCGCTGTTTTTCAGGGTTAAGCATATTCCAACGTGCTACTTTTTGACCATCCCGCGCTAACTCATTAAAGCTGGTGACACTCCAAATATCGCTACTAATTCCAAAATCGTCCAATAACAAGTTTGCAGCAGCCCTCACCTCATTAAAAATAGCACCACTACCCAGCAGCTGAACATGGCATTTTTTATTCTTACTTTTACCTTTAAGTTTGAGAGTCTCAAAAAGATACATGCCCTTTAAAATTCCCTCCTCAGAGTTTTTCACTAAAGGCGCTTGTAGGTAGTTTTCGTTCATTACTGTAATGTAGTAATACACACTTTCATTTTCTTGATACATCCTGCGTAAGCCATCCTGAATGATCACCGCTAACTCAGCCCCATAAGCGGGATCATAGGCAACACAATTGGGAACGGTTCCAGCTAAGATATGACTATGTCCATCCTGATGCTGTAAACCTTCACCATTCAAAGTTGTTCTCCCAGCAGTTCCACCCACCAAAAACCCTCTGGCACGCATATCCCCAGCCGCCCAAGCCAAATCACCAATACGTTGAAAACCAAACATGGAATAAAAAACATAAAAAGGAATTAACGGGTAATCATTTGTGCTGTAAGAGGTAGCGCAAGCCATCCATGCAGACATCGCGCCCGCTTCATTGATACCTTCCTCAAGAATCTGCCCCGCTTTATCTTCACGGTAATACATCACTTGATCTCGATCATTAGGTACATATTTTTGGCCTTCGGAAGTATAAATACCTAACTGGCGAAACATACCTTCCATACCAAATGTACGCGCTTCATCTGGAACAATTGGCACAATTCGTTTACCTAAACGCTTATCTTTCGTCAATGCGGTTAATATTCTAACGAATGTCATCGTAGTTGAGATTGCACGCTCCCCCGAACCTTTTAACTGTGCGTCAAAGAGTGACAATTCAGGAATGGTTAAAGGCTGGCTTTGTTCTCGACGTGTAGGGAAAACACCGCCAAGATCCGTTCGACGCTTTTTCATATATAACGCTTCAGGACTATCATCAGCAGGTCGATAATATGGCATTGATTCAATTTCATCATTGTTAATTGGAACGCCAAACCGGTCTCTAAAACTCTTTAAAGTATTTACATCTAATTTTTTCAGAGAGTGCGTACTATTCGTCGCTTCACCTGATTTACCAAAACCATAACCTTTAATTGTTTGCGCCAAGATGACTGTTGGTTGACCTTTATGGTGTACTGCTTTGTGGTAAGCCGCATACATTTTATAGGGGTCATGGCCACCACGATTCAATTGTTCTATATCTTTATCACTTAAGCTTTCTGCGATTTTTGCCAGCTCAGGATAACGACCAAAGAAGTGTTGCCGTGTATAAGCACTGCCGTTTGACTTAAAATTTTGCATTTCGCCATCGACCACTTCATCCATGGCTCTCTGCATGGCTCCCTCTTTATCTTTTTCAAATAAAGGGTCCCACATTCGCCCCCAAACAACTTTAATAACATTCCAGCCTGCGCCACGAAACACACCCTCTAATTCCTGGATAATCTTACCGTTACCTCTAACCGGCCCATCAAGACGCTGCAGGTTACAATTCACAACAAAAATTAGATTATCCAGCTTTTCACGCCCAGCGAGGGCTATAGAACCTAGCGTTTCTGGCTCATCCGTTTCGCCGTCACCTACAAAACACCAAACTTTTCGATCCTTTCTTTCAGTCAGTTCACGACTATGAAGATATTTCATAACATGCGCTTGATAGATTGCTTGTAATGGACCCAATCCCATAGAAACTGTTGGGAACTGCCAATAGTCTGGCAATAGCCAAGGATGAGGATAAGATGGCAGACCATCACCATCAACTTCATTCCGATAGCGATCCATTTGGTCTTCAGAGAAACGTCCTTCTAAAAAAGACCTGGCGTATATTCCTGGTGAAGTATGGCCCTGTACATAAACCAAGTCAGCTTCGCGCGTTTCATCTCCCGCATGAAAGAAATAATTAAAACCAACATCGTACAAGGTTGCGCTCGAAGAAAATGAAGATATATGACCACCTAACTCGCCAGGTCTCTTATTAGCCCGCAAGACCATCACCATCGCATTCCAACGAATCAATGAGCGGATACGCCTTTCCATGAACAAGTCGCCCGGCATACGGACTTCTTGATCGGCGGGAATCGTATTACAATAAGGTGTCGTGACCGAATACGGGAGATCACTCCCTAGCTTTCTCGCTTTCTCAGATAAACGTGTTAATAAATATTTTGCTCTTTCAGTACCTTCGTTTTCAATGACAGAAGCTAAGGCATCAAGCCACTCAGACGTTTCAATAGGATCTGAATCATCCAGCATCAATTTCTCCTTTGGGAAATTTCATTCTTATTTTATTCAATCACAACTCAACTTAGACTTTCAGTTTAGACCCAAATTGCTGACTTCGTTAGGAGAATGGTTAATTTATCATCAAACACAGATTGTGAACGTTGAGTAAAATCTGACAAACTTTCATATTTTAGCGTGCACGTGTCCACTAAAAGCAGTACAATTATCATCCAAACCAACCTGCATTAACTATTTTAATAATTAAATATTGGATTTACTCATGAAACACCTAGCATCAAAGCAAACCCTTATGCTGACATTAAGCCTACTGGGTACCGTTTTTTTTAGCATGAGCACTTTATCCAAAGAACTGATAATCAAATCAAATCTAGAAACCATGAGTAAATCGGATTTACAGCTGATGAATGAATCAGACTTGGGTAATGTATCCGCTTTAAGTGGGAATAATATCTTAAGCATTCTTGGTGCCCCAGCGGCCGGCTTGACGATTGATATAGACGAAAACGGTAATCAAACTTCTTCTACATCTTTTTCAACCACAAAAAATCAGGAAAGTGAGAAAAACAATGGTTTAGGCAAAAGTGAAATTCGAACAATAGTAGAAGATAACAGTGATTCCGTTAATATCATATCGGCCTTCCATGTAGATGAAACAGAATTAAACAAAGCCATTCACGACGCTAAAGAAGTTGTTAACAAATCCAACTTCCAATCTACATCAACATCAAGCGAGGTACGGTACAAGGAAAGTAATGTACACCATAAGATGACCCCAATAAGCGAAAACAAAATTAGCATGCAATCGGACGTTTTCATTGATCAATTTAGATTTGATAACTTGAAAGGCAACGATGATCACCGCCCAAGTGCCGGCCAGGTATTTTTTTCAAATATTCAGGCAACAACACAAGTCTACACCACAGCTGATTAACCACTTAGTATGCTGCAACATTTGCTCTGAGTAATGAAAGCTCTAACGCTATCATTCTTGAACCATAGAGTGTTTTACGTAAAATAATTACGCCTTGAATTTGACTCAAAATAAAGCCTGTTAGACTTTGGCTGTAATAGCCAATAGAGGCATTCAACATACTTAATTCGTTCAGGTAGATTTTCACAGCAGAGAAAACCTCAGACCAGAATTTAAAAAGATGAATCCTTTTGGAAAAGTGCCTATTTTAGAGTTAGGTGATAGTCAGCACATCAGTGAAACCGTTGCAATTTTTCGTTATTTTGAGGTGCCAGTCCCTGAAGACCCTAAGCAAAGATCACAAGTCATTCAATGGTTAATGTTTCGAATGGCCGGTGTTGAGATTGAACCGTTTTAAAACTTAGAAAGATGGGTCAAGCAGATTTATGCGCGTCCCGCAGCAAAAAAGGCACTGAAATACCCCTGCGAACTGAAGCAAAGAAAATAATTGAAAGCGGTAAAACGATGATTTGAAATAATAAAAAAACCGATACTACAGCTCAGTATCGGTTTTAAAATATCTATCAGTAAAACATTAAGCCTAGCTCAACTTAGCGGGTACCGTACACCACCATGGTTTTACCTTTAACCTGAACTAAACCTTGTTCTTCTAAGGTTTTTAAGACTCGACCGACCATTTCTCTAGAACAGCCAACAATTCGCCCAATTTCTTGTCGAGTAATTTTTATTTGCATGCCATCAGGGTGCGTCATTGCATCAGGCTCTTTACATAAATCTAATAAGGTTCTAGCCACACGCCCTGTTACATCTAAAAATGCCAAGTCACCAACTTTACGGGTTGTTTGACGCAAACGGCTCGCCATTTGTTCGCCAATAAAATAAAGAATTTTAGGATCTTGCTGACTAATTTCACGAAATTTAGCGTAGCTAATTTCAGCGACTTCACACTCTGACTTCGCTTTTACCCAAGCACTTCTTGAATCCATATTATCAAACAAGCCCATTTCACCAAAGAAATCGCCTGTATTAAGATAAGCCATTATCATCTCACGCCCGTCATCATCTTCGATAATAACGGTAACGGAACCCTTGATGATATAAAATAAAGAATCACCCTTATCGCCAGCATAAATTATTGTACTTTTAGCGGGGTACTTTCTGCGATGACATTGCGATAGAAAATAGTCTAAATGTTTGGTTTTACTTTCAATCGGTTTTAAAATCGAGGACATTCTATTTACCTTTTTATTTGCATACATGCTAGAAGCGATTACTTCCTGTAAGGGGCGGGAAGACAGCCCTTAATAACTTCAACGCTATAGCCTACTGTATTTTTAAATAAGAACAAGAACTTATTGCTCTTTTAGAAAAGTATAGACTAAGAAACTAATTCCACATTTATTATTATTTACGTATTTATGATAATGTAACCCGATATTTAGACGCAATAATTTTTAATATTTTAACTAGGATTAATAACTATGAAAGCGAAAATTCATTGGGATGGCGATGCCAAATTTATTGGTGATTCTGAATCTGGCCACACAATTACGATGGACGGCCCACCCGATCATGGTGGTAAAAACCAAGGCCCTCGCCCAATGGAAATGTTATTACTTGGTTTAGGGGGATGTACCTCATTTGACGTAATGAGTATTCTTAAAAAATCACGACAAAAAGTGACAGATTGCATTGCAGAAATTTCCGCTGAAAGGGCTGATGAAGTACCTGCTGTATTCACTAAAATTCAAATCCATTTTGTTGTAAAAGGCGATAATCTGAAAGAAAGTCTGGTAAAACGTGCCGTATCCTTATCCGCAGAAAAGTATTGTTCAGCCTCTATCATGCTTGAAAAAGGTGGTGTAGAAATCACTCACAGCTATGAAATTCAAAATTAATATTGATGGCATTGGCAGCACTAAGGAATAAAAACTGATGGATAAAAAAATTAAGCTTCATGGCTTTAATAATCTAACGAAGTCGCTAAGTTTTAACATTTATGACATTTGCTATGCAAATACTGAAAAAGAGCGCAAAGAGTACATTGAATACATTGATGAAATGTACAATGCCGAACGCTTAACGCAAATATTAACAGATGTTGTTTCGATCATTGAAGCGAATATATTAAATATCGCACGCCAGGATTACGACCCACACGGTGCCAGCGTCACAATGCTCATTGCCGAGCATGAAATACCGCCAGAGCAAGATAGCAACTCTGAAGCACCAGGGCCGCTACCCGACACAATTGTCGCACACTTAGACAAGAGCCATGTGACAGTTCATACCTACCCAGAAAGCCATCCTGTTAATGGTATTAGTACCTTTCGAGTGGATATTGATGTATCTACATGCGGATTAATTTCGCCGTTAAAAGCTTTAAACTATTTAATTCATAGTTTCGACTCAGACATTGTAATGCTAGATTATCGTGTCAGGGGTTTTACACGAGATGTGGATGGCTGCAAGCATTATATTGACCATGAGATCAGCTCAATACAAAACTATTTAAGTCATGACACCCAAGACGCCTATCAAATGATTGATGTAAATGTTTATCAGGAGAATACTTTCCACACAAAAATGCTATTAAAAGAGTTTGATCTCAAAGATTATTTGTTTGGACAAGGGATTGAAAATTTCAGCAAACAAAAACTAAACACAATTGAAAAAGATCTCAAGCAAGAAATGCAGGAAATTTTCTATTCTCGAAATTTCTCTAGATAACTTAATTATTAGAGAGCTTTGCACGACTCAACCTATGTCTTTTCGATTATTTTTACCGGACTCCTGCTCTCTTATTGCTATTGAGGTATTAAAACCTAAGGATTCCGGCCGAAAGCCTCGCAGGAATAACGAAGCTATTTAGTCGAACAACTGCTATGAACAGCTCTCTATGGGTATTTTCAAGAATTAGAGGGCTTCTAGAAATAAAAGCGACCCTAGCTGTCACCCATCATGTTCAGAGGTGCAATCATCACATCAAAGTTAACATATTCAGAAACAGTTGAGCCTTGAATATAATCAAACCCCAATTTTTTCATGCGTTGAAAACAAATTGCAGAATCCACCGAGCAAGCAAGCACTTCTTTACCTAAATAGTGAGCAACCTCTGTAATAGAGTCCGTAGCAGTTTCATCTGAGCCCTCCTTATTCATTGACTCCATAAAGCTTTCATCGATCTTGATCATATCAACCGGCAAGGCTTTGAGTTGTGAAAAAGGTGAGCGACTAGTACCAAAATGATCCAAGCAAAAATTAAACCCTTTCACCATCAAGTGCTTCATCATATCGGCAGCAGCGTGTACATTTTCAATTTCAGAGCTATCATATAAATCAAACCAAACATGTTCAGCCTCTAGACGTCCCTCATCAACAAGTTCAAGCAACCAATCTTTAAATGAATCGTCTTTAAAGGCATAAGCACTTAATTTTATATGCACAATTTGAACAGAGTCCCAAGCCGGTTCTTGGTGCTCTTTTTTGAGTATTAATTGCTGAACCCACCAACGGTCCAACAAATACATATCCTCTTCACTTTCTGGCTCGTATGACGCGCCACTTCCAACAACAGAACAAACTAGATCATATTGTTCACCGTAGATTGTTTTATCTGCAATAGGAATAATTTTTTGCGCATATATTTCCAGGTTTAACTCAGAGCTAGAAGTATCTAGCTCCTCCTCAAGCAATACACCCTGAGAGGGGGGTACGTTATTCTCATTATTATGAGAAGTTAAAGTTTTCGATTCTGTGTCTTGCTCAGCTTCTGACACCAAGGGTAATACTTCTTCATCAGCTGAAATTTGACACGGCTCTGATTCTTCCAATTTTTCATGCATGGATGCAATCGCGTGATCTATCATCAACTCGGGATTATTAAAGCCAAGATGCGCACTACTTTCACTCAACTGGAATGATAGTCCGGTATATTCCTGACATAACTGAGAGAATTTTTCATTGAAGCCGACAACTTGTTGCTCTGGATTATCTGTTACTGTAAATAATGCAAAATCAACCGTATCAATTCGACCAATAACAGATGTGTTCTCTATATTGACACTTAGAATATCTGAAACAGCAGCCGTCAATTTTGGAGGAATAACAACCGTCTCTGAGTACTCTAAGTGCACATACAGCAAATGGCATGGGGAAGTTCTAGTACCCATTTTCATGACAGCTCTTACTTGACGACAAAACTCACGCTTATTTACCAATCCCGTTGCCCTATCGTGACTCGATTCATACGCTAGCTTGTCATAAACATCTTTAACCATATCATCAAGCCCTTGGTTGACGATGGGTACTTCATAACTTGAGTCAGGGATCACCTGTTTGGTTTTTAAATAATTTGCCAGCTTAAAAAGCCCTAACTCTACGACCTTCATACCCTGATGATTCACAAAGACAAATTTACTATATCCTTTTGCTACCCAAACCAAACGCATGTAATTCGAACGACTATCTTCGCGTTTAAAATGAACCCACACACCAGGCTGAAAAGATTTCGCTCGAAAAATCCAATGTTTTAACTCTTTTGACGTTTTAGTATTACGACGTACAGTTTCAGTTTCCGTCTCTGGGACATCTAGAAGCTTAGCTTTTACACATTTTTGGCCGCCAGTAGGTCCAGCCATTATTAAGGATTTCAAGGCATCCCGAATTACAATGGGAGGTTCAACATTCCCTGAAACTAACTTTAAGCCTGCCTGAATCCTAGGCAAAATAGCTTTCATATCTAATGGGGTAGCGGGATCATTACCAAAAGAAATCAAGCTATCCAAAACCGCTAATGCTTCATTCCACTCAGGACTTCCCTCACCATGTTTTAAGTAAGTCAACTGAAGCAAGTCTTGCCAGCCATTCTCAATTAACGTTAAAACTGCAGGCGGCACCTCTCGCTGCATCAAACATTCATTTAAAGCCTTTGACACGTCAACTTTCGCTTGTTCAACCTTATGGACCCCTTCAGCAGCCGCGGCAACACGTTCTACATTTTTCATATACAACTGGTTCTGCTGCTCAACCAAGACATCCATTTCTTTTAATACGTGATCGAAGACTGCAATATCGTGTTCAAATTCCTGTACAACAGTTTTAACAAGCACATCCACTTTATTACGAATAGTAGGACTCATGCGAGTCCCCGTTGCACCTAGTTGGGCAATTCGGTTCATCACCGCACGCACTGAACTGTTTCTGTCATCAAAAAAGCGCTCATCTTTTAATAGCACCTTCAAAACGGGAACTTCTAACTTCAATAGATGTTGCTTTGCTTCTTCGGATAAACGGGGATTTTTTTGCATGCTTGCAAAAAAACGATCAACAACGTCTATCGCGACCTGCTGATTTTCCTCGATACCCTTCTCTTCCGCACCACTTTGAGGAGCTGATGACACAAGCGACAGCTGAATTCGCTCCAATAAGCTAGCTCTGTCTTCAGGTAACGCTTCGCCCTCAACAGAAGAGGCTTGAAGTTCACTTAAGCCTTGTTTTAGCTCAGATTCGGAATAGGTTTCTTCCGGAGGAGTGATCCCTAGTTCTGCATTTGATGCGTTTTGATTTACATGCAACGAACGAACAAGGCCCAATACATTTTGAAATGCTTTTTCTGCCATTTCATGGTTTTGTTTAAAGCCTGCTTCTGAATCTTTTGGTGATGAAAAAGGCGGTAAAGCACTCACAATACTTTGGGACTCTGCCGACTGATAAGTTTCTGGCATATTTCCTTGATAAAAAGAAGGTTCAGCACCATAACTGAAAATCGGTTCATCACGTCGTTCAGCCTTAGCCGAATTTTCGCTTGCCTTTATATGTTTATCAACAGCATTTTCACCAATGCTTGCAGATCCCTCTTTCTTAACTTCGCTTTTCTCATCCGACTGCTTTTCTTTCAGTGGTGTGTTTGTTTTTCTCGGTAAAATTTTACTCACATCGAGGTCTGGCAAAACCTTATGCCTAATTAAAATTGCATTTAAATCTTTATAGAGAGGCTCTAAATGGACAATCACTTTTTGCTCGAAGCTTCTAAATACCAATCGTTCTACAACACTCCCCATGGCAAGCCGAATTAAAGATGATTGAAATGCCCCCACTAATAGAGAAGGCCCTAACGGACTTTGATGATATCTTTTATCTCCGATACCAATTGCATCCAGTCGTATTTTCAGAGGCAATAAAAACGCTCTGTAATTTGTTTCTGCTTTGGTGATCAACACACGTGATGTTAACCAATCTTCGAACTCACCTTTATCAATCAAAGACAAATCTTCCAAGGCATCTACTTTAGATTCCATATTGTTATTTGCCGCGGATTTTGGGTCTTGGATCGCAGCCATAAAAACCTTCAGCATCGAAGCCTGTTCGCGCGTAATTTTATTGGCCGCTTCCATAATTGAGTTTGATAATTGATCTGATGAGGCGGCAACGGCAGCAGCTTTAACATCCGTGATCACCGCAGGATAAAAGTCATTCATCAATGGCTTCGTATAACCCTGAATACAATCTATACACTCTCGAATAATTTGTTTGATCTCACCCTCGGGCACTGCATAATGACGTTTCTGAGCATTAAAGTCTGTCAACGACTTTATCGCATCATCATAGCGACCTATAAAACGTACCCCTGACGCATGTTCCATAACATAAGTAGGCTTAGACTCCAATTCATACTGTTCGCTTTGTTGGCCATAAAAAACGACCTTAAACGTTCTCCCTTCAACCGCCTTAGTATAAATCGATAAAGCGTCGCAAACTTCTGACGCATATTTAAGCAACAGACCTTCGGAGCAATAGTCAGCAATGATACAGGGCCAGGTCCCGCCGTTATCTAGCTTCAACATCGCATCATGATGTATCGGTTTTCGTAAGCTAGATCGTCGTTCCATAATTAAACCTATTTCCGTCTTTAGTTTTGTTCATTAATTTTTTTCATTAATACTTTGGCGTTTCGGTCGGTATTATAATTTTTCTCACCGGGTAAACTTTGAGCCGAAACAAGCTCAAAGCCTCTCTCTTTAAACCAATGCTCTGTCTTCGTTGTTAATACAAAGAGCTTCGATAAATTCTGGCTCTTTGCCCTGACCTCAACGGCATCTAAAAGACGGTCACCACGACCATGCCTTCGATAAGTAGGATCGACAGCAAAACAAGATAACTCACCCGCTTGATCTTCAGGAAAGGGGTACAAACCGGCGCAACCAATGATCGCGTTATCTCTAACATCAACCAAGAAATAATCTAATTCTGTTTCCAACAACTCTCTTGAGCGGCGTACCAAAAAACCTTGTTCTTCAAGCGGTCTTATGAGCTCAAGAATACCATTAGTATCTTCTAACCTCGCAGGACGAATCTGGTCATAATGATCCACACTCACCATGGTTCCATGGCCGTCTCTGGTAAATAATTCTTCCAGTAGAGCGCCGTCATGCGCATAACTCAACATATGAACGCGAGAAACACCAGCCTCACACGCTTTGGCGGCAGCCGTTAATTGGTTAATTTGTTCTTGCAGTATGTTCGGATTGGCCTGTTGACCACTCTTTTTATCGGTATAACGTGTAGCTTCTGCTACCGTTATCTCCTGCAGTAACTCTCCTTGATTATTTTTAACACCGCTATCATAACCAAAATAAACTAATTTTTCGGCTCCTAGTTTTACGGCAACCTCGGCTGCCAAAGCCTCATAACTCAAATTAAAAATATCGCCACTCATTGAGTAGCCAACAGCAGGAACTAATACAACCGCACTGTTTTCAAAATGTCCTTCAATTGTTGCCACATCAATACTTCGCACAAGGCCTGTTAATCCTAGGTCAACACCGCCGCTCACGCCATGAGGTCTGGCCATCACAAAGTTGCCACTCACGACATTTATTTTTGCCCCGTGCATCGGAGAGTTAATGACTCCCATCGAAAGTTTAGCTTCAATTTCAGATCGTAGACGGCCATAGGCTTCTAAAACAAACGGCATCATTTCAGGATCGGTTATGCGTAAAGACTGATGAAACGATGCAACAATATCATTCTTCTTAAGTGCTTCATCAATCTGTGGCCGTGCGCCAAACACAATAACTAAACGAACACCAAGACTATTTAATAGTGCAATATCATGCACAATGTTATCAAAGTTTGGATGCTGTAATGTTTCGCCACTAATGGCCAACACAATCACTTTGTTTCGATGAGTATTTATATAAGGTGACGCTTTTCTAAACCATCCCACCCATTCCTTCATTTCACTCATTTCACTCATTTTTCTATTCCAGTTTCATTTGAGTCAACACAGTAGCATTTAATTAATTTACTCAATACATCCGACATAGGTTTGATTTGATCCAAAGCTAAAAATTCGTTTGGCTGATGCGCCTGATCGATTGACCCTGCTCCCATGACGATCGTCTCCAAACCCATAGAGCTTAAAAAAGGAGCCTCAGTTGCAAAAGCAACGACGCCAGCAGCATGCCCGGTCAAGGTCTCACATAAACGAACTAATTCAGCCTGAGCATCGGTTTCAAAAGGGTCTACACCGCCAAATAGAGATGCTACTTTAATGTTGAGCCCTCGTTTGGTCTCAATTTTTTTTGCTAGTAATCGTACTTCGGATTTAAGCGATTCAGAATTCATTCCTGGTAAGGGGCGAATATCAAAACTTAATTCACAATGACCACAAATTCTATTAGGGCTATCGCCCCCCTGTATTCGCCCTAAGTTTAAGGTGGGGACATTTACTTCAAACAAATTATTCTGGTGTTGTGACTGTATTCGTGTTCGAAAAGCCAATAACTCACCTAAAAGTTCATACATGCCCTCTAAAGCACTATTTCCTAAGTCTGGATTTGATGAATGTCCAGAGCCGCCAGAGACAACAATCGATTCCATCAAGATACCTTTATGCATTCTAATTGGTCGAATACTCGTTGGCTCACCAATCACAGCAGCACGGCCTTGAATACTACCCGATTGAGCTAAAGCTCGTGCACCTGACATAGAGCTTTCTTCATCAGCCGTAGCCAGAATGATTAGGGGCTGAGTGAGCTCTGCCCCTTCCATTTGCCTAAGTGCTTCAATAATAATAGGGAAGAAGCCTTTCATATCACAAGTGCCTAGACCATAAAACCTCTGCTCACGCTCAATCAGTTTAAAAGGATCACTCATCCACTTCTGAGTATCATAAGGAACTGTGTCTGTATGCCCAGACAAAACTAAACCATTCGACCCTGTTCCAAGCGTAGCAATCAAGTTTGCTTTATTTACTTGTTCAGGAATCGGCTCAATTTCAACTTTAAAACCTAAACGCTCAAACCAGTCTGCCAATACTCGGATAACCGGCAGATTTCCCTGGTCCCAATCTACAGAAGGAGAGCTAATCGACGGTGTCGCGACCAGCTGACTTAATAGTTTTTCAAACTTTGGCAATTTAATTTTAGGGATAGAATAAGTTTTCATCGATTTTTAATGCCACACTTCAATACTTTCAATTTGATCACGCTGCAATAAATAAGCAACCGAACCACCCGCTATCATCTGACTAAGCTCTATCTTATGATCATCCATAGAAACAACAAGCCCTTGATATTTCTTGCCACCCAACATTACAAGGCGAACTTTTTTCTGAATACTTTGCTCTAACATTTCGAGTGGAATAGGTAAAAAACCACTTTTCAGTTGTTTGATTTTTTTAGCTATCTCATTTTTATCATCAGTTACAGCTACCACAGGAGGTTTAAAGTGCTGGCTATTTACCGTCAATTTAGAAGAAAGCATAGCGGTGCCGTTTAATTTCGCAGACACCCCAAAATATGAAATCAGTTCTTTATCCATCAGCTGTTTAAAGCTGCCGAACACAAAAGGTTTAGGTGGAGATAACGAAAGTTTCAGTTGCCCACCTTGTAATAAATAATCTCGATATAACTGCCTTACTCTCTCCCCAGCTTCAAGCCCTATTGAACTCAAGCTCTGCTGCCATAGTTTGGAAGCATTTTCACTAAACTGAGTGCGATCAAGCGGAGCAAATGTCGAGCAAAAATTACTTAATCGACGAAAATACCCATTATCAACATGTGTTAAAGAGAAATCATTTAGCTGAAAATTTCTGACATCCCACAAAGACAAATCACCAGGAATAGAAAACGCACCCCAAGTCGAATTTAGTTTAGTCTCTCCGAGCGGTCCACGATCTAACAAAACAGATAACCCCAGTGCATCGGACTCTACATCTTCACGCTTCTTAATTGTGATCGAAGACTTATACTCGTGAATTCCCATTTGACGTAAATTATTGTGACTAACACGACGTTGCTCTCCACAAGCATACAAACCAAGCGGTATAGACAAATCGTTACCATATTCAAGCGCTATCCACTCCTCAAAATCTCGACCCGCTAACTCACCTTTAATAGATTGAGCCGTCACGCTTTGTAATCCATCATGCCGACCAGAGGTAAAGTTCGAAAGGTTAAGCAATAGATTAAAATAGTTACCATAGTTCAACCTGAGGCGATCTATATAAAAGGTTCGTTTCAAGCGATAAGGGGTAATAGAAAGGTCGTGAAACACAATCGTGCCATCTAGCTCTGAAGAAAGCCAAGAATACGTAATTGCAAATTCCTGCCCGACAGACTGCTTAAGTTTCTCTGCCGTTTGGTAAGCAAAAAGTGCAATAAAAGCTTTTGAACCCACAAATAAAATAACTGCAAGAAATAAGGCAACGAGTATATTTTTTTTCATATTTATGACTATCCAGGGTATTTCTGCTCAGTTATTAAATGGCGTATAAAGAACTATAGCAAACTTACCATACAATGCTTATATAGAAAAAACAGTAAGATAGACTTTATCTTCCTACAATTCAGTCTAGACTTATATTAAAACACTTTACCTCAAACACTTTGTCACCAATTACTGTAAATAAAACAACCCAAACTTCTTTCCAAGGCTAAGGGCCATCACCAAATGAGCAACACTGACGACATTTCAAAAGCGATTGCATTACTAAAACAAACGCTTCCGGAAATGAACAAAAGAAACATCTCCACCACCCCTGAAAACTATGCCATTTGGTATGAATATGTAAGTGGAAAAAACACGAAGCTCATTGACGCCATACATTTATTAGATAAACAGCACGCAAGTTTCTCCGATAACGTCCTCAAAGAACTTTATATTACCCACATTGCCAATGCACACCAAGCAGCGGTTAATCAACTAAGCGCCAGTGTTAAAACAATCATTAATGATTTCCTCATCAAAATTGCATCCGAAGGCGAGGGTCTCTCTAATTATGCAAACACGCTTGCTGAATTTTCAAAAAGGGTCGAAGGTGTTGATGATATTAATGGCATCAAACAACTTATATCACATATATTAGAAGAAACCAGAAAACAAGAAACGTCCACACAGAATATGCAGACGTCACTCGAAACAATCGCAATAGAAATGAAAAATTTGCGCGCAGAAGTTGCTAAATTAAATGCAGAAGCCACGACAGACTCATTGACTAAAATTAATAATCGACGGGCTTTTGATATAGAAGTAGATAATTGTGTCAGCAATAGCAAATTACAAGAAAAACCGCTTTGCCTGTTATTTGTCGATCTGGACCACTTCAAAGTATTTAACCAGAAATTTGGTCACACGATTGGCGATAAAGTACTGCGGTTTGTCGCCACATTGCTTAAAAACAATATCAAAGGCAGTGATTTTGTTGCTCGATTTAGCGGCGAGCAATTCATCATTTTACTTCCCGAAACAGAATATCATGATGCTTTAACCGTTGCGGAGAATATTCGCGACCGTTTATCCAAGCAAACACTTTCTGATAGTGCCGAAAAAATTGAACTCGGTACAATTACCGCGTCAATAGGCGTTGCTGATTATCAATTTGGGGAGAGTGCTGAGGGTTTAGTAAGAAAAGCGGATAAATGTATGCATGAAGCTAAACGAGCAGGCCGAAATCAGGTAGTGGGTGAAAAAGACCTCCTACAATCTACCAATGAGTCAAAGCGGACACTTATTTGAGCGATAGCGCTTATTATGCCCCATCTGATTGACTATATTTTAGTCAATCAGAGTTTTAAAAACATGTAAATCAAAATTAGTAATGAAATCCGAACTACCCTCCCATACTGGCTGACAAAGCGATTAATCATTAAACCTCGCGCTATCTAAGTTGAAATCACTGCTATACTTTACTGACCAATCGTTGATGAATGCGTCAGAAATTTATGCTCAGTATCAATGGATTCACCATAAATGAGGCCCTCTATTTATCACCCGTCACGCAGGTATATCGAGCCAATCGTGATAGCGATAATAGCTCGGTCATCTTACGCACGTGTGGAGAGCAAGCTAACGCCTCTCAGATTGCCCGCTTATCCTCTACAGCGGATCTGTTAAAAACCTTTGAACACCCTCTTATCATCAAGCTACTCGATATCATTAATCAAGACGGACAAACCGTTCTGGTACTCGAAGATACCCTCAGCATCGACCTAAGCGACTACCTACATAGCTTCGAAACCAAACAACTACCGCTGGTACATTTTTTAGACATTGCTATTCAGCTCGCAGAAGCCTTAAGCATCATTCATCACGCGCAGGTGATCCATAAAGGCCTACACCCTTGTAATATCATTGTGAACCCCGAGTCCAGAAAGATTCAAATTATCGATTTTGGCTTAGCGTGTTTATTACCAAGAGAGCAACCATCCATCGAACCGCCAGAAAAACTCGAAGGCACGCTCGCATATTTATCACCTGAACAAACGGGCCGTATGAATCGTGCCTTAGATTACCGTACCGACTTCTATACCTTAGGCGTAACCTTTTACCAATGCCTCACCGGCAAACTCCCTTTCAATGCGCCCGATGCTTTGGGTGTGGTTTATGCTCACATCGCGACACAACAAACACCAACCTGTGAAGTTTGCATAGAAATACCAGTCATACTCTCTCGACTTATCGACAAATTACTTAGCAAAAATGCCGAAAGTCGTTACCAAAGCGCACTAGGTTTAAAACATGATTTAGAAATCTGCCGCCACGAATGGCTGAAAAATGCCACAATAGATGATTTTGTACTCGGCGCCGAAGATGTTTCTGAATGTTTTCAAATCCAACAAACCCTTTATGGCCGGTCGACAGAAATAAATACCCTTTTAACACACTTTCACTTCGTGATTGCTGGACAACCGCAGTTACTAGCGATATCGGGTTATTCAGGTATTGGAAAATCAGCATTGGTCCATGAAGTTCACCAACCTATTGCCGCACACAACGGACTATTTATAAGCGGTAAATTTGATCAATTTAAACAAAACACTCCTTATTCAGCGCTTAAATATGCCTTTAAAGGCTGGTTGAATCATGTCTTAAGTCAACCCGAGACATCCCTTCAACAACAAAAGCAACAACTGCTCGAAACATTAGGCGCAAACGCTCGAGTTTTGATTGATTTCCTACCAGGTTTCGAAATATTACTAGGCAACCTAGAAACCGTTCCCGTACTTGGCTCGCAAGAGACCCAAGCACGTTTTTATTGGGTTTTCAAAACATTTATTAACACCATCACACAAGCTCACCCACTGGTGTTATTCATTGATGACCTACAATGGGCCGACCAAGGTACTTTGAATCTAATAATAGAGCTTCTCAAAAAATCAACCAGCCCTAATATGCCCAAGCCCCGTTTATACGTGATGGTTGCTTTCCGAGACAACGATATCAATAAACATCACCCCGTTAAACAAATGCTGCAAAAAATTCATCAATTTGAAAACGGTAGCTGCTCATCTCAAATCCATTTAAACCCATTACCTGAAGCCGAAATAAAGCAGCTATTAATGGATTCACTCCATTGCAGTGACGAGACTGCCAGCCCCTTAGCTCAACTTGTGCATAAGAAAACAGCAGGAAACCCTTTTTTTACTCTCGAATTTTTGAAAACCCTATACAGCCAAAAATTATTGAATTTCGACTTATCAACAAAACAATGGCTATGGAGTCTAGACGATATTAATGCTGAGTCGATCACCGATAACGTAGTTGAACTCATGTTATTAAAAATGAAAAGTCTGCCGGCAGAAACCCAACACCTACTACAACTAGCAGCTTGCGTCGGTACTAGATTTGATATCGATACTTTGGCCGTTATTTCAGAACAATCTATGACAGAGGCCAGCCATGCTCTGTGGCCAGCCTTCATAGAGGGTTTATTAATACAAGAGGGCGGAGACTGGCTACTTGGCTCCATGGAAAAAGCTCATTCAAAAACTACAACGGCACGAAAAAAAATAAAACAAATTCCAGTTTGTCGTTTTATTCATGATCGTATGCTACAAGCCGCTTATGAATCCCTAGTTGAAGCCACTTGCAAACAAACACATTTAGCCATTGGCCGCTTGCTCTATCAACACATGAGCGAGACACAGCGAGAGCTCCATGTATTTAAGCTAGTGAATCAACTCAATTTCGGCATAACCCTCATTAGTGATATTAATGAAAAAGCGCGCCTTTCAACTCTCAACTACCGCGCGGCTAAAAAAGCCAGACAAGCAGGCGCTTGGCGCGACGCCAGTGAGTATGCCCGTATCGGTTTAACTTTATTACCCAAATCGCCCTGGAAAACCTGCTACCCACTCTGCTATCAGCTCTTCTTTTTACAAGCCGAGTGTGAAAACTTAATCGGGCATAGCGATAAATCAGAAGCACTCTACGAACAGTTACTGGCTCATACTAATAATGACCTCGACAAAGCCGAGCAATGCGCCCTGCGTATTGTGCAGAATATCGGCCGAGCAGAATATGAAAAAGGCCTTGCCATTGGCCTCAAAGGGTTGGAATTTTTAGGCCTGTCTATCCCCAATGATGGCGACACCTTAAGTGATTTTCTAACACAACAAAAAACACGTTTAGACCAAGCCTTGCTAAAAACACCCTTAAAAAAAATGTGCCAACTGCCTGAAACAAGCGATCGTAGCACCCAATTAAGCCTGTACATACTGACAAATTTAGGCATCACAGCGATGCTATTAAAACGTCCAAAATTATTATTAGTCTGCACACAAAAAGGTTTACTGCTTTCCATAACAAAGGGGAAGTGCGATCTCACAGGCTATGCCTTGGCAATGTATAGCATGATCTTAAACATTCAGGAAGACTATGAAGCCGCCTATCTTGCTGGGCAACAAGCACTAAAAATTAAAAACCAATACCCCTACTGCCGGGAATCTGCGGCGGTGCTAAACAATGTCGCTTTTGGCTCCGCACATTTGAAATCTCCACCTAAAAAAATACTTGCACTTTATCAACAAGGCTACGAAGAAGGCTTACAATCCGGCGAACTCGCCCGTGCGGGGGCGAGTTTAGCAGGCAAGTTAACCGCCATAATAGTTGATGGCAGTCCCGTCAGACAGCATCTACGTCATGCACAAAGGTGCCTCCATTTCGCCCAAGAAAAAGGCCTTTATTTACCGTATGCACGCATTCATCACCAGTACTCCCAATCATTGCAGCAGCATAAAGACTTGTTAGGGCCTGAACATTTTACCCCAGAAGACATACAAGCGATTAAAAATAGTTTCTTTCAAGTAGGGCTACAACATTGCCAATTTCATTACGCTTTCTGGTCTGATCAAGTGCCTAACATTACTTTAAAAAAAGCCGAACAGTTACTGTCAAATTATCAGCAACTGAAACAAGTATCTTTCATAGCAGACTCTTATTTCATACTCTGTCTCGCCATACTACGTGCCCTAAAATCAGGAGACTTACAGCCCGATACTCACGAAGCCAAGCAATGGCAAACACACTATCAAACATTCTGGCAAAAACTACAAAACTTAAACGCCTGTTATGCCCCCAACCATCAACACAAAATTAGCTTACTGGAAGCACAGCAACTGGATATAGACAATGCACCAATGGAAATTGTGGCACACTGTTATCAGCAGGCCATCGAAGCGGCGACTGAGCATGGATTTAACCAATATGCAGCTTTAAGCAATGAGCTGTATGGTGACTATTTAACCAGCATGGGCTTTGATGATTTTGCCAAGATACCAATCGAAAAGGCCTTTTCACTATACAAAACGTGGGGCTGCCAACCCAAACTAGATAACCTCCCCTTGCGTTATGATTTTTTGTCGCCAGCGATACCAAGTAATGCTAGTCGCTCTAACATAAATAGTCGCATCACGAGTAACATCGATAAGGTGCCGCATTCATCGTCCACGTCCAGCCTAGAAAAAAACCTAGATATCGATTCAATCATGAAATCCTCACAGGCTATCTCGAGTCAACTCGCACTCAACGAGCTCGTCTCTGAGACCATGTCGATCATTATGGAAAATGCCGGAGCACAAATCGGCGCATTAGTGTTTAATGGCCGTGATGGAGATACAAACGAGGCTACAATCGAAGCTTTTATCGATCAACCCAATAATCTACGCCATTACTTACAACATAAAAAGTTAACCGAGGCGACTAATCTACCATTATCCTTAACTTCTTTATCGTTACGCACGGGAGAGTTAGTAAACTTAGGAAATGCGTGCCAAACGGGACATTATACGAATGACCCCTATATTGCCATGAAGCAAGCTAAATCTGTCTTATTCGTTCCCATCAACTATCGAGACAAACTACTTGGTGGCTTATATTTAGAAAACAACCTCATCACTGAAGCCTTTACTAAAGAACGTCTCGATGTGATTCATATGTTATTGACCCAAGCCTCTATTTCATTTGAAAATGCCCGCTTATTTACTGAAATCACCAAGCTGAATACCGGCTTAGAAGCCAAAATTGCTCACAAAACAAAAAAACTACTAAAAGCCTTAAAAGACCAAGAACAGCTCAATGATCAACTACTCATCAAAACAGGAAAGCTCAATAAAGCAAACGAGAAACTAACCTTACTCGCCACCATCGACTCACTCACCAGCGCCTTTAACCGACGACACTTTCTAGAGCTGGCAAACATCGAAATAGCGCGATCCCGACGTTACCGAAACCCGGTTTCAGTGTTAATGCTTGATATCGATTTTTTTAAGAAAGTAAATGATCATTACGGCCATGCCGCCGGTGATGAAGCGTTGCGAGAAGTATCAGCGGTTTGTAAGAACGCGCTTCGAGAGCAAGATATATTTGGTCGTTTAGGGGGTGAAGAATTTGCCATTATATTACCAGAAACGAATAAATCGGGAGGACTCGAAATAGCCGAACGAATTCGCAAAACAATTGAGGATCTCACGATTAAAGCCAGCACCGTCAATTTTAATGTGACGATGAGCATAGGCTTAGCTCAGTTCTCCCCGCATTCAAAACCCAAACAGACAGCGATTGACCTTTTACAGATAGCTGATTTAGCACTGTATCAATCAAAAGAGAATGGACGTAACCAAGTGACGGCGGGGTAACCTCCATAATGTCGGCATTCACTCATAAGAGATAAGACTATTTATTTAAAATTATTCGAAAACTGTTTGGCTAAATAATTATAAAAGGCTAGATTCCGGCCTAAAAAACAGCCGGAATGACAGAGTATTGGAAACAACAGATATATCAGAGCTTGAAGCAAAAACTTGAATTACAGAGTTTGGGTCGTGAAAAGCTCGCTATTTAAATATTTAAGTTGTCTTATTTGTAATAAGCGTACCCACCCCTTCGTCAGTAAAGATCTCAAGTAAGGTTGAGTGGCTCACACGTCCATCAATAATATGCGCACTTTTTACACCGTTTTTCACCGCATCTAACGCACAGCCAATTTTAGGTAACATGCCACCATAGATTGTGCCATCAGCAATTAATGCATCTACCTGCTCCGTCGATAAACCTGTTAGTACATTACCAGACTTGTCTTGCAGCCCTGCAATATTGGTCAGTAGAATCAGTTTTTCTGCATTCAGTTCTTCTGCGACTTTTCCGGCGACTAAATCTGCATTAATATTATAAGATTCACCATTTTCACCCACACCAATCGGCGCAATAACAGGAATCATATCACTCTGCGTCAACATGTTAATCACACTCGCATCAACCCTCGTCACTTCTCCAACATGCCCAATATCAATAATTTCAGGGCGCTGTACTTCAGGTGAGGCGCAGTCAACTTTTAGCTGTTTTGCTTGAATAAAATTCGCATCTTTACCCGTTAGACCAATGGCCTTGCCGCCATTGCTATTAATCAAGGCAACAATTTCTTTATTAACCTTGCCGCCCAAGACCATTTCGACCACGTCCATCGTTTGACTATCGGTTACTCGCATACCGTCGACAAAGTGACTTTCAATATTCAAGCGGGAGAGTAAGTCTCCAATTTGAGGGCCACCACCATGTACAATAATGGGGTTGATCCCCACTAATTTCATCAGCACCACATCACGCGCAAAACTATTTTTCAGTTCATCGTTCTCCATGGCATTACCGCCATATTTAATTACAATCGTGGCGCCTGAAAATCGCTGAATGTACGGTAAAGCTTTATTTAAAACGGATGCGACTTGTACCGCTGACTCTCTATCTAAACTCATAATTCTCTCTTTTAATTCTATCTTTCTAACGCATCGCTCTTTCTAAATGACTAAATTTTAGTTTCGAAACACTAAAACTAGCTTAGAAATTAAGCGCTAACTCAGGATCAATACTTTTTAACTGTATTATAAATTTGTCTTTAATTTCTTGCAGAGCGTTTTCATCATCCGCTTCAAAACGTAACACCAGTGTCGGTGTGGTATTTGATGCACGACATAAACCCCAACCATTCGGATAATCGACACGTAAGCCATCAATAGTCGTCACATTTCCACCCGTAAATTGGTCTTTCAATAAGCATAGCTCTTCAATAATGCTAAATTTTGTTTCGTCTGTTACAGGCACGTTAATTTCTGGCGTACTGACATCTTCCGGAAAGCTCGCAAAAACCGCATCGGAACTTTGGTCTTCTACACCTAAAATTTCAAGCAACCTCGCCGCGCTATATAAACCATCATCAAAACCAAACCATCGCTCTTTAAAAAATACATGGCCACTCATTTCACCCGCAAGCAAAGCCCCAGTCTCTCTCATTTTTGCTTTCATCAATGAATGACCCGTTTTCCACATAACAGGACGACCACCATAGCTACTAATTAAGCCGTTTAGCCTACGTGAACATTTCACATCATAAATGATATCTGCACCAGGGTTACGTGACACAACATCTTTTGCAAATAGCATCAATAAACGATCAGGCCAGATAATTTTACCTTCATTTGTAACCACACCTAGCCGATCACCATCCCCATCAAATGCTAACCCTATATCTGCTTCATGTTCTTTTACAGCAGCAATTAAGTCTTGTAAATTTTCCGGCTTACTGGGGTCAGGATGATGATTAGGAAAATTACCGTCGACCTCACAGTGTAAGGGAATCACTTCACACCCTAGCTCTTCGATCAATGCTGGTGCAATGCCACCCGCTACACCATTACCTGCATCTAACACGACTTTGAGAGGTGCTGCGACAGCAATATCATTTAGAATGGTATCAATATAGTCTCTATCAATCGGCTGCTCTGATCTAGTGCCCTGCCCCTGTGCAAAATCTTGCAGAATAATCCGGTTGTATAATTTTTGAATATCGTCGCCAAACAAAGTATTGCCGTCGACCATCATTTTAAAACCATTATAATTACTTGGGTTATGACTCCCGGTAATCATCACGCCACTACCCGTTTCAAAGTGATGCGTTGCAAAATACAGTACTGGCGTAGGAACTTGCCCAATAATAATGGCGTCAACACCAGTACTGATAATGCCTTTTGTTAAGGCCTCACAATAAGCGACGCTTGATAAACGGCCATCATAACCCACACATAATGCCTTTTGGCCTTGTGATAACGCCTCTGTTGCAATGGCTTTACCAATTAGCTCAACAACGCCTTCATTTAAGGTTTCATCGACAATACCACGAATATCATAAGCTCTAAAGATTGACTGAGGCACATCAAAATCCAGCCCCTCAAGCTCTGCCAGCATTTCTTCGCCGTCACCATCTTCATCTAAACCTAGTGAATCAAGCTCTGAATCATTTTCGGAAAGCACATCCAGATCCAGTAAGTCATCATCGAATAAAGGCGCATCTGCATCATCTACTTTATCTTCTTTCGCTTTCTCTTTATCTTTTGCTTCAGCACGCGTCGCTTTCGCTGCTTTACTCTCCAGCTCAACCCTTAAGTCTTTTACATTCTGGCTTAATGCCGTCACCATAGAATGAATTTCACCAAAGGCGAAAGGTTGTATTTTTCTGCCTTCGCCAGAAAGCATTTTCTTAAAATGAGCATTAGCATGTATCAAATCATGCTTTACTAGATTCATTTTGAATCGGCACAAGGCAAAAATAAGCGACGCGAGCAATACCGCAACAATTACGAAAATTGTCCAGACCATCGTTCTATCAATATCACCCCAAGAAGCTGGCGCAAAGGTGATATTCCATTGTGAAACAACTGTTGGAACCGTTATAAGTTGTTCTACATCGCCATCACCTGTTGAAAAAACAACTTTACCTCTTGAGCCGTTGTTACTGACCAAGCTCAGTTTTCCTTTTGGAAGTGAACTCGGTAACGCTAATAACGATTTAATCTCCGCTAGGTTAAATGTCGCCATTAATGCACCATATACTTGACCGGACTCTGACTTAACAGGTACCGCCATTTGAAATAGCCAAGTAGCGCCAGATAAAAAAGCTTCTGTTTTCGTCGTTTTACCTGCAGCAGCTCGCCGAATTAGATCGATACCGGCAAAACTAAGACTAGGGTTTAAATCACCTACTTGGGAAAGATCCGCTAAAGCAACAACATATAACTGATCCAAATCCACAAAAGCAGCCCCTAACACACGCTTCATGTATTCAGCATCTTCACCTTCTATCAATTTTTTAACAAGGTCGGTGTTGGACAATGACTTCAGTGCAATCTCTCGACGATAAATGTACGCATCAAAATTTTGAGTTAACGATGAAGCAAGTATCGTTTTCGTTTCTGTTTTTTGCTGTTGTTCAACAGCCTGAATAAATATAAATTCTAACAAAATATAGGCTAATGCTAATACTGCCGTGGCTGCTAAGGCTGGCTGATAAACCCAAGATAGGATCGACTTACCAACCTGCGTTGCTTTTAATGATGCAGTATCCACTTTAATTTTATTTTTCTTCTTATTATCTGCCGTTTTAACCAGCGCTATTTTTTTCTTCAATAATTTCATGGACACCCTTTGTCACACCTATAACTGTAATTTATTCACACTGTCTACTTAGCATAGGCTATCTTGGTAATTTGTCTCAGTAGTTAAGCGATGAATCTTAAGCTCGACCAGTCGAACCGAAACCACCCTCACCACGATTACTTTCTGAAAACTCATCCACAAACTCAAAACCAACCTGAACAACAGGCACAATAATCATTTGAGCAATTCTTTCCCCCACGTCTATCGTAAAAGTTTTGTCACCTCGATTCCAACAAGAAACCATAAGCTGACCTTGGTAATCCGAGTCAATTAAACCGACTAAATTTCCTAAAACAATACCGTGTTTATGGCCTAAACCAGAACGAGGTAGCAGCATAGCAGCAAGACCTGGATTTTCTATATAGATTGACATCCCCGTAGGAATCAAACGTGTTTCACCCGGAGCCAGCACACAATTTTCTTCTAGACAGGCACGTAAATCCAAGCCCGCAGAGCCATCGGTTGCATATTCAGGAAGTGGAATTTCATTGCCCAAACGAGGATCGAGGATTTTAACTTGTAGGGTATCTTTATTCATTTAAGGCTCTCATTGACATGTATTTTAGATTTGTTGAATTATCAGGTTAACAATCTTACCTGACAATTTTGATTTTGATTGTTGCTCAAGCTTTATTTGCTCATGATCAGTAATCACATAGACTTCATTCTGCTCACTATTAAAACCAATAGCCGGATTTGAAACGTCATTTGCAATGATCATATCCAAGTTTTTTTTCTGCAACTTACCTTTGGCATATTGCAGTAAATCATTCGTTTCTGCGGCAAAGCCAACTGTATATGGTTTATCCGGTGTCGATGCAACAGACGCAACGATATCCGGGTTTTGACATAAAGCAATACTCATATCAGCCTGACCTGTTTTTTTAATTTTTTTATCGGCTAAATGAAGTGGGCGGTAATCGGCGACTGCAGCGGAGGCAATAAAAATGTCGCACCCTTGCTCAAGCTGTGTCATAACAGTATTGTGCATATCTAGTGCAGAAACCACATTTATGCGCGTTACAGACCCTGGACAATCCAATTGGCAAGGACCAGAAATTAACAACACTTCAGCACCTTGATCACGACAAGCGTCAGCTAATGCGTACCCCATTTTTCCAGAACTATGATTACTAATATAGCGCACAGGATCCACAGCTTCACGGGTAGGCCCTGCAGTAATAATTACCCGTTTACCAGACAGTTTACCCGATAGCATATCTTTAGTTTTAGAGGATTCATTTTGTTGTTCAACATGCTCTTCTACTTTTGAACATATTTCTTTTGCCTCAAGCATTCTGCCTGGCCCAACATCACCACAAGCTTGCTCTCCGTCTTGAGGCCCCCAAATTACTAACTGCTCTTGGAGCAAGGTAGATAATTCATTAACATTTCTCTGAGTAAGCGGGTTCAACCACATGGCCTGATTCATAGCGGGCACTAAAACAATCTTAGATACCGATGCCAACAATAAGGTACTCAATAAATCACCCGCTAAGCCTTGGCTATATCCTGCAATAAAGTTTGCTGTCGCAGGTGCAATAACAATTAAATCTGGCCATTTTGCTAGCTCAATATGCCCCATCCCAGCTTCTGCAGCAGAATCAAGCAACTCAAGATGAACCGGGTTCCCGGATAATGCCTGCATTGTTAATGGCGTTATAAATTCTGTTGCGCCTTTAGTCATGACGACTCTAACATCAGCACCTTTTTTCTTAAATTCTCGACAAAGTTCTGCCGTTTTATAGGCTGCGATACCCCCGGTAATACCCAATAATATTTTTGTGCCTTTCAAGCATAGCGCCATAGTTATTTGTCCAATAAGAACGAGTGACTAATAAATTAGGAAAGAAAATAGAAGGATAGTCGAAAATATATCATCCATAAAAATGGATTTTACTCGAAAAGATAGAAACTTTAAAGATTGTTAAAAATGAAGAAGTTAATAAGGCAACAAGACTGAAACTTGAACTAAAAAAACATTTTGAATTATTCTAAGTCAAAAGACCGTATAAAAAAGGGAAGATTAGAAAGGGAGAAAATTTAGAAAAATTTCACCAAGCACTAGCTAATGCAAGTACTTGGTAAAATGAATAACACTTATAGTTTAGACTATAAAGGTGTTACGTTCTCAGCTTGAGGACCTTTATTGCCCTGACCAACTGTAAATTCAACTGCCTGACCTTCTGCAAGAGTCTTGAATCCATCT
>Ga0209184_1000540_pt1 | contig 38026 bp, 28 predicted proteins | sample EN8Hudsemesocosm_2_FD_184627 | JGI IMG/M metagenome (GOLD analysis project Ga0209184, IMG submission 184627) | Methane-oxidizing microbial communities from mesocosms in the Hudson Canyon - EN8C Hudson Canyon (SPAdes) (version 2) | ecosystem: Environmental > Aquatic > Marine > Cold seeps | place... | reverse complement strand
TTGAGATTCGTGGTATCGAGATTGCTGTTGAAAATGCTGTGGTTGTAACATCATCCCTTCAGACCAAACCACTCTTTTTTCCCATGTCATACAAACGTTCCCTTCTTTAATTCTCTAGCAAAATTTAAATTTCGATTACGCGAACGGATAATTTCTCAACTTTAATCTCTAAGCCTGAACTTGTCCAAAAACTTTCCTCTGGAACTTCCATGAATGTACGCCATGTCACCATATCAGTGCTACGGTAGCCTACTACAACACCAATATATTTAGTGTTTTCTGATATTTTCAAATCAATTTCTTTTTTGCTATCAGGGTCAACTAAATATTCATTCAGTGTAATGTATTCTGTTCCTAACGCATTATGTTCACTTTCAAAAAGCTCATCATAGGTAGCATTTTCAAAATTAATTTTATTGCTGAGTTGATAAACACGAACAATAACTGACGAAGCTTTTCCTTGGATGTCAGGGTTAATATCTGACGAAGCGCTAATGACATAACTAAAATCGACATTATTCTCAGAGGTACTGGAACACGCAGTCAAAAAAACACACATACAAACAATGCCTATTTTTTTTAAAAAATTTAACATGACTCTTTCCTTTTATTTTTTATTCTTAAAACTATTAATTTGTGCTTGATAAGCCTCAGAGAAATAGTTACTGAGCACTTCATTTAGATTTTCAGTAACTGATTTAACCATCACTTGTTGTTTTTCTTTATAATGTTGCCAACATTTAGCACTAGAATTTAGTCCCATAAAGCTTCGACCATTTTCATTTACGTGCTTTTCAATAGACTCAGGGTCTAATTTCCCTAAAACACCTACTAAGGTTGCTTGTAAACCCGACAAAAAAGCCATCTGGTGCAATTGAATGTCATCAACGGCTTCGTCATATGAGTCTTTGGCCGACATATAACCTTTTTTCTTCTTTAACAATAGCATCTCTAGTGTGTCTACGGGATCAATTGAAAATTTTATCGGGTTATTTGACCGAGGTTGAACTGATGTTAAAGAGAGCCGTGATTCTTGTTTAAACACAGTTCGGCTATTTAATAATGACATCAACCCTTTAGTGGTTGATAGCAAAATAGTCACAATATCATCAGCAAACGTATCAGGATCAATGCTTGATATATATTCTTTTGGCAACCCTAGCTTGTTATACAAAGTGTTAAAGAATACATCTTCATTATTTGTTAACCTATTATCTTCAGAAGGCGTTGAGGGTTGTTTTTTATCTAAATCGTTGTATGTATTGCTACTATCAGAGGAGGTATTAGTAACATCTACTGTAGGATTACTAGCAGGAACCTGTGAGTTACTATTCGCTCTAGGCTCAGAAGTATAAGATTTAAGTTTTTGTGATTCATCTTCTATATTAGTTGCTGGTACCGCCGCTTCATTGGGCAATTCAACGCTGTTAGAAAGTATGGCTACAGGAGTTTCAGTTGTTGGAGGCGTTAAGTCTTTATTAATATTATTTTTCTGTGCACTTTCTGTCACAACGGGTTCATTCGGTATTTCAACGTTCGTCGAAGACGGAATGACAGGATCTGAGGTTGCAGGTGATGCTACCTCATCAACAATATTATTTTCCTTGGGTGCTTTATAATCTGAAATTGCAGGCATTATTCCTGAAAGTTCCCAATCTTCAGGAATACTTGTATCGTTAGCTACATAATGTTGAGCAGCTTCAGGAGGAGTATATGCTTCTTGAGGAGGAACTACTGGTGTTGGTTCACTTGAAGAAACATCAAATTGATGACTAGGTTCATCTGGTGTGGCACTGTTTTTCAATTCTGGGTTAACAGAGCCAGATAAAATGTCATTTAAACCAAGCCCATCATCTGTTGGCTGGTTTGCACTATATTGAGGATTTTCAGGTATTTTCAATAGTTGTTCTGATGCATCATTATTGGAAGCTGAGGCATCTCCTCCCATCACCAACCCTAACAAACCATTATCAACACCAGCTTCTGAAGAGTCTGATAAAAGATCTGTACTATCGTCGTTTTCTATCCGTTCAACTTGAATACTAAATTTACCAATATCAATACTGTCTGAAAGCTTTAAAACGTGTTCGTTATTTTTACCTAGAGGAGCCGAGGCATTGTTAATAAATACCCCATTACTACTAACATCAGTTAAGACGAAATTTTGTTTTTGAAAAGAGATAACTAAGTGTTTATTTGATATATACCTATCGGTATCTATAAGTGTCCAATCACAGTCATTTGATCGCCCGATTGAACCACCTTGATGGGTAAAACGACAACTAGAATTTTGATTTGTAGCATTTTCTGATACAAGTTTTAGTTGCAAATATGGCATAAATACAAACCATTCCTTATTATTAATATAAATAACTTGCATAAAATCTAAGTTAAATACCATTATTATACAAGCAAGATTATTAATTAAAGTTAATAGAAGTTGCTTAAGTTAACAAGTAATTAACGGATAAATAAATAAATAAATAAATAACTTGGGTATAAACTTTAATTAGATTAATCTTAATATACACCTTTACATTATTTGATGGCGTTAAAAAAATTACAATTTAACCCGCTTTAAAGAGGCCTGAAAAATTAAAATGGATAGTAATTCAATTCAAATAGATGGCTATCAAATCAAAGGAACTCTTGGTCATGGCGGCATGGCGACAGTCTACTTAGCAATACAGGAAAGCTTTGAAAGAGAAGTTGCCATTAAAATCATGGCTGAGCAGTTATCTTCAGATCCTAATTTTAGAGATCGATTTTTACAAGAAGCAAAAATTGTAAGTCGTTTAATTCACCCTAATATAGTTACTGTATACGATGTGGGAGTAATAAATAATCATCACTATCTATCAATGGAATATATCAAAGGAATTGATCTAAAAGACAAACTAACCAGTATATCTTTATTTCATCTAATCAAAGTCATAAAAGAAGTTGCTTTGGCATTAGATTATGCCGGTAGAAAAGGTTATGTTCACCGAGATATTAAACCTGAAAATATCATGATTAATAGTGAGGATGGTAGAGCTGTACTGATGGATTTTGGTATTGCAAAAGCTTTCGATAGTATTAGTGAAATGACACAAACAGGTACAGCTATTGGGACGCCTTACTATATGAGTCCTGAACAAGCCAAAGGAAAAGAAGTTGACTGGCGCTCAGATATATATAGTTTAGGTGTAGTATTTTTTCAAGTATTAACAGGGCAGCTTCCTTACCAAGGAGATTCAGCGGTTGCCGTGGGTATAATGCATTTAACCGACCCTATTCCAAAACTTCCAGAATATTTACAAGCAGTATTCCAGCCTATTATTGATAAATTGATGGCCAAGGTGCCAGATGACCGATATCAAAATGGCGAAGATATTATAAAAATGCTAAATGATATTCCAGATAGCCAATTAGAATTAATTAATGCTGAGTTTACTAAAGAAGGGCACCGTGATAGCGGTGATAATATTAATTATAATGTATCAAGTCCAATATCAAATTCAGGGTTAACCGAAGTTCAGCGCAATAGTATTCGTGAAAGTACTGAAGATGATGCAACAAAGATAATTAATATTGCACCTCCTAATCTAATCCAAAAAGTTACAAGCTCTCGGTCCAAGTTTTTAATATTAATATTTTCTATTGTTCTATTGCTCATCGGGGCAAGTGACTATTTGATTAGAGGAGCTGATTCATTTGTTGCAAGCCTAATGTCTCCATCAGCTGATGAAAAAGCCGCGAAAAAAGAAAGTGATGAAAAGCTGAATGCTTTATTAAAATCTACACAATTAATAGAACAACAATTGTTAGATAGTAAAAAGCTAGAAGCAGAAAAATTAATCATCAAAGAAAAAGAAGAGTTACTTATTCAATCAAAATTGACTGCTTTATTAGAGCAGGCAAATGTACAAGAACAGCAACTCATTACCAATAACGACATAATTGATGAGTTATACCAAACATATCAACTCATCTCTTTGCTCGAAAACGATCACCCTAGAGTTGTATACGGCTTAGAAAATATTAAAAGCAAGTACCTGAAAATAATAGAAGAACATATTCTCAACGAAAAGTTAGCGTTGGCAAGTAATGCGTTACAGAAAAAACTCCGATCTTTTCCAGAGCTAGAAAATTCAGCGCATATATTATCAATAAAAGCACGAATTAGTACGCTGACACAAGTTACTGAATTGCTAACTCAAGCGGAATCCCACCTAATTAACAATAATTTATCAGGTGATGATGACAATAACGCTCACGCTTTATATAGAAAAGTGCTTAAGATTGCTCCTGACAATGAAGTTGCCCAACAAGGTATTGTGAACATCAGTGATAAATATCATAGTACTGCGAGTGAATTGATTAAAAACAAGCGATACCAAGACGCATTATCACAGGTTGAAGTTGGTGAAACTATTCATTCTGGATCCTCAACTAAATTTTTGGCACTGCGCGATAAAATCAATCAACAACTTAAAGAAAGGGACCGTGCTAAAGTTATTCAGAAGCAAATTCAACAACTGTTGCTAAGTGCTTCATTACAAGAAAAAGTAGGTAACTTAGTGCCTCCCGCTGAAAATAACGCTTTGTCACAGTATCAAAGCGTATTGACTTATGAACCGAATAATGAAGTAGCGTTAAACGCTATAACTAACATTGAACAAAAGTTGTTCTCGGAAATACCCTCAAAAATATCAGCGCGAGAGTTTATTGAAGCTAAAAAAACAATTGATTTTGTTTATGAGCTCTTCCCGGAGAGTAAGCTTATTAAGCCACTGCAGGTAAGTTTAAAAACCGCAATCAATCAATATGAAGCATCACAAAAACCAAGAATATCAAGTGTGATAATTAAAAGTGAAAACTTTTCAGATATGTCTGGAAAAACCAAAGAAAAATTAACAGCAGATCGTACTATATATATAGGTTTTGGATATTTTAACTTTGGTAAGAAAACGACAGTTCTTCAAGCAATATTATATGCGGGCTCAAGAAGTGATAAGTTAAGTACAACACCCGTTATTATCATTCAGGATAAAGGGGTGAAGTTTTTTAAAATATCACGCCCAGTGGCAGGTTTTGTAGAAGGAGGCTATTACCTTGATTTCGTGTTAAAAGGCGAGACAGTATCAACCCAAAAATTTTCAATTGAAAACTAACCAAGTAAATAATCACAACATGGAGAAAAATATGCGTTCAGTTATCAGTATAATCGTTTGCACAACATTTTTAGTCGGGTGTGGTTCCACCGGCAATAAAAATGAGACAAAAGATCTTATCACAAACCTTGAAAGTCAGATAAAGGTTAGCGAAGCAAAAAATAGTGAACTTGTCATTGAAAATAGAATATTAAAGCAAGAAGTTAATAAATTAAGCAACGTGGTGTCGGCTCTTGATACAGAAAAAAATTCAAGAATAAAAGAGTCATCAGTACTTAGAAGTCAGGTGCGTCAATTTGTACAGCGAGAAATTAAAGGCCTGAAGAGCTTTTTAGTTGAAGGTGGTTTATTAGATTACATAGGCGGAGAATTAGTTCCACGAAAACATATTGATGATTCGCCAAAGACCCTTGTTGATTTACACAACCGAATTAATAGCTCAGGTGTGTTAACTAGTGTTGGTGCCTATGTTGTTAAACCTTCCACTGTTAAAGTGAAAGTTCTTCGTTACATCGAAAGTAAACTTGTTGTTGTATGGGAAAGTAACCCAATAGAAATGAGCTTAGTGGGACAGAACCGACATCAATTTGTTGACTCTGTCAGTGTTCAAAAAGGTGACGCTATTGCTTACGAATTTATCAAAAATGTAGGGGTAGGTTACAGTGAAGGTACTGCGGATAGTCGCTATTCTGATAAACCATTGATGTTAGGTGACAGTATACATGTCAATGCGTTATTAGGTGCAAAGGCAAAACGCGCTTATTCGATTGGTGTTTATGGGTTACTTAATCAATAATTTTAGATCAGAAAAAATAAAAAAACCTAGCAAGAAGTCTTATTGCTAAGGTTTTTTTTATTCTTTCTTTTTTACCTATTAAAAGTACTAAACACTAGGGAACATTCACAACAGTACAGCCTGGATTTGTAATTGATATAGTACCAGCCCATGTACACATGCATTTACTACTGTTATTCAAAGCAGGAAAGTTGGCAATCATCACTGTAGCAGAACCAGGAGCCCAAGGAGCAGGAATAACAGGTAAACAAGGCATTGGCGTAAGTACCCCTAATGCTGCCGCCGTCGCAGCCGCTACGGTAGGATTAGCGGGTGATTTACACATTCCAAAAGGTGGAATATTTACTATTGGAATATTGTCCATTATATTGGCAGCAGGTGTTTTTTCTGCAATTACTTTATTTTTAGGAAGTACAATCAATGAACTAGGAGTCATACCCATAGTACACATTAAACTGGCACCCATATTTACTTGTACAGCCATATAAATCCTTATATGAAAATCTGTGATATTTGTTCTCTTTGTAGCAAACTAAATCGAAGAAATTTACGTTAATTAATATTCACCATGCTACCTTTGACAGTAGTAATACCACCGGCTTTAATTTCCGCCATGCCACTTGTTTCGATAGTTATGCCACTAGCATCAATTTTGATTGAAGAGCCACCTACTGTAAGTGTAATCTCAGTAGTTGCCTCGATAGATATATTAGTTCCTTTAACCTCTATGTCATCAGTTACGTCCATTGAATAATTTGCTTTGAAAACTTCGGTTACATCGCCTGTAACCGTTAGAGATAATGACGATTCTACCGTTTTCTCTTCTTTACCAACAACATCCAATTTTCGGTCTTTCCCAATTTTTTCAGTATGGTCAGCTTTTACTTCTTCAGTTCGGTTATTTTCAATCAGCTCTATTTGATCATTTTTAACTGTTAAGTGGCGATCATTACCAATGGTTTCATCACAATCATTTTTAATATCTATCGTTTGATCTTTTTCACCATGGATGAATATTTTCTCTTTGCCTTTTTTATCTTCGAGGCTAAATTCATTAAAGCCACCACCGCCTTTACTTGATCTAGATTTCACTCCAGACATAGTGGCATTGGCTGGCAGTGTAAAAGGTGGCATGGTACTACCGTTATACACACTGCCAATAATAATGGGCTGGTCAGGATCTCCATGTAAAAAATCTACGAGCACTTCTTGCCCAATACGAGGTATCTGTATTGAACCCCAACTTTTTCCTGCCCATGATTGTGAAACACGGATCCAGCAAGAACTTTTTTCGTCACCTTCACCAATTCTATCCCAGTGAAATAAAACTTTCACTCGGCCATACTTGTCTGTCCATATTTCTTCGCCTTTTTTGCCAACCACCATTGCTGTTTGTGGTCCAGTCATTTTAGGTTTAACCGTTAAAATTTGTGGGCGATAAACAACGTTTGAGGAAATCGCGATAAATTTACAGGTATAAAGCTCGGTGTTTTCTCCATTTGAACTAGAAATGTACGCATCCGACTTTAGTGTACAAGTGAATTTAGTCACTAAATAGTTTGCGTTTTGATCGTCTCGATGATGATCAACTAAAGTAAATTGGCTACCAGAAAATAAAGTTCTACAGTTACCCTCACATGCTTTCCCGTCATAATCTACATTTTCTTTTTCCATTAAAATTCGGGTGTAGTCTGTACCTTTAGAGCGCTCTATGTATTTACCGGGGTAATTATACTTTTGCAATGCAGAAAGAGAGCCTGTTTTAGGATCAGAAGTGACAGCGTCAAGTTTTTTTGAAGGAGTAGTAAAATCAAAGTCCGTTAAACTAATACCACCGGTGCGTAATTTTCGATAGTTTTCCCATTTTTTAATGCCTTCAAGATCTTCTTCATATCCGCCTTCTTCTATATCGCAATAAGGAACATTACCATTGTCAGGTAACACCGAGTTGTCATCAATCATCACTAAGGCGTGTTTACCATCGGTGTGAGTAAAATAATAATAAATTCCCTCTTGTTCCATTATTCTTGAAACAAAATTGAAATCACTTTCATTATATTGAACGACATATTCTTGCGGAGTATACGTACCTGTTAGCTGATCTTCATAATCTGAAAAACCTAAATCATCAAAAACGGACTTAATAATATCAGGATAACTTTTTTCTTGAAAAACACGACAGTTTTCACTTAAAGTTAATAACCAAAACCACGGTTTTATCACTGCACCGTAACAGGCATTGCGATCAATGTTTTCTTTTTGATAAAACTCCGTGATAATACCGTTAAAAAAACGAGATTCCTCTTCTGTTTCCAAGCTAATTGTGACATTTTTCCCTAACAGGTCGTCCAATGAAACTTCTTCGTTATCACTAATTAATTCTGCGTCAATAGAAAATGGCCGACCAAGTTCTTCATGCACTTGAGCTGTACGCAATAACAGTTCATCATCGCCTAATGGGGTTGATATGGCGAGCAAACATTTTGGTGAGGGCATTTTTATATCCTTTAATTTACCTAGATTAAACCTTAGCCATTACTTAATTCAACGGTTCATTTAAAAACATAAATAGGCTCAATTGTAATGGTTGCTATCACTTTTATACACTCCATGCTAGCTTATATATTTACTGGTTGGAATAATTAATGATATTTTTAAACCATCAACGATGTGTTAGACATGTTAATTAATGGTTGACCAGATGTAATTATCAACTACAATCAAAAGTAGCACTATTATAAATAATAAAATAAATAAAGCATTTTTAATCATAGACTTCTAATGCTACTTTATACTAATAATTTTCAAAAAAGGTTTTAAGCATAATGGACTATCATAATCTGATAACGGCTGTTGTTGATGTCAGTGAAGTATGCGGCAGCAATTTAGAAGATGATTCTAACTTTCAAAATTTCTTTTTTGAATCAGAGGGTACGCCTGAAAGGTTTGATGGGCAGAACACTGTACCAGCAGAGCCTCCAGAATGGCGTACTGTCAAAAAACAAGCCCTTTCCTATATGGAAAAAACCCGCGATTTAAAACTTATCAGTATATTAGCTCAATCTGTATTGAATACTGAAGGCATTGCCAAGTTTGAACAATGCTTAAGTGGTTTAGCTCAGCTTATAGATGAATATTGGAATGAGGTATTTCCATCTTTAGATGAAGATGATGGTGACCCGTTAGAGCGAATTTCTGCGTTAGGTCATTTGTCTGATAATACTTTTATTGTTAGTGTGCTTAAGAACACCCCCATTGTTCAGTCAAAAGTTTTTGGTAAAGTTACCTTGCGAGCAATTGAACGAGCGACTGACAGTTCTGTTTCCAAGGGCAGCGGTGATTTAGATATTTCCCAAATCAATGCCGTATTTAAAGAAAGCGACGATGAAGAAATAGCATCAATGTTTTCAGCTATCAAGCAATCCATTGTTCACCTAGAAAGCCTTAATAATACTTTTATAGAAAAGGCCGGCAACAATTACAACGTAAATTTTGACAATACAATAAAAACACTTACTCATTTAGCAGCGTCGTTAGAAAAGTATGGAAATGTAAAAGTAGTTGAGACTATTGAACCTCAAGATGATGATACTCCCGCTTCATCAACGAAAAGTACAGGTGAAAATAAAGTGACTTCAAATACCCAAAATTCTCAGAATGGTCTATCCTTTCAAGATGGTAATTTTAAATTATCTTCAAGAGAAGATGTGGAACATTGTTTTGATTTGATTTGTGCCTATTACACAGAATATGAACCATCTAGTCCTATACCTGTATTAATCAACCGCTCCAAGAAGTTGGTACACATGGATTTTATGGATATTGTAAAAGAAATAATGCCTGATGCTTTAGAGCAAATATCAAAGCTGGGGGGGATTGTTGAAGAAGAACAACAATCATCAACGAATAATTCGTCAAATGATGATTGGTAAATATGAAAAATAGATATCAATAAAACGGTTCCAAAACATGTAAACCAAAGTTATTTATACGGGTTTATTAATAAAATAATAAGGAGAGTAAAGTGTCTAGTGGCCAAAAATTTATCGGGCGTAACAGAGCGCCTAGAGTACAAATAGATTACGACGTTGAATTATACGGTGCAGAAAAAAAAGTTCAAATTCCATTTGTAATGGGTGTAATGGCAGATTTAAGTGGTAATCCAGCGGAACCTTTAGCGCCTCTTTCTGAGCGTAAAATTTTAGAAGTTGATGTTGATAATTTTGATGATCGATTGAAAGCATCTAAGCCAAGAGTTCAACTTTCAGTCCCAAATACCTTAACAGGCGAAGGTAATTTGTCAGTTGAAATGAATTTTGAAAGCATGGACGACTTCTCACCAGAAGCTATAGCTAAACAAACCGATGGTTTAAAGCAGTTACTAGAAGCTAGAACACAATTAGCAAACTTGGTGACATATATGGATGGTAAAGAAGGGGCTGAAGCATTGATTACTAAGGCCTTAGCGGACCCCTCTTTATTAGCAACATTAAGTGCAACGCCAAAACCACAAGATGATGCAGGAGAAGAATAATGGCTGATGAACAACAAATAAGTGAACAAGCTGAAACGGCCTGGGAAGATCTTGATACCGATAGTTTTGCTTCGTTATTGCAAAAAGAATTTAAGCCAAAATCAGATCGTGCCAAAGACGAAGTTGAAAAGGCGGTAAATACCCTTGCTGGTTATGCCTTAGAAGATGCAAATATCATTTCTGAAGACACTGTTAATTCAATTGAATCAATTATTGCTGAAATTGATAAAAAAATGTCAGAGCAAGTTAATCTGATATTACATCATGAAGAATATCAAACACTTGAAGGTACATGGCGTGGTTTACATTATTTGGTTAATAACACCGAGACTGACGAGTATCTAAAAATTCGTATTTTTAATATCTCTAAAAAAGAACTAGGTAAAAACCTGAAAAAATTTGCGGGTACTGCATGGGATCAAAGTCCTATTTTCAAAAAATTCTATGAAGAAGAGTATGGTCAATTTGGTGGTGAACCGTTTGGGGCCATTGTTGGCGATTATTACTTTGACAATAGTCCAGCGGATGTAAATTTACTGACTAATATGTCCAAAGTATGTGCTGCTTCGCACTCTCCGTTTCTAACGGCTGCGTCTCCTGGGTTATTACAATTAGATAGCTGGAGTGAGCTGAGCAACCCAAGAGACTTAACTAAAGTCTTCTCTACGCCCGACTTTGCATCATTTAGATCATTACGCGAAACTGAAGATGCTAAATACGTCGCATTAACTATGCCAAGAGTACTGTCTCGTTTACCTTATGGTGATAAAACTGAGCCTGTTGAAGCTTTTGATTTTGAAGAGGATACTTCAGGTGCAGACTCTTCTAAATATGCATGGACTAATGCAGCCTATTCAATGGCGGTTAATATTAACCGCTCATTTAAAGAGTATGGTTGGTGTTCACGTATTCGAGGTATTGAATCCGGTGGTGATGTGCAGGGTCTACCCGTACATACATTCCCTAGTGACGATGGCGGCGTAGACATGAAATGCCCTACCGAAGTTGCTATTAGTGACCGTAGAGAAGCTGAACTATCCGCATGCGGTATGATGCCACTCATTCACCGCAAGAATAGTGATATGGCTGCATTTATTGGGGCACAAACGCTACAAAAACCTACTGAGTATGAAGATCCTGATGCAACAGCCAACGCGGCGCTTGCAGCAAGATTACCTTATTTATTTGCGACCTGCCGTTTTGCGCATTACCTAAAATGTATTGTACGAGACAAAGTAGGCTCATTTAAAGAGCGTGAAGATATGCAACGTTGGTTACAAGGGTGGGTGAATCAATATGTTGATGGAGATCCAGCTAATTCTTCAGAAGAAACTAAAGCCCGTAAACCTATGTCTGCGGCTGAAGTTGTAGTAGAGGAAGTAGAAGGAAGCCCTGGTTATTACAGCGCTAAATTCTTTTTACGCCCTCATTATCAATTAGAAGGTTTAACAGCATCATTGCGTTTGGTGTCTAAATTACCTTCTGAAAAACAATAAATTAATTGAGTAATTAACAAATAAAAGGATATATATTATGGCTGTAGACATGTTTTTAAAATTGGAAGGCATTGACGGTGAATCAGTAGATAAAAGTCATGGAAAAGAAATTGATTTGCTTGCTTGGTCTTGGGGAATGAGTCAAAGTGGAACTTTCCATGCAGGTGCAGGTGGTGGTGCAGGTAAAGCTAACTTTCAGGATATCAGTGTCACTAAATGGGTCGATAAGGCATCAGCAACACTGATGGCAAAAATTGCTACGGGTGAGCATATACCTAAAGCAAGGTTAACCGTTCGAAAGGCAGGAAAGACACCATTAGAGTATGTGATTATTGAAATGGAAAAAGTAATGATCACTTCATACTCAACAGGAGGTTCGGGCGGTGAAGACAGATTAACGGAAAATATCACTTTGAACTTCGCCAAAGTAAAAGTTAAATATGTTCCACAAAAAGAAGATGGTTCAGGTGACGCTGAAGTTGAATTTGGTTTCGATATAGCTGCAAATATTACAGCTTAGAATCGATAAAGAACCAACCTAATATTCATCAAACATATCAGGGTTGGTTCTTTTTTTACTGCCAAATAAAGTCAATTTTAGGTTAAGTTTTAGTTGAGTAATTCTATGAATGCCGAAAGTCTATTGAAATCAGGTGATTTAGTTGCTTGTAAAACTCAATTGTTTAATGAAATAAAAAAAGATCCCAGTAATATAAATTTACGTATCTTTTTATTTCAACTTTCTTGCATCAATCGTGATTGGCAAAGAGCAATGACTCAACTTGATGTTTTAAAGGAACTTTCCGATACAACTCTTGCTATGGTTAACACCTATCAACAATTGATAGACTGTGAACAAATACGAGAAAAAGTACTAAGCGGTAACAAAGAACCTGTTTGTTTTGGTGAGCCATCGGATTGGCTTGCCTACTATGTAAAAGCTTATCAACATTTTTGTAACACTGATATTGAACAAGCACATAAACTATTACTACAAGGTGCAGAGTTAGCGCCTGCTATTTCCGGCACTATTAATGATGAGCCATTCGAGTGGCTGAGCGATGGTGATGTAAGATTTGGCCCTTCCGTTGAAGTGATGCTAAACGGCGGTTATTACTGGTTGCCACTAGAATATGTTTCTGAAATTGATTTTGAGCCTGTAGAGGACTTACGTGATTTAGTGTGGCGTCCAGCCAATTTAACCTTGAAAAACAAAGGCAAATTAATTGCATTTATACCTACTCGCTACCCGGTAACAACCCAAACAAATGATGCACAAATACTGGCTAGAACTTGTGACTGGCAAGAACCTGTAGAGAGCTTTTATGTTGGAAATGGTCAGCGCGTGTTTGTTACTGACCAATCAGAATATCCATTACTTAATGTTAATTCAATTAAGCTTAACCACGCCTGATGCCAGAACTTTCTCAAAAAGAGCGGTTGCAGCTCTCTTTACTTGATCGGTTATCAGACGACGAACCCGACAAAGCATCTGAATCAAGGGAAAAGCGCGTCATTTCAGTTTCTCGTTTAAAATCATTGGTTCAGAGAGATTTAGCTTGGTTACTCAATAGTGTAGCGGCTTCAGCAAATATGGATTTTAGCGAATACCCAGAAGTTGCCAAATCAACACTTAATTATGGCATTCTTGATCTATCTGGTGTCAGTAGTATTGTATTTAGTCCAAAACATATTGAACGAGAACTTGTTAAGTGCATTAAATATTACGAGCCACGTATTATTCCCAGATCTTTAAAAATTAAAATATCTGTCGCAGAAAAAGAAATGAACAGCAATACCTTATCTTTTGAAATATCGGGTGATCTGTGGGCTCAACCGCTACCTTTACAGCTCTTTTTAAAAACAGAAGTTGATATAGAAAATGGTAGTGTTACGTTAAATAATTGGAATTAAGAGAAAATGGAAGCAAAATTCTTAGAATTTTATAATCAAGAATTAAAATTCATCCGGGAAACAGGTGCTGAGTTTTCTAAAGAGTATCCTAAAATTGCAGGACGTCTTGGCTTAGATGGCTTTGATTGTTCTGACCCTTATGTCGAACGTTTATTAGAAGGTTTCGCCTTTCTCTCCGCACGTATTCATCTAAAGCTAGACGCATCTTTCCCAAAATTCACCCAACATCTAATGGAGCAGCTTTTTCCTACGTTTTTACAGCCATCCCCGTCGATGCTGATCGCCCAGTTCAATCCTGATTTTGAAGAAGGAAGCTTAACAGAAGGTGTCACTATCCCTCGAAAAACATCGCTTCATAGTTTACTAGGGAAAGGTGAGCAAACGGCTTGTGAATATAGAACCTCGCATGAGGTTACGTTATGGCCAATTAAACTAACTCACGCAGAATATATCAATGCACAAGAACTTGCCTCGTATACAAACAACATGTCACTTGGTTTTACACCTAGAAGTGGCATAAAAATAACATTAAAAGCGGCACCTGGGGTTATGTTTTCAGAAATGTCACTTGACTCCTTGATGTTACATATAAGAGGAACAGAGTCCTTTCCCTTGTATATATTTGAAACATTATTTAAAGGTTATCAAGGCTGTTTATACAAAAGTAGTGACACCATGTGGCGTAAACAAGAAACGGCAACAAAAATTACCGCTCATGGTTATGATAAAGAAGACACGCTATTACCCTATTGTAATAAACAATTTGACGGCTTTAGACTACTAAAAGAATACTTTGCTTTTGCGAAACGGTATTTATTTTTGTCTATAGATAGTTTGCAGGCCACTTTTAGTCAATGTAATGAAGAAAAAATTCAATTAATATTTTTGCTTGAACATAATGATACACGATTAGAAAATTTATTATCAGCAGAACATTTTGCATTACACTGTACGCCAGCAATTAACTTATTTCCCAAGAGAGCCGAACGTATTAATGTATCAAGAGTGAATAATGACTTTCATGTAGTTCCAGATAAATTAAGACCGTTAGACTTTGAAGTGTGTACTATAGAAAATATAAAAGGTTTTAGTTCAGGTGTTGATCCCACCACACAGTTTTTACCTTTGTACGGCGGTGACGACTCTAATAGAAATCAACATAATGCCTATTACACTGCATCTAGAGAGGCTCGTAACTTAAACGTAAATCAACGTAAATTTGGTCATAGGTCAAGTTACATAGGTACAGAGGTTTACCTTTCGCTTGTTGATCCAAAAAATGCACCTTATGCTGATAGTTTACGCCAACTTTCCGTTGACACCTTGTGTTGTAACCGTGATTTACCTTTAATGATGCCATTAGGTAAAGGCCAAACTGACTTTACTATTGATACCGGAGCTCCTTGTGAATCTGTACGTTGTGTTGGTGAGCCTACACGTCCAAACTCCCCTTTAAGTGAAGGTAATGTTGCTTGGGATCTTATTAACCAATTATCGATAAACTTTCTTGGTATTTCAGATGACGAGTCAACATCAGCGTTAAGTAAGCTGAAAACACTACTTGGCTTAATGATGAACAAGAAAGACCATGCTCAAACAAAACAAGTAGATGGTATTGTTGATTTAAAAACCTATCAAATCACTAGCCGTTTGCCTTTTGCTGGCCCTATTTGTTTTGGTCGGGGGGTGGCTATTGAAATAACGGTTGATGAACTAGCATATGAAGGCAATAGTACATTTATGTTGGGAATGATTCTTGACCAGTTTTTTGCTCAATACGTCAGTATTAATTCGTTCACGCAACTCATCCTAAATTCATCAGATCGCAGGGAGATATACCGATGGCCAATTCGAATCGGCTTGCGAAGCGCTATTTAGAGGACTTAGCGAGCGACCCTGAAACACTTTATAAACAAGGCTTCGCACCGCTATTAAGGTACTTAGATGCCAATGCGCCGTTAGCAGCGCGTATTGGGTATTCAGTATCACCTAAACAAGATTTTGCTCGTTTTGGTCAGACCCCTTTGTTACATTTTCATTCATCAGCATTTACTAAGGTAAAGTTTGATCGTAATAGTGGAGAATATAAACTTAAAAATAGTTATTGGGGCATGTTAGGCATAAATGGCCCATTACCTTCACACCTTACTGAATATGCAATAGAGAGAAACCATCGATTAAAAGACAATACGTTTACTGAGTTCTTAGATGTATTTAATCATCGTTTTATTTCCCTTTTTTACCGCGCATGGGCTGATGCAGAACCGACGGTAAGCCATGACAGACCTGAACACGACAACTTTCAAAAACGCCTTAACACTTTTTCTGGTGAGTCGAGTGCCAATCAAGATACATTTGGTCAAAGTAAAAACATACATCAGTATTTATCAGGGCTATTTAGCCAGAAAAATCGTAGTGGTAAGGCGCTTAGCCAGATACTTTCAGAATATTTACACCTCGAAGTTAACATCGAAGAATTTCAAGGGCGTTGGTACGATTTACAGCCAAATGAACAAACACAGTTAGGAAAGAATAACGCTCATTTAGGTGTTAGTAGTCTCATTGGGACACGAACCTACCAGCGTAGTTTTAATTTTTCCATTAATATTGGCCCGCTAGACTACTCTCAATATATTAGTTTGCTCAACAATAAACATGGTTTAAAAACCATTGTTGAATTAACCCAGAAATCCGTTGGCCAAGAATACGAATTTTCAATTAATATATTATTAAAACCACATCAAACAAAAGCATGCCAATTAGGCTCGGCAAAGCTTGGAATAAATTCATGGACTCAAGATAAGTCTGGCCACTTAACGCAGTTTGAACCCATTTTAGTCTATAAAAAAGCATGTTAAAAACAACTTAATAAGAGAGAATATTATGGCAGAGATAAGTCGCGTTAACCTATTTGGAAAGTTAGACCCTATCGCTTATAAAGCAGTTGAAAGTGCAACCGTTTTTTGTAAACTACGCGGAAATCCCTATGTAGAATTAGTGCATTGGTTCCAGCAAATAGTACAACTGCAAGACTCTGATTTACATAGAATTATTCAGCACTTTGACATAAATCCGTCTATTTTAGCAAAAGACATGACCAATGCACTAGACGCTTTACCACGAGGAGCAAGCGCTATATCCGATCTGTCTAGTAAAATTGAAGACTCTATAGAGCGTGCTTGGGTATATGGCAGTTTAGTTTACGGTGATTCAACAGTACGAACGGGTTACATTATTTTAGGCATGTTAAAAACGCGCGAGCTAAAAAACAGCTTGTTAAACATGTCGGGTGAGTTTGCAAAAATTAAAGTCGAGCAATTTGGCGACGATTTTGTAGAAATAGTCTCAGGCTCTTGTGAAGAAAATACGCAAGCAACTGATGGCTCTACAATTGGAGGTGGAGAGCCAGGCACTGCGAGTGATGCAATGTCGCCAGCGACCATGGGCAAGCAAGAAGCGTTAAATCAGTTTACTACTAACTTAACTGAGCAAGCCGCGAAAGGTGAATTAGACCCCATTATTGGCCGTGATGAAGAAATTCGTCAGTTAATTGATATTTTAATGCGTCGCCGTCAAAACAACCCTATATTAACGGGAGAAGCTGGCGTCGGTAAAACAGCTGTAGTAGAAGGCTTTGCTCACCGTATTAATAAGGGGGATGTGCCACCGGCATTAAAAGATGTAAAACTACTCTGTTTAGACATTGGTTTATTACAAGCTGGCGCTAGTATGAAAGGCGAATTTGAAAACCGGTTAAAACAGGTCATTGAAGAAGTAAAAGCTTCTCCTACACCAATCATAATGTTTATTGATGAAACCCATACTTTAGTAGGTGCAGGCGGTGCCGCGGGTACGGGCGATGCAGCCAACTTATTAAAGCCAGCCTTAGCACGTGGTGAATTACGTACTATTGGCGCGACAACGTGGGCAGAGTATAAAAAACATATCGAGAAAGATCCCGCACTTACTCGCCGCTTCCAAGTGGTTAAAGTAGAAGAGCCGAGTGAAGAAAAAGCGATATTAATGTTGCGCAACATAGCCGGCATGTTAGAAAAACATCACCATGTTGAAATGCTAGACAAAGCCATAGAAGCGGCCGTGAAACTATCACATCGTTATATTCCGGCACGCCAATTACCTGATAAAGCAGTGAGTTTGTTAGATACTGCTGCCGCGCGTGTTGCCGTAAGCCAATTTGCAACACCAGCAGAGTTAGAAGATTGCAAACAACGTATTGAAAACTTAACTGTTGAGCAAAATGTTCTTGAAAAAGAAGCAGCTATTGGAGTAGTAAACCAAAAACGTATGGATGATATTGTTGAGTGTTTAACGTTTGAAAAAGATAAAGAACAAGAATTAAATGAAAAATGGCAACAAGAAAAAGAAGTGGTTGATTTAGTATTGGCGGCAAGAAGAAAATTACGCGATTTATTGACAGAACAAAAAGCGTCGGCGTTAGATGATGAAGTTGAAACCCTTGACAACTCGGCCGCTATTTCTGAAGCACAAGCTGAGCTTGATGCACATCATACTAAATTAACGGAACTACAAGGTGAGTCTCCGTTAATCTTGCCCGCTTGTGACGAACAAGCCGTTGCATCAGTTGTTGCTGACTGGACTGGCGTACCTGTTGGTAAAATGGTTAATGATGAAATCAATACCGTATTGAATTTAGCCGATATCATGAAGAAACGCGTAATTGGTCAAGACCATGGTATGGAAATGATCGCCAAACGTATTCAAACTTCGCGTGCTGGTTTAGATAATCCGAATAAGCCTATCGGGGTATTTATGTTATGTGGACCATCAGGTACAGGTAAAACTGAAACAGCATTAGCGTTAGCTGAATCATTATACGGAGGTGAACAAAACGTAATTACCATTAACATGAGTGAATTCCAAGAAGCTCATACGGTTTCTACCCTTAAAGGTGCTCCTCCAGGCTATGTTGGTTATGGTGAAGGTGGAATTTTAACCGAAGCTGTGCGTCGTAAACCTTATTCAGTTGTCTTACTCGATGAAGTTGAAAAAGCCCATTCCGACGTGCATGAAATATTTTTTCAAGTATTCGATAAAGGCGTAATGGAGGATGGTGAAGGCCGTATGATCGACTTTAAAAATACTCTTATTTTACTTACCTCTAACGTGGGCAGTGACTTAATCATGAATATGTGTAAAGACCCTGAGTTAATGCCAGAGCCTGATGGAATTGCTAAAGCCTTGCGTGAACCACAATTAGGTGTTTTCCCTGCGGCATTATTAGGTCGAATTGTCACTATTCCGTATTACCCATTATCAGACAACATGATCAAATCTATCACTCGTTTACAACTAAATAGAATTAAAGATCGTGTTGAAACTGGTCAAGGAATCGAGTTTGTCTATAGCGATGCAGTGGTTGATTTAGTTGTTAGTCGTTGTACAGAATTAGAAAGTGGTGGCCGTATGATTGATTCAATTCTTACCAATACCTTGTTGCCTGAAATTAGTAATAAGTTTTTAACGCATATGCTTGAGGGATCACCAATTAGTAAAGTTGAAGTGAGTGCTAAAGATGGTGAGTTTGTTTATGAGTTGAGTCATTAGATTTGTACTTGAAAAGTGCTCATAAGTCTGTTTTTTGGGCTGAGTATTAAGTGGAAATAAAAGTAAATGTGCATAAGCTTAATCAAGAATATAGCATAACTTTCAATGACTTTTTTTCTTTAACAATTTTTAAGGGGAATTAATATGGCCTGCTTAGACAGAGATAAATTTAATCTTATAGATCATGGGCATGATGCTAGCACAGCTTTGAATCAGCTATTGCTTATTCCTGCAATAACGAATGGTTCACTTGGAAAAATTATACGATTAATTCAACAAAATGTGCTTGCGATTTCTCAGTTTGAGTGGGTACCACAAGATGGAAATAACTCAGGAAGTGCATCTGGAATATGGCAGATTGACAACAACAGACCAAATAGAATAAAACTCAAGGAGGTTAGAGTAAAATTAATGGAACAGAAGCGTAGCCAAGTTGTGCATGAACTTGTACACGCGTTGGATATGCACTATTTCTATTTTAATATCAGTCATCCTCCTCTTGAAGATAAACTAGCAAAACGAGTTCCCGTTCTTTATTTATTTCCTTTCGGCGATATATTTAAATACAACTTCATGGATGTGCCATTTGTCAACAATTTTTATTATGATAGCCACGAAAACTCGCTAACGTATTTTAGTGGAGTGCTCAGAAATAATAACATCCTCAAACAATGGCAAAGAGACATGCTAATGACTCAACTAGATTATGCGTCTAGAGCCGATAAACTACATGTAGAATTTACTTCGAATGTTGCTCAATGCCTTTCTTTGATTTACCAATGGGGCTTCACTGGCAATGAAAAGGGCCTCCTTGGAAATCCACGAAGCATAACCTTTGTAATTAAAAGAATGGAATCCGTGCTCAATGGCGCAATAGAAGCATGGAATAAATATCAAGCACCAGTGAGAAAGGTTGGGACTGTTATCCAGTTCAAACAAGGTGATAAGCGACAACCAGCATTGAACGAGGTACATTTTTCAAAAGATAATTGGTGGAAAGATCTTGGTAAGGATAAACCTGAGCTGGTTGTAGCTCCTGACATACCACCAAGACCGAAATTACATCAGTGATGAGTCAATAGCAGAGACTAAAATGAAAGATCAACAGCCCTTAATACAGTAATAGGAAATAGAGCCACATGCTAGAAGATTAGACTATAAATAAAGTACAAGTAGATTCGAAATATGGTGAATTAGATAATCGGTTTAAAAAAGGAATCTGTGTGAAATTCGACCAAGACTATATAAAACGCGCTACAAACTTAATAAAAGATGCAAAGAAAAAAGCTTATTCGAACAAAACCAGTGTTGCATTTAAAAATTACAAAGCTGATGGACCTTTAGCAAGAATTGCCACCGTTGCTGGTGGTTCTTTTATGATCTCAACTGCTGCGGCTGTTGCGGGTTCAGTTGCCTTAGCTGCGGGTATTGCTGCCTCTGCCGTAACCTTTGGTATTGCCCCAGCAGTTTCAATTGTGCTTACTTATGTATTGGCCAAAGGTGGTACCGAAATGTGGTATCAAGGCAAAAGTAAAGAATTCAAAGGCGGTATTTCAGAAGACATAACAGGCGTTTCATCTATTGATGACCCTGCCATGTTGGTACCAGGCATTTCTAAAGTTTTAAAAAAGTGGAGCCGTGTACACCGCAGAGCAACACAATTAGAAGGTGGAGTAAGTGGTGTCGCTACAGGTGCTAGGCATTCTTTAACATCGATGCGTTCAGCCATGAAAAATACTCGTCTTGGGCGTAGGATTTATAAAACCGAAGAAAATATGTTTAGTGCTACAGGTAAAGCAGCAACAGATCACGAGCTTAGTGATCGACTTTATGAGCTACGTTTTTATTCGCAAATATTGTTTAATTATACCCGAACCTTAATTGATGAAGTCGCGATTAAAGAACGTGATGGCGTGGTTGATATGTGTGAGTTAGCGTATATTCATGTACTTAAGCAAGTAGACTTTACGGGTCAACATCAACAATGTAAAAATTGCTATGGCATGTCAGACAAACAAGTTAAATCTCGTTTAAAAGAGTTTGAACGAATGGCTAAATCTTCAAGCAATGGCCAAAGAACTCAAGCTTCATTTGAAGTCAAAAGAGGACCAGACGCTGGGTTATTACGCCAAATGACAGGTAGAAGTTCACATATATCAAATAGTAACGCGCTGTTGGCTAATCTGCAGATAATCCAAACAAATGCTGATGATAGAAACCGTAAAATGGAAAAGACGGCAAATGATGAAATTGACCGATGGGGCATGCGTTTGGCCCAAGGTTCAACAGAAGCAACGGCAGTATACCAAACAGCTACCAAAACAGCTTACATGGCAACTGATGCTGCTGCACGAAGTGCTGGTGAAGTTGCTGGTTTTGCCGCAACAAAAGGAGGTTATGGCGCTGCTGGAGTTGTATTCTCAGAATTTGCTTTAACCGTTAAGAACAGACTAACTCGTCATTCTGTTCTTAAGCGAACGGGACAAGCTTTCGAATTAACACAAGAAGGAAGTGGCGCTCGTAATGAGGCTATTGCTGAGTTTGAAGATTTACTTAAATCAACAGACATTACTAAAAGAGGATACCGAGTGGCGACTAAAGTGGCCTCTTATGTGAATAAATTATCTGAAATTAAAGCCACACTTCAACCTACCTTTAATAAACTCGCTCAGCCAACTAGTCAGCCTATCTTTTCGTCATGTGATGAAGCTCATGAATTTGTCTATGGTTTAAATTACTATTTTCGAAATTGTGAAAAATTTCTCGCTTTCCTTATTTATCTCGAAACAATTCTTATTGATGTTGATTTAAAGGTAGCAGCATTGAATATGGGGCCACATGTAGGCAGTATTATTGATACTTCTATAAATGCATCAGTACCACCAAAACCTAAAACCGTTAAATAGAAATATAAGAAGGATCATATGGCTATTTATCTGTGTCGTAACTGTGGTGAAGAACTTAGTTATACACAGCACTTTAGAAGCCCATTTTGTGATAATTCAGCGTGTCAACGCGCTAAAGTACAATCTTACTTTGTTGAACTGGATGAACTGAAAGAATTGAATAAAAAGATTGAAGTAACAGTGAAGTTGCGAAGCCAAAGCTACTTAGCTAACTTACCGAATGATGAAAAGGAAAAAGTAGCAATTGCTGAAGAGCCTAATATTGCATTATTACCTTTCAACAGCACTCAGTTATCACAGTTAAATGATAACCGAAAATCTGAATTTTTAGCTAATTTGGGTGCCTTATTTCAAGCTATCGAAGATGACACTCCATTATCGAGCGAGAATTATTCTGATGTACTTGATGATCCTTTACCTGACAAAGATGCAATCTTATTAGGCAAAGCATGTGCAACCTGCAGAGGCTCATGCTGCCGATTAGGCAAAGAACATGCTTTTCAAGATTACGCCTCTTTAGATTATTTTTTAGCAAAGCAATCTCCACCGTTACAACTTAAAGAACTCATGGACTTATATAAAGGTTATTTTCCCGAGGTAAGTTATTTAAATTCTTGCGTATTTCAAGGAGAGCATGGGTGTACTCTGCCAAGAGATTTACGTTCGTTTACTTGTAAAAACTATCGATGTGACGCATTAACAACCTATCATCAAGGTTTAATAACAAAGGATCATGATTTAACATTCGCAGCAGCCGTAGAGGGAGAAAAGATTAGAATCATTCAGATTTTTGATAAAGAGCACTTTATAACCGTTCATAATAACGATATTGATTGCGATTAAGTTGAGGGAACTGCGTAGAATTGGTTATCTATGTTTATAGCGTTGCTAGCAGCTTTACAATGATAAAAAGTTTGACATGGATTTAAAGAATAATCTTAGGTAAAAAAATATAACTTAAAAAGACAGGTTATAAACTGGTTTAAAGTTTATCTTCGGCTAGGCTTAATTATCGACTGTACATAATCAGCTCTCTGCATGAATAGTGAAAAATGTCGTTTGAATTTTTATCGTCATAGTTTGCTTTATAGAATATAAATTTGGAGAAAAAATGAGCGACGTTAACTATAAGAAAATGTCTACTGAATTAGTTGTCTTATCTATATTTTTATCGCTAATAACAATTAGTGGCTGTACTTCAACAGAAAAAAAATCGTCAACTAATGCGACAGTTTCAACGAATCAACAAAGCGAGTTGATTACAGAAGATCTAATAGACGTTGCCCATAAGGGTGTTACTCAGATTAAAGCTTCCCCGAAGCTAGAAGCAAAGATTACTCAGCCGATAGAGTTAGAACAAAAGCCTATTATCATTGAGTCCCCAAAAAAGGTTGAGACTAAAATAAAAGAAAGTATAAAGCCGAAGAATAATGTAGCAATATCCTTACCTGAACCTGAACCTGAACCTGAGGTTTCATTTGATTCTTTAAGCCAATTACCCTTAACTTTAAAAAATGGTTGGGCCGTAACCATTAAAACGCCGCCATTAGCAACTAAAGAAATCTGTGTGCTTTATCATGAAAAAAATGGTGTTTTTGATGGTTATAAAGATAACAACATCAAGCTATATTTAACGCTTTCTCAATTGCTAGTTAAAAGTGACTCAAATTTTGATTTATCCTATCCGGATACCGGTGTATATGTTGAGGACATTGATAGCAACTCATCGTTTTATTCCTTAACACCTTCATCTCAAAAAACGATTGCAGTACTAGCATTACCATTGAATGATTATTTAGAAAGCTCCTCAATAAATTTAGTGGTTAAATCAGGCTTTTGGCCAACCTGGCCAATTACTGACACTAAAGAAATAATATTTCCAGTTAATGATTTCAATGCAATGATTAATACGCTAAATACTTGTGCTTCACTTTTAACTGAGCCGTAGCTAAGCATTAAATACGGTATGAATATTACAATTGAAATTGTAAACCAAAATAAAAGGTAAGGAGAACCCCCATGAAATTAAGCGTAAAGTTCAATATAGCCCTAACTATTTCTATGATAATTGGTGCGGCCATCGCAGGAGTATTCGCCAATAAACTGTTACAAGATAATGCGCGAGAGGAAGTGTTAGAAGAGGCACGTATCATGATGCAAAGTGCAGTAGCCGTGCGTAAGTATACTGTTTCTGAAATTAAACCTCTATTAGCTATGCAGCAGCAACGCACATTTATCAAGCAAACAGTGCCTGCTTATGCTGCTAGGCAATATATAGCAAAAGTCCGTAAAAAATACCCCGATTATAATTATAAAGAAGCAACACTTAACCCAACAAATCCGGTAGATAAAGCAACAGATTGGGAAACCGACATTGTTAGTCATTTTAGAGGGCACGATGAAGTTACTGAATTGGTAGGGGAGCGAGATACTCCAACGGGTAGGATGTTATACCTTGGTATTCCTATTAAGATAACGAATGCGGCTTGTTTATCATGTCATTCGACTCCTGATGCTGCACCTAGTACTATGATCAAAGCGTACGGTTCATCTAATGGCTTTGGTTGGCAGCATAATGAAACTGTTGGTGCTCAAATTGTGTCTATTCCTATGCATTTACCATTAGATAGAGCGCATAATACCTTTGTTACGTTTATGACATCGTTGATCTCAGTTTTTGTCGGAATAATAGTATTAATTAATGTTATGTTGCATTTTATGGTTATTAAGCCAGTTAGCATCTTAGCTGAAAAAGCAAATGAAGTAAGCTTGGGGGCACTACAATCAGAGGAACTAACGATTAAAGGTAGTGATGAGATATCATCATTAGGACATTCATTTAACAGAATGCATCGAAGCTTAACTAGCGCAGTCTCTCTATTAGAAGAAGATGATTAACGCATGATTATTGGCATATTAACCACCTATAAGATTTAATGTCGTAATGAATAAAATAGGAAAATACCAAATATTGGAAACCATTGGCAAAGGTGCAATGGGTGAAGTATTTAAAGCACGAGATGAGGTTATCGATCGTATTGTTGCTATAAAAGTTATTCACCCCCACTTTGTTGGTGAGGATATATGGGAAGATTTACAAGCAAGATTTCAACAAGAAGCAAAAGCCGCTGCTAGGTGTTTGCATCCTAATATCGTTGCTGTTTTTGACTTTGGCCAACTTGAAGAGACCTCATATCTCGTAATGGAGTATATAAAAGGTGATGATTTAAAAGATATTTTGGATGAAAATGGCCGATTTTCTTTAGACCAAGCTATTGGAATAATCTGTGAAGTGCTTAACGGATTAACATTTGCTCACGATAATGGTGTTGTTCATCGAGATATTAAACCCGCCAATATTATTAAACTGAATAATGGTCAAATAAAAATTGCAGACTTTGGTATTGCCCGCTTGGATTCATCTGAGCTTACCAATGTAGGTGACATGGTAGGAACACCTATTTATATGTCGCCTGAGGCTCTCAGAGGCGATACGGTTGATGCTCGTTCGGATTTATATGCGGTCGCTTTAGTTTTACTTGAACTTATTACCGGCTCAAAACCCACTGCGGGATTTGTCGATATAGAGAGCATAACAGAACAACTAGGCGGCTCTAGTGTCGATGAGCAACATCATCAATATTTTATTGACGTATTTACTAAAGCATTGCATAGAAAGCCAGCGTTTAGATTTCAATCGGCTACTGCATTTTTAAAAAAGCTAAAAGAATTCTTAGTTGAAACTCAAGCCTTAAAAAATAATGTAGATCACAGCGAAGATGAGTATAGAACAATGATACAGTCTTCTCCTTTGCTTAAATCACGAGAGGTAATGATTGGTGAACAATCATTACCGGACAAAAATTTACTTGATAAGTTAGAACATTCATTAGCGAGCTACATTGGGCCATTGTCATCGGTATTAGTACGAAGAGCTACTTTAACTAGCATATCGACAAAGCAAATGATTAATGAGTTATCGCAACACATTAGTGATGATAATGAACGTTCTGAATTTATTCGTGAAATTAGTATTGAAATAGGCACATCTTCAGGCCTTGGCAGTCATTTGAATGAATCCTCTTCGAACCCTTCTATGGCACCAAAAAAGAGTCTGGTATTTGCTATAGAACCCGAACGATTGATGTTTATTACAGAGAAACTTACTATCTATTTAGGCCCAATGGCGCCAATCATTATTAAAAAAACCATTAAAAAAGTTGATTCAGAAGAAAGTTTGATTGAAGAGTTAAGCGAAAAAATTGCTCAAAGTGAAGAGAAGACACTATTTTTAAATTCTTTTAAATAACGGCTTAAGGCGACGATTAAATTAGTTTATTTTAATAATGCTTCTATAGTTAACGTAGTCACAAATTATCTAAATTTTTTGGAGTTCACGATGTCAGGTCGACTAAATTTCGAATATGGATTTAACACTAGCTCTGCTCAACCTATTGAAAAAGATACACCAATGAGAGTTTTTTTCTTGGGTGATTTTACTGGTACCAAAGCAATATCCAATAACGCCTTAACTAATAAAGTTGTGAAAATAGACATAGATAATTTTGATGACGTTATGAGCAAGTTATCACCGTCGGTGATTTTGCCATCAGGACACCAAGTTACTTTTAATGAGCTTGAAGACTTCCATCCAGACGCTTTATTTGAAAATAACATTTTTAAAAATATTCGCCGGTTAAAACGTGAATTAGGCAACTCAGCAACCGCAGAGAGTGCAGCCGATGAAATCATGTTGAACTATCAGTTAGGCTCTGAAACTATGCCTCAAGCAATAAATGAAGAGATAACAGTAGTTGATCATGGTAATAATCACGGTAAAAAAGCGGAAGACGAAACTATTGAAGGTAATGATGATATGTTTGAGCGCCTTTTAGGCCAAAAACAATCAACAACTACAGGGACTGAACAAGTTACGTCGAGTGCTCAAAGTTCAGGAAATTTAGATCGCTTCTTAGGCGATATACTGAGCACTCATATCATTAAAGATGCTAAGCCTGAACATACAAGTTTGATGGTATTCATTGATTCCGCTATAGAGGAATTGATGAAATCAATATTACATTCTGATGAATTCCAAGCATTAGAGTCAGCTTGGCGATCGGTCAGAGATGTGATATTTAATGAAGAATATGATGAAGCTAACCAATTTTTCTATCTTGTTAATACGAATAGAAATGTACTAAACACCGCTGTTGCTGGCGATACTAGTTTTGTCTCTACACTGAGTCAGCATATAAAAAATACGGACGTTGAGTGTTATGATGTGCTTATTGGTAACTATCGATTTTCAGCAAAAGATGAAGACATTACCACACTAAATTATTTGGCAAGTGTCGCTGAAACATTAAAATGTCAATTGGTTAGTTCGGCTGACGACAGTCTTATTAATGCAGAGTCAGGTTCACTATGGCAACAATTTAAACAAACACCACAGGCCAGTCATGTAGCCTTAAGTTATCCACAAGTATTACTGCGTATTCCTTATGGTAAAAAGCACGATGAGGTTGATTTATTTGCCTTTGAAGAGTTTACTCAAACACATCAATACAATAAATTATTATGGGGAAATTCAGCCTTTGCGTGTGCGAGACTGCTGATCAGACAATACCATAATCAAGAGAATGGGCAAGTTACATTAGATACAAGCATAACAGAGCTACCTGCTTTTGTTTATGCAGAAGGTGATGAGAAAAAATTACAATCCTGCGGTGAATTTTTATTATCAGAACAAGAGCTTATTAATATTCATAAGCAAGGAATAATGGTTTTTGCTAGCTATAGAAATAAAAATTGTATTCGCTTGTTTGGTGATGGAATAAGAGCCGTTAATACATAACGGCTAAACACCACAATTCGAATTAAAGGTTAAGAATCAACTTAATGCTTTTTACAACGAAATGTCTTCAGGTGCAGATATATAACCTTGATAACCATCGGCTCTTAAAGGTATAAAGTGCTCAAGTTGTTCTTGGTCTTCAATTCCTGTGATGATTACTTCAATGTTCAACCCTTTGGCTACACTCATCAAAGCACGACATAATTCATTGTTTTGATTTAGTTTCTCATAAAAGGCAAATGATTGATCTAACTTGATGTAATGTGGCTGTAATTTGTGCAAATAATCAAGAGATCCAATTTGACGACCACAATGATCTATACCTACTTTTGCGCCTGAAGATTTTATTATTTGAGCAATATTATTACACTGGTCAAAAGCATTTATCAGTGCTTCCTCAGGTATTTCAAAAAGGATTTGGCTAACGTGTGATGATCTTTGCAGAAATTTACCCAGCCACAATGCGAAATCAGCATCCAGTAAGCTATCTTGCGTTAGATTTATTGCCACGGGTTGTTGTGTTAGTGCTAATATACTTTGTTGCTCAATAGTCTCTAACAAACATTTATCAAGTTGGCTGCCCAAAGACAGTAATTCAACAAACGGCATAAACTCTGCTGCACTCACTGTTTGACCATCAATATTTAACCGACAATAAATTTCGCGTTGAATAACCTCTTTTGTGGTCATACTGCATATTTTTTGCCACAAGAATACAAAGTGGTTGTTGTTAATTGAGTCTTCTAATTTGTTACGCCATTGTTCTCTGCTATATTTTTGTGTTTGCTCAGCATCTATCCAATGACTAATTTTGTTTTCTCTGTGAGCTTGCTGTAATGCATTATCAGTCTGTGACATTAAATCTGAAGGTTGCATATTTTCAATACGTTGACTCACACCTAAGTAAAAGTTGCTGTTTGGCATACAGCCAGCTTTAGTGATCTCTTGATTGATTAATCTGATAAGTGTGTGCAGGTATTTCTCAATCTGATGATGTTCAGCCTTTGTAATTAAAAATGCAAATTCGGTGTTTGCAATACGAGCAATAATGCCATCGGCAATTTCAGGCAATTCAGCCTTCATTCTATTGGATAGGGCTTTAATAATTTCATCGCGGCCTTGATAGCCATATTTACTATAAACCTCTTCTAGCCAATCAAATTTAGCTAAAATAAGGCCGCCGTAGCCAGGTTCGTTGAGCCAGTTATTCATTTGAGCTGATAAGTATTGGCGGTTAGGCAAATGAGAAACTTGGTCGAGAAGCTTGTCTTCTTTAAGTTCACTGACTTCTTGGTCTAGCGTTGAAAAAACTTGCTTCAGTTGTCCTGACATTAAGTTGATAGCAATAACAACATCTTTTAATTCTGTTGTTTGGGGCAGTTCAATATCGTCACCAAATTTTCGTTGCGCTATTTCTTTAGCCTGAACTGCGACGCCATGCAAAGGTTGTAAAATACGATTCAGTCTGAACCTAAGTAAAAAAATAGAAATAATAAACAACAAAGACAATATCATGATAGTGTCATTCATTACTCGCCACAATTCTTGATATCCTAAGGCAGGGTGCCCTTCTATTTCAAGTGTAGCTAGTTGCATCCACCCTGAAGTTATTACGCTTTGCTTGGTTTGAACTTCAAATAATTCCATGTCTACAAGCCATTGAGGAACGCCCTGAATAACAATTGGGTTTTCCCATGTTTGCTCTTTACCGTCTACTAACCAGGTTAAAGTGACTTTACGATAAAACCCCCCTTCAAAAATAACGTTCACTAAGGTTTCAGCTGAAACAATATCTCCGGTTTCTATGTGTGGTTGTAGCATTAAGCCTAATGATGTCATTGTATTATTAAGATCGGATTCCATTTGTTGACTCATAAAATCTTTTGCTTGGCTAAACTGAAAGTAAACCAAACTGGTCATCACTAATAGAAATAATCCAAATAATAATGAGTTTATTTGTCTAAATAGGGTCATTGTTTCAAAACTCCAACTTTAACTTGGGTTGTTTAAGGGTGGCAGTGTTTATACGCTGGCGTAAGTCTCGCCAACGCTTAAGGCGTGAAGATTTGCCGCTCATTACGCCACGTCCTTTTTCTTTATTTAGCCATAACTGACTACCATTAAAACTATATACAGGTATAAGGTCGTTACGTTTTGTTGCAGGCTTTATTAGACCGTCGATATTATCTAAAATTAATGGAATAGAGCTAGGAGTCTCGTAATAGGCTAAAACCATATGATATTGATTTAGGTGTACTGCTTTAACCATAGTAATTCTCATCTTATCATCCGGAATGCCCAATTCCAGCAACGTAAAATACTTTGCTATAGAGTAATCTTCACAGTCACCACCATTCACACCAATAAACTCAAGGGGTGTAGCCCAATAATTTTTAACCCCCCAGAGCTGTATATCATCGACAAAATGAAAGAGATTAAAAAACCTATTAACCTTCTTTAGTTTGTCTAATTCACTAATTGTCGCTGGTTGCTTCATCAGCTTTACCCAAGCTCTAGCTCGTTTGCCTGCTCTAATACCGTAACTTTTTTCTAAAGTGTTAACTATCTCATCTTCATTTAACTGTTCTGTGGGTGTAGCGTAGAGCATGGACAGGAATGTCATACTAAAGAGTAATACTTGGATTAACTTTGATAACATTGCTGTTAAAAAGCAGCTTATCTTCATATTACTCTCTGATGATTACAACGCTTGCTCAACGGTATAAATTGTCCACTTCATATTATCAACGTGGCTGGTTTTTTTCAGCTCTACCTTGATACGTCGATTAATCGCATGAGCTGAAGGGGTATCTCCTTCTTCCTCTAAACTATCAAAGCCATAACCAACAGGTGAGACTCGTTCTTCATTAATATTAAAATCATTTACTAAAACAAAGGCAACAGCTTTTGCTCTATTTTCAGACAATGTTTGATTAAGCTCTCTATCACCCACTTTACTAGTATGCCCTTCAATACGTACTAACAAGTCTGCGTTCTTATCCAAGAATTCAGCTAATTCCTTAATTTCACCATACGCTGGACTCGGTATAGAATAAGAATTATTGGCAAACTTAATATCTAATTTAAAAGGCTCTATGAGTGGAGTTTGCGTACCACATCCATAATTATCAATAATAGCCCCAAGTACGGTGCTCGCACACTTTTCTCGAGCTTCAATCACGCCGTCACTATCGTAATCTTCTAAGTTTTGTAGTTGCTCAATAGGCTCTTCTATCTCAACCAAAGATGGAGCGGCACACGATGCTATAAATATTGAACTAAAAGCCGCAATGAGCAGTTTTGTTGACATTTTTTGTTTGTTATTCATCATTAGCTCCTTGTTCATCATAGTTATGCTCTCCCTGCCAAGCTTCTGAACGTGTTACACGCAAAGAGTTAAGCAATTGTCCTGTGACATTAAGTAATCGATATCTCGCGCTTAGTTCATTGAAATCTGCGTCTAAATAGTCTTTTCTTGCCTGAAATAATTCATTTTTTGTATCAAGTAAATCTAATAAATTTCTTTTTCCTAAACTAAACTGATCTTTATAAGCCAATTGAGTCTCGTTTGAGGTAATAATATGTTGCTTAATGTATTGCTTTTGTAAGCCCAGCATTTCATAGGCATTCCAAGCAAGTTCATAACTTTCTGTAACTTGGCGATGAGCACTATAATTTATTTCTCTTGCTTCACTGACTTTATAAGCTGCGCTGCGTTCTAAGGCTACATCTTTACCACCAGCAAAGAAGTTATATCTTAAACGTAACATCGCGCTTGCCTCATTGCGATGACCGCCTACGTCTGCACCAAAACGATTTATACCACTTTCTCCGTCAACATCATTATAGGAATTAGCACTTAATTCTAAAGCTAGTTCAGGGTAATAATTGGCCTTCACAGTTTTTTTATATGAGAGTGCTGCACGAGTATCTTGTTGTGCCGATTTAATTATTGGATGATTTTCAATAGCGAAATTTAAGCCGGTATGTCGGTTCTTTGGCAGCATGTCGGCATCAGGCACCGGCATAACCAAATCTTTTGGCAATGCGTTTGTTAAACGTACAAACTGTGTCTGTGCATCTAATAAATTATTACGTGCTGCGATCAAGTTTGATTGAGCACGAGCCAATCGTCCTGTTACTTGTGATAAGTCCGCTACACTTCCTAAGCCTGAATCGGTACGTTCCTTAATTTGCTCATATATTTCCTGATGAGAAGTCACATTTCTCTCTGTCAATGTAATGGCTTGCTCTGCTTTCAAATAATTTAGATATGCTTTACTCACGTTTAAAGCAAGGTCTTCAGCTGAAGCGATCAACGTCCATTTTTCAGCACTCGCCTCATACATGGTGCGGTCTATTTCATTACTGGTAAACATACCATCAAAAATAATTTGTCTGAGGCTTATTCCAAATTCTCCTGGCGTTAAATTTGTCGTTCCATCGCCATTTGTGCCAATCGCACTTTTTCTATTTCCAGGAGTATCTGTATACTCATATCCGTATCCAGCAGTTAAATCTATTGTGGGTAAATAACCTGCGGATGCACGGTTTACATCTTCTTCTTTAGATTTAAATCGGGCAAAAGATTGTCGAATATCAGGGTGGGAGTCTAATGCGTGCGCAACTGCAGACTCTAAACTCTGAGCGTTGATTTTGACTGAACATAGTGCAGATAAGCCAATAAGACTAATAATCCCTATCTTGGGAATAGTAAAAGTGTTTGCTTTCATCAAAATTTCCATGTTTTTATTATAATAAATTATGCATTAACGTTCCCGCAATGCCGCTTGTTTTGCCCGTAATATTGGATTTAGTATATATTCTAATATGGTTCTTTTTCCAGTAATAACATCTACATTGGTCATCATTCCTGGAATAATAGGCATTTGTTCGTTCTTGTGATTTTTAATACTTGAAGCATCCGTTTTAACTCGTATTAAATAAAAGCTATTTCCTTCTTCGTCCTGAGTTGTATCAGCACTAATGTGTATTACTTTCCCTGTTAAGCCTCCATACCTTGCGAAGTCATAAGCCGTTATTTTAACAACGGCAGGTAATCCTGGGTAAATAAAACCAATATCTCTTGGTTTTATTTTAGCTTCAACCATTAGCATATCTTCAGTAGGAACTATTTCCGCTATCGTTTCACCCGACTTTACAACACCTCCTAAGGTATTTATATGTATAGTTTTAATGGTACCAATAACAGGAGATACTATCAGTGCTTTTGTTACTTTGTCTTGAGCTCCTACTTGTGCCTCATTAATTCGAGACAATTTATTCTGCAATTCATTGAGTTCAGCTCTTGTCTCAGTACGGTAAATGAGTGCAGTTTCACGGCGATTTAAAATAGATTCTTGCAATGTAGATTTTAATTGAGGTGAAAGTAAGCGAATAGCACTTAAATCCCCTTTAAGCTCATTAACACTGCGCTCTAATTTGTATAATTCTATCTTAGGAACAATGTTTTTTTCCGCTAAAGGCCTGGTTAAATCGAGCTCTTTAGTTGCTAAACTATAGCTAATCGTCATAGTGGCAATTTTAGAATCTAATTCAGCAATCTCTTGTTCTCTTTGCTGTATTTGTTGGCTTTCAATAGCAAGCTGATTAATTAAATTATCTAGTCTTCCTGAATATTCATCTTGTTGCCTTTTAACCATAAACTCAGCATTCACATTAAGGTCTGCTGGATATTGAGGTACTTGTTTTGTTATTTCAATTTGCAATCGCCAGTCATCATTAGTGCCTATGATAATACTAGAAAGCTCTGCTCTTAAACGAATGATGTTTGCTCGTAGGCTATCTACTTCTTGCTTTTGTTCAGCAAAGTCAGAACGAAAACGCGTATCGTCAATTCTTGCAATAGATTGGCCTTTAATTACTTGCATACCTTCTTGTACAAAAAGTTCCTGCAATACACCACCATCTAAACTTTGAATTATTTGTATTTGAGACGAGGGTATTATTTTCCCTGAACCTGAGGTGACCTGCTCCATTGAGGAAAAACTTGCCCATAGGATAAAACTTAATAACAGTGCGGCCATTGCCCAAATTGTTAATCGATGCAAACTGGGTACTTCTGTTAACATTGCCCCGTATACGTCATCGGCCATTTCTAAATCTTGTTGGCTTACTTTCAAAGTGAACCCCCCTGATTTATTTTCCCGCCTTCGAGCTGTTGTAATACGGCATCTTTAGGTCCATCAATGACTAATTTCCCTTTTTCTAAAACAATAATACGATCAACTAAATGCAATAATTCCATTTTATGGGTAATCAGCAGTAACGTTCGCTCTTTAGCCGTTGCAGTAATCGATTTTATAAATTGTTTTTCAGCACGAGCATCTAGACTAGCGGTAGGCTCATCTAACAATAATATTTGTGGAGAGTTCAAAATAGCTCTGGCCAGAGCTATTGACTGCCTTTGACCTCGAGATAAAGCAATGCCATTCTCTCCTACTTGCCGATCAAGCCCTTGGGTTTCGTGGTCAGTAAATGAATTCACGCCTGAAAGCTGCACAGCTCTAATAAGTTGATATTCTGTAACTTGTCGAGTACCAAATAATATATTGTCGCGAATGGTGCCGTGAAATAGCGTAATATCTTGGGGCAAATAACCAAAGTTTTGGCGTAAGTCGCTTGGATGAATTTGTTGATGATTTAAACCGTCAAAACGTATATTCCCAGAAGTTGTCTGGTAAAGACCTAGCAATAATTTAGCTAAGGTGGTTTTACCTGAGCCATTACGGCCGACTATAGCAATTTTCTCTCCTTGCTCAATATTGATAGACATTTTTTGCAGTGCTTCTGAATCGCCTTCAGGATATTTAAAGCCTATATTTTCTGCGCATATATTTCCCGACAATTTTGTTCGGCTCGCTAAATGGGCTTTATCTTCAAATTCACCCTCTTGTTCCATTAAACTTGTTAGTTGTCTTAACGCACTGATCGTTTGATTAGAGCGCGTCATTAACCCCGCAAGCTTGGCAATTGGTGATATTGCTCTGCCAGTCAACATCACTGACGCAATAATACCACCCATAGAAATGAAGTTGTCTGAAACACGGTATACACCTAAAACTACAACACCAACAACTGATATTTGTAAAACAAAACTGGCGAAGTTGACGACAGAATTAGTAATTATTTTCGATTTAAGCAACCAACTTGATGTATGGCCAACCATTTGTTGCCATGCATTTTGTACAACACCTTCAGCACCGTTAGCCTTAATTGACTCTAATGCGCCAAGACATTCTATTAGATGACCATGGCGTAATCCTGAGAATTTGTTACTCTCTTCAATAGCTGCACGCAGTTTTGGCTGTTTTAAAAGCGTATAAGCAATGATAAGTATTGAAGCAACAACCGGAAACAATACTAAATCTCCCGCAACTAGCCATATAATAAACATAAACAAAAAAGCAAAAGGTAAATCAACTAAAGCGGTTATCGTAGCTGATGAGAAAAACTCTCTAACGTTGTCAAATTCACTTAATTGTTTAGCCATTCCGCCTATGCTAGGCGAGCGCTTTTCTAGTGGAATGCCAATAACTTTTGCAAAAAGCCTAGACGACACCTCAATGTCAATTTTTTTACCTGCAACGTCAATTAGATAACCGCGCAGTTGTTTAAGTACAAAATCAAATATATAGGCGATACTCGCGCCAATTGCTAGCACCCACAATGATTCAAAAGCTAAGTTTGGAACAACTTTGTCATAAATATTCATGACAAAAAGTGGTAACACTAAAGCAAATATATTAACCATAACTGATGCAATAATAACATCACGGTATATTGGGGCTGCTGCTTTAAGGTGCTTGAATAACCAGTGTTCTGTTGAGTCATTTATATGAACATCAAAGTTCCGGTCACCTCGATATTGTTGTTTGATTAGAAATAAATAGCCGACAAAGTTTGATTCTAACTCTTCTATGGTAAGTCGTTCTTCTCCGCCAGTTTCAGGTAAGGTAACAATTGCTTTGTTTTCTTCAAGGTTTAGTTCTTGTAATACACAGGCTTTTTTATCCTTAAGCATTAAAATACAAGGGAGAAGCATCGCAGGTAATTCGTTTAAGCCTTTACGTACCAGCTTGGCACTGAGTCCAGCTCGTGAAGCTGCTTGAGGTAATAGTTCGGGTGTTATTTCATTACTGGAAATGGGCAAGCCTGCAATTAGAGCCTCAGCAGAACATGGGTTACCAAAATGTTCTGTCAGCAGCACAAGGCTGTCTAACAAAGGATCTGAACTCAACCGTTGAGAGGCATTTATTGTCCATTGTGATGAAGGTTGAACAGAGGGTTGCACCGAGTTTACATTCCTTAAAAATACATAAGCAGCAATACAGTATATAGAAGTTACTGTATTGCTGCGTTATTTTTTAATTACATGACTTAACGAATACCTATCATTTAACTATAAAAGATCAGTTGAGTCCATTTCAGCGAGCGGCACTGGTGTTTGCGCTGTGTTATCACTTATAATAACAGCTCCTTCAGCCAATAGGCCATTTGTTACACTTTGGTGCTCTGCATTTTGATCTGTTTCTGCTAACAGTAGTTCTTCAACCGATGCTTCATTTGATTCGTTATCAGCGCCAGTGTTTTCTTCGGGTTCACTGTCAAATTGCAAATATTGGTCAAGACTACTAGTGCTTTGATAAGTGATCAAATCACTTAAATCAAGTCCAGTACCATGTTCACGTAAGTCATCTTGAAGACTAGGATTATCCTGAGAACTGTCTTCTTCTAGGTTTGATGTATCGATGCTACCAGCTCTACCGGCCCTTAATGGGTCAACAGGGGCAGGGTCAGCTACAACTTCAGGCACTTCGATATTGATCGTTAATGTTGTTGTATCAGTATCAGCCTTATATTCATCACCATCTTTAATCGTATAGCTAAACGTATCAGTAACATCGCCAGCTGGCATTGTTAACCCTTCCGTGGTTGTGTATCTATAATCCCCTGAATTGAGTATTAATAATGTGCCATAGTCTGTTGTAATGGTTCCACGGCTAGTAAACTCATCAAATGTAATATTATGATTGACACCATTTTTATCAATATAGTTTATTTCGGTAAGGATTACCGTGCCATCATAGGAAGTATCTTCGGCATCGTCAGTACTTCCTCGGGCTAATATATTACCTTTTACTGTGTCAATTGATGCAGTACCCAAATTGTTTTCGTCTTCATTCAACAAGATATAACCGTTATCAGGATTCGCCACAGGAGCCTTAATATCAACGTTAATTGTTACCCTTGCTTCGTCTGTTTCAGTGCCATCACTTAGCGTATAGGTAAAACTTGGTGTTGTTGAATTCACATCAAATCCAATACCACTGTTATTATAACTAAACTCGCCTTGGGCATTGATAAGTATAGTGCCATTGCCATTAGCAAGTGTGATCTCGGTGAAACCCGTTTCTGCAATGGCAAACCCATTTGCGTGGGTGATAAATAAGTCATCACCGTTAACATCGGTATCAACCACTAAATCTTCATCGTGATGAGTAATAACATTACCCGTAACCAATCCGCCCTCGTTCATACTAAAGACGTCATCTTCAGCAACCGGGGGCAGGTTAGGAGCAGGTGTTACCTCAATAGTTAAGGTTGAGTTATCAGTAAGCCCATTATCATCAACCGTATAGGCTATGCTTGGCACATCACCGTTAAAGTCAGGGAGTGGTGTGAATGTGTAGCTACCATCAGTATTGATAAAAATAGAGCCGACATCGGTAATGTTGACGGTTGTATTTGCAGCAACTGG
>Ga0209184_1000539_pt1 | contig 38242 bp, 29 predicted proteins | sample EN8Hudsemesocosm_2_FD_184627 | JGI IMG/M metagenome (GOLD analysis project Ga0209184, IMG submission 184627) | Methane-oxidizing microbial communities from mesocosms in the Hudson Canyon - EN8C Hudson Canyon (SPAdes) (version 2) | ecosystem: Environmental > Aquatic > Marine > Cold seeps | place... | reverse complement strand
CATGAACACCCATTCGCAATCCACACAAAAAGTGTTCACGATCAGGTGCGGTTAGGTGTTCACGTTCGATAAGAATCCGTGTTCACGATGCTTGCGAATGGGTGTTCATGATGGGTGCGAATATGCAGCCGCCGCTAATGCAACGGATAGTCCCGTAGTTAGCTTTTTAAAAGGAAAATTACTGGTTTTCATGGTGACCCTCATAGTAATGCGAAAAATTTGAGCAAAAAAAAAGCGCCTACAAACTGAGCACCTTGGGGGGGAATACTCGTTTGCAGACGCCTTTGTCTGGTTGGTTCTACAATGAACCATTTATTTTAAACTCCAACGTTGGAGTCTTTGAAATTAATAAAGCAGTAGTCGTGCCAAAAATATTATTTTTTGAAATATTAGTGGAAAATTAAAATAAAACAATAAGTTATGAGATAGTCTATTTTTGTTTTATCAAACCTTTAAATAAACTCGCAAGGCTTTTTTTGTTCTGTTTTGGTGCGTTAAATATTTATAATGCACTATTTTGTGACGGTTCTACGCTAAATAACGTGCAAAAATTATTTTTTATCCAGCAATTCAGCCATAGCGATGACATTTTTAGCCATTTCTTCAATGGTGGTATTTCTTTCCATCGCCAATTTCCTTAGTGTGTGATAAGCCTCATCCTCAGATAAGTGACGTAAATTCATCAGTATTCCTTTCGCGCGATCTATAAGTTTACGTCCTTGTAATTTTGATTTTGATTTTTCCAGCTCTGTGCGCAACTTGTGTTGCTCAGTAAAGCGAGCCGCCGCAATTTCAATAATGGTTTTCAATGGCTTATTAATATAACCATCAACAATATAGGCACTGACGCCAGCTTGTACGGCACGAGCAATAGAGTCTTTATCTACGGCACTAGAAAAGACCACGATGGGTAATGGGTAGTTTTCGTTAATGCTTTTTATTAATTCAATGGTTGCACTACTGAACTTAGGGCTATTAATTAATAGGATGTCGGGGTTAATCGTATCCCTTATCGAGGATATATCAGTAGGTAACTGAGCTAGATAAAAAGTTTCATACCCCGCTATTTTTATTAGCGGTTCAAGTTCCTTTTCTTTCGTTTTGTCATCTATTATTAATACGTATGAGGGGCTCATAGTTTAGCTTTCAATAGTTTGGTGCTGTAGGTTGGATCATTTGTAATGATTTAAGCAGAATATATACCATATTAAGTAACTGCCTTTTAAAGCATGTGCATAGCCTTGTAAAAGGTTATTTGGCTAACATTGTTGGCACTATTTTGGGGCGCTGTAGTTATTGTCAGAATGACCTGATTACGTTTAACTTGCAGCCCTTAACAATATAATTGTGTAGCTCGGAAGGAATCTAGCGGAATACGAGGCTTTCGCATGGCGCTGTCGAAAATTATTGGCTTTATCTGGCGCGCCATCCTACCTCATGAAATATTGGGACTCCTGTCGCCAAGATTCATTCACACACGGAGCGAATTATGGGGGCCCCAGTTTGTCCTGTGTCCGCTTCAACTACGCACAAAAGCTGCTTTGTTAAAACTATCACAATGACTTGACGGCTATCGGGATAAAATCCTTGCTTCATTTGCGCACTGCTATCGTAGCGCACTTCGGAGTGGCGACAACCCTATCACCTACTGCGGACTAAAAATTATCACTAAGATAAATAATGGCACGATATATGCTTTCTTAGATCTGTAGCACTTATAGATTAAGGAAAAAAACATGTCCAAAATGAGTCATATCAATGTACTTGAGAAATATGAAGAGCATCGCAGTGCAATTCACAATATGTTGTCATCAATTTTGAGCTGCTTTGCTGACGAGAAGATGTTTGAGAAAAACCAAAAAGAATTAGCCGACTTACTGAATTCCTTATGCAACTACTATCCCTTTATTAGCTTGCTCTATCTGCTTGATGCTAATGGTAAGCAATTATGCATGAATGTCCCCGGCGCTAACTTTAAAGACCATCCCAAAACGGGCCGTGGTACCGATCGGAGTAAACGACCTTATTATTTATTGGCCGTTAAATCTGATTTGGTAGCTGTTACTGAACCGTATCTTTCTAGCATTAAGCGTGAACTGTGCTTATCGGCGAGTTTTAAAGTCAGTAATGAAAGCGGTGGAGTTGCCGGTATCATTGTCTTGGATATTGATTTGTCAGCCATTCTGTCTTTTTTAACGGGGGACAGTAAACGGATTCACTTTGAGCCTTACTTTAAAGCTATGTACTCCCTGATTGTAATGGGCTTATTTATTGTTTCATTAATTCTATTGTATGCTTCAATGGCCGAGTCTCTTAAAGTCATACAAGCGCTATTAGTCAAACCCGATGAACTGGTGATGCCTTTTGGCGTAGTCATTTATTTAACCTTAGCGTTGGCTATTTTTGATTTGGCTAAAACCACGCTAGAGGAAGAGGTCTTGTTATATAAGGATATTTTGCGCCATAGTTCTACGCGGCGCACAATCACTCGCTTTGTAGCGGCTATTATTATTGCGGTTTCTATTGAAGCTTTATTAATGATTTTTAAAGCAGCATTACACGGTGGCGAGCATATATTAGATGCCGTTTGGGTCATGTTAGCTTCTGCTATTTTATTATTATCCTTAGGTGTATATGTCTATTTAGGTAGTAAAGCTGAAGTACTTTTACTTAAGAACAAACGCACTTAGGAATGCGGACTTAATAATATCCGAAAGTTTACGTTCTAATGTAGCCTGTATGGAGTTTACGGAGTACAGGAGGCGCAGTGCATTCAACTTCCCGTATTCCGCAAGCTTCATACGATCTACACAAAGTTTTGGGTATTATTAAACCCTCACTCCTTAAACTGAACATTAAAAATAATTATGCAAAACACGTCTATTTTTCCTTATTTTCAACCGATTATTAGTGTCGCTAGCGGTAAAATTGTAGGCTATGAAGCGCTGGCAAGGCAATATGATAATCAAGGAAACGTTGTTTCGGCGGGGGCTGTTTTTTCAACCACAGAAACTCCTGTTGAACAACTTAGAGAGCTTGATCGAGAAGTTCGCTGGATGGCGTTGCAAAAATTTTCGCAGCTGGAAGATAAAAGTTGCTATTTAACCATTAATATTTCAGCCGCTTGGATTGATTATATAAGTAATGTTAATGATTTACCCACGCTCGAAATGCTGGGCAAATTGCAGATAGATCGTAGTCGGATCATTATTGAAATTACCGAAGGCGTGGCGAATATTGAAAAATTAAAGGCTGTGGTAAAAACCTATCGTCAATATGGACTCAAAGTGGCTATTGATGATTATGGTTCGGGTTATTCGCAGCTAGATCGCGTTATTGCGCTTAACCCTGATATTATTAAAATTGATATGGGCTTGTTTCAATTAGCGCTTAAGGGGGGTATTGCCAGTGATGCAGTGCAATTACTCACTCGTTTTGGCAAGCGCCAAGGGTGTCGGATTGTTTGTGAGGGCGTAGAGAAGATGGATGAGTTTTTATTTGCTTTGGAGTGCGGCGCACAATATATGCAGGGCTTTTTATTTTCGAAGGCGCAACCAGAATTCCAGAGTGTAGAAACTTATCAGCAACATATTACCTCATTAAGAAATAAATTTTTATCCAGAAAACTTAGCTCAGAACAGAAGAAGGTTCAGCGTTTCCAAGCAATTGAGCAGCTGTCTTACAAATTGAAAGAAGCTTTACAAGATGATTTTAATTTGAATGAGTTGTCGGCTTGGGGGTTTGAAGATCAGGGTATTCTAAAATTTTATCTGTGTAATACAGAAGGCACTCAAATTTCCTCGGATTTTAATTTTCAAAACAACAGCTGGTTCAGTGACCCCAAAAAAAGAGGACTTAACTGGTCTTGGCGCCCTTATTTTTATCAATGTATCACGCTGTATAATTGCGGCATAGATAATCAAGTGGCTATTTCAGAAAGTTATAGAGATTATGACAGCGGATTGCTATGCAAAACCTTGTCTTTATCTTTAGATAAGGAAAGAATTCTGATGATTGATATAAAAAATGTGGATTAATAATTGAACGCATACCTACGGAGAGATTACTTATGAGTGTAGTGATGGAAGTATCAATAAATACCCCGGCGCTATTGTTTCCCGCGATTTCAGTACTGTTTCTGGCTTACGCAAACCGCTATTTAGCGATAGCCAAAAGAACCAGAGAGTTACATAGTCTTTATAATAAGACTCAAAGTTTTTTCGCCAAAAAACAAGTGGAAAGTCTACGTAAACGGATACGTTTAATTATTACCATGCAGCTTTTTGCGGTGATGGGTATTATCTGTTGTGTACTCACTATGGGCTTGGTATTTTTTGGCCTGCAATTAATGGCGACTTATACCTTTCTTGTTGGTATGGTTTTAATTGTTTTATCTTTACTCATTTCCATGTGGGAGTTGATGATTTCAACTCAATCTCTGAATATTGAGTTAGAAAATATAGAAGGCTCCTAAGGTAACTTGCCAGATTATTATTGGCTAGCTAAAACAAGGGGTTGACTAATTACCCCGTAACTTCTCATTACTAAGGAGCAAGATTTCAATAAAACCCGAAACTTTGTGTAGCCCGTATGAAGCTTGTGGAATACGGGAAGTTGAATGCGCTGCGTTCCCTGTATTCCGTAAACTCCATACAGGCTACATTAGAGCGTAAACTTTCGGATATTATTAAGACCGCATTCCTAAAGGGTACAGGCAGTTTTTTTAGTTAGTCATTTCTGCACGCTGTTAGCAGGAATCTATGCTCAACGTAGATTCCCGATAAAAGCACTCGGGAATGACGATATTTTTATAGGTATTTACCCATGAATAATGAGAGGTTACGATCTATTAAATAACCCCACTGCCGCACATGGCACCGTTTTTCATGAATTAAAGCGACAGTTACAAATATGGCGCAAACATCCCGCATTCCACCCGAGTGCTTTACAAGAAACCCTTTCCTTAGGCGACAATCTTTTTGCTTTCTGGCGTACCAGTCTTGATCAGCAACAACACATACTCTGCATTAATAATATCTCACCGGAGATACAGATATTAACCTTACCCGAGCATCCCATTACTGAAGGTTCTGGCGTTTGGCGAGATCTCATTGAACGTACTGCATTAGGCAAAGGGACGCGCTCATTGAAACTGTATCCGTATCAATGCGCATGTGGCTGGAGGCGCTGGATTAGTCTGTAGTTGTGAATGATAAAGTTATTTTATATGCAGGAGCCATCCATACTCATGAATATAAAAAAACGAAACGCTTAATCTCATTTGCCAGTGAGACAGAGTATCATGCATGGGTTTATCTGTTTAATCATGATGTGCAAAGCTTGACGCGAATAAAGTCAGGTGATTATTTTAAATTTATCAAACAGGCTTAAGCATGCAACGTTATAAAATTCTGCACCGTACCTATTACAACTTCTCAAATCCTGTCCAGCTTGGAGCACATTACTTACATCTGCGCCCACGCGAAGACTATGAATTGCATGTTGAGTCTTTAAGATTAAAGATAACGCCGACAGCCAAGTTGCTTTGGCATCGTGATGCCGAGGGTAATTCAGTTGCTATAGCGAACTTTGACACGCCGACTACTCAGTTAGTGATTGAGTGTGAAATAATTATTCAGCAATATAACGAGACACCTTTGGATTTTTTGGTTTCTGAATATGCCGTCGATTATCCTTTTGCTTATCCGTTCAATGATCGAATGTTGTTATTACCTTATATGGCATACCCAGAGCCTGAGACGTTTAATATACTGACAAAATGGCTTTCAAGCTTTTGGGTCAATGGTGAAAAGATTCAGACCTTTGCCTTATTAGATCGTTTGAGTGGCCATATCAACCATTCACTCTCCTATTGCATCAGAGAAGAGCAGGGCGTTCAATCAGCAAAAGAAACATTGGCCAAGGGAACAGGTTCTTGTCGAGATTTTGCCGTGTTATTTATGGAAACAGCACGCTGTTTAGGGTTAGCATCGCGTTTTGTCAGTGGTTATTTGCATTCGGCACCTTCAGCGACAGATTATGGTGCAACCCATGCTTGGGCCGAAGTGTACTTGCCGGGCGCGGGTTGGAAAGGTTTTGATCCCACTAGCGGTGTACTTGTGGGAACTGATCATATAGCCGTGGCAGTCGCACGGGATCCAGAATCAGTGCCACCGATTGCAGGATCATTTTTTGGAGAAGCTGAAACGACGCTAGATGTCGGAGTATGGGTGACTCAGTGTTAACCTTGATCTTTTTTGCGTATATAAAAGACCTGTCTACTTTCTTCTTTAAAATACTCAACCATTTCATGACCGCATTGTTCAACATATACGCCGATATCTAAATGAGCCGCAGGGTCTGTGGCAATAATGCGTACAACTTCTTCAATTTGCATTCTGCTTAAGGATTTTTTTAGACGCAAGAGCGGTAAAGGGCATTACAAGCCTGTCGCATCTACTTCAATGGTGAATTAAATCATTTTTAAATCCTCGAATTTTTGGGTTGGATTTATTGTTTTGTGTAGGTTGGATTAGCTTGTCTAGCGAAGCGCAGATAACGTAATCCAACCACAAGCACCCGCCTTACGGGTTACCTTGTCTGCCTTATAGGTTACCAAGCTGTTTTTACTGGATATTGAGTAATTAATTCATCTGATGTCAGTAGAGTTAAATCATGTTCTATTGCTTGGCAAATCAACATCCTATCAAAAGGGTCTCGATGATAAGAAGGTAACTCGGTCAAATGGAAAATCGACTTATTATCCAGAGCTATATTTTCAATAAAATATTTTTCGCATTGCTCATTAATAAATTGCTCTGGTGCATCAGGTAGTGGCAGTTTTCCTAAATTATTTTTTACAACTATTTCCCATACTGATACAGAGCTTAAATAAACAGAGTTATCCGTGTTTTGAAAGAGAGTTTTTGCTTGATCACTTAATTCTTTAGCATCACTTGTAATCCACAAGAAAGCACAGGTATCAAGAAGAATTTTCATTTATTTACCTTCAAACGCATCAAGCATTTCATCAGTAAGCGGCTCAAAAAAACTTGGAGGAACTTGAAATTTTCCTTTAGATAATCCGATAGGACGCTGTTTTACTGTCACCTTCTGGCTTTGCTTTTCTTGTGTAACACCAAGACGAAAATAATGGATTAAATCGTAAATTTCTGCGAGTTTATCACTGGGAATTTGTTTTATTTCTTCAATAATTTGCTCTTGTAATATCATTGTATTTTCCTATTGCATCGTTAATGCATTAAGTCGTGAAAACTTCATAGTGGGACGGAATAGCGTAGCGTTTTCCGCTTTTAATCGCAGCAAAACGTCGGAAAACGCTACACTATTCTAACCTACAAATATCCGCCTTACGGGTTAGCTTATCTAGCGAAGCGCAGATAACGTTATCCGACATAGGGAGCTATCTTGTCGGATTACGTTTTTTAATGCTTCGCAATAAAAAATCTAATCCAACCTACAAGCACCCGCCTTATGGGTTAGCGGCGAATCCGCCTTACAGCTTTGTGATGCGCAAGCTTTTACACGCCATCCATGGCATGCTAAAAGCCAATAAAAGCTTTGAGGGAGAGCGTTTTTATAAGTTCCCTTCTGAAGCAACTTATTCCTAAGTATTTTTAGGATTTATTTAAAATAAAGCTGGTGCTTTAAGAGAGTATCTACAAGCACCCGCCTTACGGGTTAAGTTATTCACGTTAAAACTCGCCATGGTAATTACGTACTGCCAGTGTTGCTACCCGTATAAATTCAAGAAATGGAGCTTCGAGGGTTACTACACTTCCAGATACAATAACTCCTGGTAAATTTGCTGCTGTAACCAGTGCTATACTTTGAGTATTCCTGTTTTTTGATAGATCACTATTGTTATGGACAACTGCATTACGAACTTCAGCGAGGGCATTCATGCTCGCCTTGTTTATGCGGCGCAAACTATAGCAGTCCTTAGGAGATGGAGGGTAGATAGTCACAAAGGTATCAAAATCTGTAGTATTTCTTCCGGCGTCGTTCCACGAATAAGCCCCATCTTCTCCCTCCAGAAAAGCCAAGCAACCTGCGAGATAGAATGCACAACTATGATGAATAAAGACTGGTTTCTCTAAAGCAAAATCCCCCTCAAGCATACCATCAGGCCCATTGTGGAATGCTTTATCAAGTAAACAGCTCAGCCGTCTTAAATGTACGAGAAGTTTGGTTCTATCTGTCACAGAAGTTCCTAAAATTTAGATGGCTAATAAGCAGTTATACAAACTTGCATAACTTTTCAATAGAGAGTCTAGCATAAACCATGACCTTATTTGTCAAACCTGTAACACTTAAACTCCTCATCAAAACTCCCCCAAATGCCCATAAGCCGGTAATGTCTGAATGCGTGGGTCTTCCAACGCTTCACCAACGGTGAAATGATACAGGCTTTGTAGCGTCTTATCTCCATCCGCAATACCTAACACGCCATGTACATCATCATCAAAAAAGCAGCCGATACCCGTGCCACGTAAACCAACCGCTTCCGCTTCAAGGTAAAGAATTTGACCGATTAATCCGCATTCCCAAAATAAGCGGCGGTAATGCCAGGCTTGTTCTGCAACTAAGTCTTTAAATTCAGCTAGCATGGATAAACTAAAGGCACTGTCAGAAGCGATGGGTTGGTGGCAGGATAAGGTTTTTGCCGTTTGTTTTACCATTGTTTCATAAAGTAAGTACAGCGCTGGAAAAGCTTCAACGGCTTGCCATTTAAAGTCTGGGCTCAGTTGCGCTTGTAACAGAGATAGGCCTTGTTCTGAGCGTGGCAAACAATACAGGCCCGGTACTAAGCCTTCTACGTTATGGACAAACAGGCATAAATGTACTGCGGGTGACCAGTTCCACGCATTAAAAGGCGGGTTAGTGTTGGGTGATAACGCGGCTAATAGTCTAAAGAAAGTCTGCTGACTCATCGCTGCGGATTTGGCATTGAAATTTTGTGCGCTACGCCGTTGTCTAATAAGCTGACTTGCGGGAAGCGTGCATTGTGATTTAACAGCAATAGGGAGTTGTGCTTGACTATGGCTTTTGTGATGAGTATCTTTTTGTGCGGTTTGCGACACTTCATCAATAACCGGCCAGTGAAACATATGGTAAGCCTTTAAGGATTGAGCTTTACCTAGCCAAGATGAAGATTGTAGGCTGTTAATCAGTGACTCTCGTTCTAGCCCCGTGTCCATAGCACTATCATTGTAATGAATACGACACAGAAGATCAGCTGTTTCGCCTTCTTTAGCGATAAAATGATCTTGATTATTTAAACCGAGCAAACAGTTAATGTCAGCATCAGAATATTCACTTAACAGCTCAATTCGCCAACCTAATACACTGGCAGCATAACTTAATGATGCGAGTGCATGGCCAATATCTAACTGACAATAACGAAAAGCACGTTCGCCATATTTCCATGCTTCACGCCAATGTATTGAGCTAAGTCCTATTAAAAGTGATTGTTGTACGTCTTCATTTTCAAATGTGCAGCGCTGTTCTAAATGGTGGTCGTGGCTTACATAATGATAGACACCTTGGGATAATAAATCCGTCACGCCATTAATCAAATACACTTCAGTGGGATGCAAGTTGCCACTGGAAGGGTTGCAACGCAATGCCCAGTGGCTTGGGCCAAATACTTTCCATGCCGATAATCCAAAAGCAAGCTCTAGTAATAAACCTACATTATCTAAATTAAGGATTTCAGAGGGTATGTTAGAGGCTTGATCCAGTTCTGCCCAAGTTGTTGCTAGTTCTCTACCGGGTTTCGGTAAAGTATAAATAGGACAAGCATCGAAGCGACGAAAGGGGTCGGGTTGGTCATCCCAATCCAAAGTTTCCGGGCCTTTGGAATAGCCTCCTTTCAAGCTATGTTTAGTGCGTTGATGATAGGCGGTGATGGTATTCATGATTATTCCTATTCGAGTACTAAGTCTTCAGCTAAACAGCCGATAGGTTGTTCAAGGTCTAAATTTTCAATCTTCATAATATTCTCCAAAATTGTAGTAAACCTTACAAAAAAATGCTGTGTTGTTATTAACCTACCCTGAAATTAATTCTTTTTAAAACTTAAATATCATTAAAAACAATGAATTAAATTGTTTTAATCAAAATGGCATGCAGGTTGCTAAATATTTTTACAAAAACAATGCCAAGAAACCTTGCAGGAGATTAATTATGATCACATTGACCGAAAATACTATTACCGCAGTTGGCCGATTTATATCCAGTTCTGAAAAACCCACAGCTGGACTAAGAATAGCCGTCACTGATGGAGGGTGTTCTGGTTTGCAGTATGGCTTAAAGCTAGAAGAGACGCAAAAAGAGGATGACACGGTTGTCGATTGTGGCGTAGTAAAACTATTTATCGATGCCGAAAGTTTTCCTATGCTGGGTGGTATATCAGTTGATTTTCTTGATGGCTTAGATGGCTCGGGTTTTAAATTTACTAATCCCAATGCGACTAAGAGTTGTGCTTGTGGCACTTCATTTTCTACTGAAGAAAACGGCGGTTCAGCCAAAACCTGTTCATAAAAGATTGAGGAAATAGAGATGTAGATGTGGGATTATTCAGAAAAAGTCAAAGATCATTTTTATTCTATTGGCCTACAACTAGGTGTTGGTATATATAATCTCAGAAATTAAATTTTCATTGTCATTCAATTTAACGTCTAAATTCATATATCAGTTGCACAAGATTTGCTGAGGTACGAAGCGCATCAATTACAAAAGGTGTGCTTCGTACCTCAGCACGCCCTATGGCCCCAGTTATTCAAATTAACCAAGTGTTCCAACCATTTCAACTTTTTCTTTATATTGGGCTACTCCTTATGGTCCAACTTTCAAACTCATGTTGCTGTTTATGGCTCGTATTTGTGCGTAATGCACAGTAATGGTTCATTAATTCTCATGATTGACTTATATAATTCTCACAACCCTGATCATTAATTTAGTTATAAGCCTCATACCATAGGTCCTTAATGGATAGAGTTAGGACGATAAGTTATTTAGATAAATTGGTGCGTATATTGCTTGTTATATATTAACAACCTAGTAATAAGGAATAAAAATGAGTGGAAATGCATCTCGTCTACAAGCTATTTATCAAATAACTAACCGTGAAACAGTGGCGGTAGATACGCCAGAGCCATTAAATAAGATTTGGGCAAGTGATGTCTTCAATTTAGCAAAAATGGAAGAGTCGCTTTCCAAAAATGCGTTTAAAGCCATTAAGAAAACAATACAAACGGGTGCGGCGCTAGATCCTGCCGTTGCTGATATGGTTGCGGCAGCAATGAAAGAATGGGCATTAACTAAAAACGTTAAGTTTTATTCCCATATTTTTTACCCAATGACTAATATCACGGCTGAAAAACATGATGGTTTCATTATTACCAATGCTGATGGCAACGCGATTACTGAGTTTACAGGTAGCCTATTAATCAAAGGCGAGCCTGACGGTTCTTCATTTCCTAATGGCAGTATTCGCACAACGAATGCGGCACGTGGATATACTGCATGGGATCCAACTAGCCCTGTCTATGTTATGCAGACGGATAATGGCTCAACCCTGATGATTCCAAGTGTTTTCATGTCTTGGACAGGTGAGGCTCTGGATAAAAAGATTCCTTTGTTACGCTCTAATGATGCCATGAACAAAGCGGCTCAGAAAGTACTTTCTTTAATGGGTGAAACGGACATTGCAACGCTAAATTCTAGCTGTGGTGCTGAGCAAGAATACTTCTTAGTGGACAGTAACTTTGCCACTAGCCGTCCTGATTTACTGCTAGCGGGTCGTACTCTATTTGGAGCGCCGCCAGCAAAAGGCCAGGAATTTGATGATCATTATTTTGGCTCTATCCCGATGCGAGTTCAAGTCTTCATGCAAGAGTATGAAGATAAGCTATACAAGCTAGGCATTCCTGCTAAAACTCACCACAATGAAGTTGCCCCAGGCCAATTTGAAATAGCACCTTATTTCGAGGCTGCTAATGTCGCAGCCGATCATCAGCAATTAATGATGACTCTGATGAAGAAAATTGCCAAAAAACATGGCTTTCTTTGTCTTTTACATGAAAAACCTTTTGCTGGGATTAATGGTTCCGGTAAACATGTTAACTGGTCTGTGGGTAATTCAACACAAGGTAATCTACTAGATCCAGGCGATACCCCTCATGATAACTTAAACTTCTTATTATTCTGTGGTGCGGTTATTCGTGGTGTTGAGAAGTTCGGCCCTTTATTACGTGCTGTTATTGCCTCAGCGTCTAATGATCACCGTTTAGGTGCTAACGAAGCGCCGCCAGCTATTTTGTCGGTTTATCTTGGCGATCAATTAGAAAAAGTTTTTCAAGACATTAAAGACGGTAAAATCGCGACCTCGGAAAAAGGTGGGCTTATGGATATGGGCTTAGCTCAAATCCTTAAGTTTGATCGTGATCCAGGTGATCGTAATAGAACTTCTCCTTTCGCATTTACCGGAAACCGCTTTGAATTTCGTGCAGTAGGCTCTTCTCAGTCTGTATCAGGGCCATTGGTTGCAATGAACACCATGCTAGCAGATTCACTCGACTGGATTGCTGAAAAACTGGAAGTTGAATTTGCTAAAGGGAGTGATAAATCAACCGCTGCGATTGCTGTGCTGAAAGAGCTTATGGAGACGCATGGTAATGTTGTATTTGGTGGTGATGGTTATTCATCAGAATGGCATGAAATGGCAGTGAAAGAGCGTGGCTTAAAGAATATTCCTAACACCGCTGATGCATTGCCTGAACTTCTTGATGAGTCGGTCAAACAACTTTTTGCAAGCACGGGTGTACTTTCACCTATTGAACTTCAAAGTCGCTATGAAGTCTATGCCGAGCAATATATCCTGACTATTGAAATGGAAGCAAAGCTGGTCGTTGATATGGCTAAAACAACAATCTATCCGGCGGCGATAAGTTATCTTTCTGAGCTTGCAATGGTCAATTCAAGCATGACTGAGATGGGCGTAGAGTTAGATAGCTCGGTAGCGAAAAAAATCGCCGCAGAAAGCAACGCTATGATGGCGGCTGTAGCAAAACTCAGTACTGCACTAGGAAAACATGACTTTTCATCAACGGAAGAGCATATGCAATTTTGTGCTAATGAAATTCGCGGCTCAATGGATGAAATTCGCGTCCATGCAGATGCATTAGAAGTAGACGTCGCTGATGAGCTATGGCCTTTACCTAAGTATCAGGAAATGTTGTTCATTAAATAAGGCCTAAGGTCACTCGTCAGAAATATCGTTCATCTTAGGGATTTTATAAAATGTTGGGTTACGTTATCTGCGCTAGCGCTAGATAATCTAACCCAACGATATAACATATTGTTTATTGTGAGTTTAACGCTTAACTTAATGGCAGCGATATTCTGGACACTGTGTTAGTGAGTGATGTAAGCCTTGTATCTATACCCCCAAACCTCGCAGGAAAAATCAGGCGCGGTTTTTTTCTTTTGGCCTTCCTAAATAAGCTAATTAGTTAATTGGCTATTACGTTTCATTAGGAAACGACTGGAAAAATATGACAAATATAACGCTTAATCCTACTCATACTAGACTACCAAGTAACCGAACCAATTTTGACAGCTGATTGCTATGCAAAACCTTGTCTTTATCTTTAGATAAGGAAAGAATTCTGATGATTGATATAAAAAATGTGGATTAATAATTGAACACATACCTACGGATAGATTACTTATGAGTGTAGTGATGGAAGTATCAATAAATACCCCTGCGCTATTGTTTCCCGCGATTTCAGTGTTGTTTCTAGCGTACGCAAACCGCTATCTCGCGATAGCCAAAAGAACTAGAGAATTACATAGCCTTTATAATAAGACTCAAAGTTTTTTCGCCCAAAAACAAGTAGAAAGTCTACGCAAACGAATCCGTTTGATTATTGCCATGCAGCTTTTTGCGGTGATGGGTATTATCTGTTGTGTGCTCACTATGGGCTTGGTATTTTTTGGCCTGCAATTAATGGCGACTTATACCTTTCTTGTTGGTATGGTTTTAATTGTTTTATCTTTACTCATTTCCATGTGGGAGTTGATGATTTCAACTCAATCCCTGAATATTGAGTTGGAAAATATAGAAGGCTCCTGAGGTAACTCGCTAGATTATTATTTACTGGCTAAAGCAAAGTGTCTTCTCTATTATGCCTAAGCTAACACCTCTAATGTGCTTCATTCCAGTGCGATGCGCACTAAAATGAAGCAAAAATGATTGCTGGGGCATAGACTTATTGTGGCTCTAAGAGATTGGCATGCTTAATGCTTTAAAAATATAAACTATCTTTGTAGGATACAAGCAATATGTCTAAAATCTGGGAAAATTATAAAATTGATGCTACTTATGATGAATTAATGCACTCAGGGATTCAGCCCCGACCGGTCGGTCATAGTCTATGTCAGTATTTAAATTCATTAAGCGAAGAAGATATCAAGCAACGTAAAACTGCAGCCGAACTCGCTATTTTGGAAATGGGTATTAGTTTCACAGTCTACAGTGATGAAGGGAATATCGACCGCGCTTGGCCATTCGACATCATTCCACGCATCATTGATACACAAGAATGGCATGCTATCGAAAAAGGCCTTAAGCAACGCTTAAAAGCACTCAATTGTTTTATCAGCGATGTTTATGACCAGCAATTGTTCATCAAAGATGGCAAGATGCCCAGTGAGATTATCAATAGCTCAAAAAACTTTCTCCCAGAATGCGTAGGCATGAAGCCACGGCATAATGTTTGGGCAAATATTTGCGGCAGTGATTTAGTGCGTGATGAGAATGGCACTATGTATGTATTGGAAGATAATTTACGCGTTCCATCTGGCGTTTCTTATATGCTAGAAAACCGCGTTATCACCAAACGTATATTCCCTGAGTTGCTGGAAAATATCAGTATTCTGCCTATTGATGATTACCCTGCTCAACTGCAAGACATGTTAAGCTCCATTGCCTCTGAGCAATCTAAGTCACCACAAATTGTTGTATTAACACCAGGTATCTACAATTCTGCTTACTTTGAGCATGCCTATTTAGCCAAACAAATGGGAGCTCAACTAGTAGAAGGCTCAGACCTGATCGTAGATGAAGATGAGTGCGTGTATATGCGTACTATTGAAGGCTTGCAAAAGGTAGATGTTATCTATCGACGCATTGATGATGATTTTCTTGATCCTGAAGTCTTCAACAAAGATTCCACATTAGGTGTGCCAGGATTGATGCGTGCATGGAAAGCGGGTAATGTCGCCTTGGCTAATGCTCCAGGTGCAGGCGTTGCGGATGATAAGGTCGTTTATGCTTATGTCCCTGAAATGATTCGCTATTATTTGAATGAAGAACCTTTACTGCCTAATGTGCCTACTTACTTATGCTCTGATCCTGAGCAATTGGCCTATGTAGTAGAGCATCTCGCAGAATTGGTGGTAAAGCCAGCTAATGAATCCGGTGGCTATGGCATGCTCGTTGGTCCTCATGCGACAGCAAAAGAAGTCGCTGAATTTAAGAAATTAGTACAAAAAGATCCGCGTAATTATATTGCTCAACCAACCCTAAGCATTTCCACTTCGCCTACTTTATGCAAAGATAAGCTGGAGCCACGACATGTTGATTTACGCCCGTTTATCCTTCAAGGTGAAGACACTTTTGTCACCGCTGGCGGCCTAACCCGAGTCGCTCTAGTTAAAGGCTCGCTGATCGTGAATTCTTCTCAGGGCGGTGGTAGTAAAGATACTTGGATTATCAATCTGGAGGATAAATAATGTTATCTCGCTCAGCAGAACGCATTTACTGGCTAGCACGCTACTTAGAACGTACTGAAAATGCAGCGCGTCTTATCAGCGTGCATATGAATCTCCTTATGGATCTTCCTAAAGGTGTAGACATGGGCTGGCAACAGCTGATTCGCATCAATAGCAGTGAAGATTTATTCTTTAAACACTATAAGGTCGCCAACGAACGTAATGTCGCGAACTTTTTACTAGTTGATGAAAAAAATCCTATTTCTTTGTACTCATCACTGATCTATGCGCGTGAAAATATGCGTACAACACGCGAATTATTACCCGATGAAGCTTGGGAGCAAGTTAATGAAATGTACTTGTTCGTAAAGAGTAACCTGGACAGCGTAAATAATCGCCGTGGTCGAGTGATTTTCTTAAAAGAAATTATGGAAGGGTGCCAACATTTTACAGGTTTGCTATCTGGCTATATGAGTCATAATCATGCTTACCGCTTTATCCGGCTAGGGCGAAATATCGAACGCGCGGATATGAGTAGCCGAATTTTGGAATTAGCGATGTTGCTACTAGGAGATTCACGCAGTAGTGAAGACCGACAATATGAAAGCATTTTATGGCGTAATATTTTACAAACCTTAAACGCCTTGCTCATGTACCGTCAACAAGTCAGAAGCCGTGTAAAAGGTGACGATGTATTGAATTTTCTATTACGTGACACAGCATTGCCGCGAGCCATTGCTTGTTGTATTAGTGATATTGCCGGCACTATAGAAAAACTACCAAATAATGATGGCTTGCCTGAAAAAGTAGCCGAACTGCACAAATACGTACAGAATATTGATACAGATAAAACCACTCAACGGCAACTGCGTAAAATTTTGGATGATTTACAAAGCCGTCTAGGCAGCCTACATAACGATATTTCTGAAAACTGGTTTTTGGTCAGTGAAATAGCACCTTCACAAAGTCAAGAGCAGACAGTCGAAGCAGGTTAAAACGACACTGGGTGATGTGCAAAAATATATAACACATCACCCAGTCATCTTAAATTACGCTATGCCTCCTTGCGCATAAGTATTTCATTTTTAATATTATAGTTTAGCCGTTAATGGATGTGCCTTTTCTTTATCTAGCATAGGTAATTGCGCAAAAGCTTGCTTCAATGCATCTTCCCAGCTATGACGCAAATCTAACATAAACGGGTCGTCGTCCAGCAAGCAATAATACTCTTCCAAACTAAAACTATCCTTACGGTAAATCAATAACTCCACCGGTGCCCCCACGCCTGCATTACTGCGTATTGTAGAATCCATAGAAATTAAACAACAACGAGCGGCTTCATTAATATCAGTGTCCAACGTTAAAAATCGATCGAGCACCGGCTTACCGTATTTAATTTCACCAATTTGCAGAAAGGGCGTATGCGATGACGTAGTAATGCTATTGCCTTCTGCATAAATCATATGTGCGGAATGTTCCTCGACACCAATCTGACCCGCGAGAATAAAAGACGCAGAGGCATCAAATGCATTTTGTCCCTTGGGGTTTTTATGTAGTTGCTGTTTATCTAAGCTAACTTGCCCTAAATAGTGAGCGGCAGCCGACATACAGTCAACCGTATTGAGGTTAATATCTGCGCCTTTTTCTTTATCTCTGTGCAGTTGTTCTAGCACCGCCTGAGTCGTCGCGAGATTACCCGCACTAAGTAATATCAGTTTACGGTCAGCATTAGTATCAAAAGCATGCATTTTTCCATAAGTACTAACATTATCTATTCCTGCATTAGTTCTGGAGTCAGAAACCAATATTAAACCTTCATCAATGGAAGCGGCAATACAATAAGTCATAATTAATTCTGTTGTTAACTAAAAAAATAATGGGGTCATTATAGCAGGGTTGTAACACAAACTTAGCGTTGTCTAACCACATCTACCGCAACCGAAATCTGTTGTTGACTACTGCCAATGGCGAGTCCTTTTAAGGGTGTAACATCGTTATAATCACGCCCCCAAGCTAAAGTAATATGCTGCTCACCAATCTTACAGTTATTCGTTGGATCAAAATCTAACCACCCATAATCAGGTTGATACACTGAAAACCAGGCATGAGAAGCATCACTGCCTGCTAATTTAATAGTGCCTTCTGGGGGTGTGGTCTCAAGATAGCCACTGACATAGCGCGCCGGTAAACCAAAGGCTCTAAAACAAGCAATCGCTAGATGAGCAAAATCCTGACACACACCGCGCTTATGAGCCAATACGGTTGCCAACGGCGTGGCAATTGTCGTAAAACTGGGATCATAACTAAAATCGCGATAAATACGTTGCGTTAAATCATTAGCCACCGCGTACACAGTTAGCCCGGGCTTAAAAGACTCTTGCGCATAGGCTTTAATATCGGCACTTGCCGCCGCGAGCGTAGAGTCCTGTGCATATAAGGGTAACAAGGGTATTTCAGTCAGCACACTAGCTTGAGTTAGTGCATTTTCCCAAGTGAGAGTCATCTCAGGTATAGTTGGTGCACGTGGCAGCACTTCAATCTCACTACAGGCAATCACGATTAATTGATTATGCGGTTGTTGTAAGGAAAAACTCGCCACACGATTAGAAAAATAATCCAATCGCTCATGATAACTTTGTGGAGCTGGGATTATTTGTATTGTGCTAGATAAGCAACGCTGAGTAGGACACTTACGTAATTGCAGTCGCGCTTCACTATGGCAGAGATTGACTGGCTGGGCGTAATTATATTTTGTGCTATGGGTAATCTTATATTTCACAGACTTTCTTCTTGTTCTATAGGTGAAAGCTGGTGCGCGACTTCAACATGATTAAAATAATGCTGAGCAATCATATCGGCAAACTCCCACAATAACTGCGTGATATGTTCCAGTAGAGCATCGAGTTTGGCATGTACACCACTCTCTTCATCATGGCAAAGCAAGGCATTAAAATCACATAATTGAATTTCGGTATGAATTTGCAGTATTAATCGTTGTTCTGGGCTGAGGCGATTTTTTCTATGCTCAGGCAAATCAGCAATAATTTCTTTTAACCGCTGTAATTGAAATAACAACGAATAAGGATGCGTTTTATCACCGAGCAATAATTCCAGCAATAAAGGCAAACTCACCACTGTTCGATAGCGGCGCTGATAAATACTTAAGCTATCGGTCACCAATAATACTTCTTCTAATATTAAGTGTAATTGTGCCGCGTTTTTTTTAGGTACAACGGTCGATCTCAATAGGGTCATAAGGCCTAAGGAACGCTCCAATTTCTTGCCTAATTGCAATAATAGCCAGCCTGACTCTCGAGTCATACTTTCGGCTGTCAACCCGCTAAAGGCCGCCATTTGTAAGCTAATATATTTCAAAGGGCGGGTTAATTGTGTCGGAGACATGGTTAAATGCTGCATCTCCTGTTGCCAGTCACTGCGTATTGAGTCTATGCAGCGCCAAGTATCTTGTGACCATAAATCACGTATATTAAAGGCGGCATAAAAAAAAGCTTCAATATTACTAGCAATACTACCCGCTCGGTGCTGATCTCTTAATAAAGAAACGATTTCTTTATTCCTTTGCACTGGGGACAAGGGTTTAGCGCTAATAAAACCAGGGTAAGTACCGGTTAAATGAGTGACGGCTTGCAATAAAACTTCTAAATTCTGATTGTTTTGCTCATCAGCATTGCTGCCTGTGGATTGTTTATCTAATATCGTATTCAATAAACGAATGCTAGCAAAGATACGCTCCATATGCCGCCCAACCCAAAATAAATTGTCCGCGGCTCGACTAGCTAAGGGTTCATAAATGGCGGGTAAGGGCTGGTGTTGACCGAGTGATGGTGTTGGCGAGGAGGATTGAATATTGCTTTGGCTCTGTGTCTGGTTTTGAACTTGATTCAAGTTTGGGCTAGGGACTGTATCTTGTGCACCAGACTGTTCGGGGCAAAGCACCCAAGTATCTTTGCTGATGGCACCAAATTGATTAGATATGGCAAATTGATCTTTATTAGCCGCAACTCGCGTTAAACCGCCGGGCATTACTTGATAAGACTGATCGCTGGCCACGGAAAAACTACGCAAAATACAATTACGCGGCTCAATGGCACCATTAATTAAAGTCGGTGCGGTGGAAAAATCGATATGTTCTTGACCGACAAAAAGGTAGGGCTTTGCCTTGATTCTTGCAATCAACTCTTCGCGTTGAGCTAGGCTTAGTTGCGCCCCATCGATTACCTTCTGAGTGCTACCGCGAAAAATAGATTTAATGCTTAGTTTGGATAGGTTAGCAATAACAAAATCACATTCCTTTTTCTGCCCACACCACCACGTGGCAGCAGAAGGCAGTTGCAACTCTTCGCCTAAAAAATGGCGCGATAAACTGGGCAAAAACCCGAGTAGCCCAGGGTTTTCTAAAATCCCACTACCCAAAGGGTTGGCCATACTGACATTACCTAAACGTACTGCTTGTAATAACCCTGCAACACCTAATTGTGAATTAGCATTGAGTTCTAAAGGATCACAAAAGCTATCATCCATACGGCGCAATAAGACATCAACTGGCTGTAATCCCTCTAAAGTACGTAAGTAAATTTTACCATCGCGCATGGTTAAATCTCCACCTTGCGCTAGCGTAAAACCCATCTGTGATGCAAGATAGGCATGCTCAAAATAGGTTTCGTTTAAAGCCCCAGGTGTGAGTACCACAATATGCGGATTATCTTTATTGTGCGGAGCCGATTGCGACAGCGTTTCTTGTAAGGTGGTAAAAAATCCGGCTAAGCGCTGCACCTGCATATCATGAAATAAATCCCCCATGACTCGCCCGACTACATTACGATTTTCTAAGCAATAACCCATACCAGAAGGGGCTTGTGAATGATCGCTAAGCACCCACATTTCACCTTTAGGGCCACGCACTAAGTTGGTTGCATAGAGAGTTAAGCGTGCGCTATCTGTCAGGCTTCCAACACAGGGCAGTAAAAATCCTTGATGTGCATAAATCAGTTCAGCAGGTAGCAAACCTTTTTTTAATAAAGTTTGCGCCCCATAGAGATCTTTGAGGATAAGATTAAGTAACTGGGCGCGTTGTTGCAGGCCTTGATCGATCGATTGCCATTCCGTCGCACTAATAAGCAGTGGCACGGAATCTAATTGCCACGGACGACTAAAATTTCCAGTATCACTGTAAACGGTATAGGTAACACCGTTTTCGCGCAGCAAACGCTGATTTTCTTTACGTCGATTTTCCAGCTCAACGCCGCCCATCGTTTTCAGTGAGTCCATAAAGTTCAGCCAATGTGGCTGAACTTTATTATCACTGCTGAGCATTTCATCAATACGACCTAGGCGAGTCGCATAATGCTGACTCGCAAGGTTAAGAGGGGTATCGTGGAGCAAAGCGACTTCCTGTTAATAAGCGCGTAATACGCTTAGATTATTGAAAGCGCTTATCATAACGCAAATCTAAGGTGCAAGGATATTCCTCACTTGGCATCTCTGGTGCCGGCGTATAAATATGTGTATCCCTTCCATGAATAGCAAAACCCATGCCTTCATCTGCACTGGTATTACTCGTTTGTAATACCGGATTACGATCACTGCTGTTACCGCTTGGGCTGTGACCATAATCCCAGAAACGCGTGACACGTCGTGCTTCAGCTTCATAACTATTGACCGGAAAAGTATCATAGTGTCGCCCACCAGGGTGCGCAACATAATAAGTACAGCCTCCAACAGCAAGACCATTCCATGTATCGAATACATCAAATATCAAAGGTACATGGGGCTCAATGGTAGGATGCAAAGCTGAAGGCGGCTGCCATGCGCGATAACGAACACCGGCAACATATTCCCCTTTCCGTCCAGTACTGTTGAGCGGTAAACGGCGGCCATTACAGGCGATAATATAACGTCCTTCCGTAAAGCCAGAGACTTTCACTTGTACGCGTTCAACGGAAGAATCTACATAACGTGATGTCCCGCTGCTGCTCATTTCTTCACCTAGCACATGCCAAGGCTCAATACCAAAGCGTAATTCCAGCTTTATCCCTTCGACCATCGTGGTTCCGTACACGGGAAAACGAAATTCAAAAAATGGATCTAACCATTCCATTTTGAATGGAAAGCCACCACGCTGTATGTCATTAACCACTTGCTGCAAATCTTGCTGCGCATAATGTGGTAATAAAAAGCGATCATGTAGCTCAGTACCCCAGCGAATTAAGTTATGCTCATAGGGTTTATGCCAAAACCAAGCAATTAAGGTACGCAGTAGCAAGTTCTGCACTAAAGCCATGCGCGGGTGCGGTGGCATTTCAAAGGCACGTAATTCTAAAATCCCCAAGCGTCCAGTGGCACTATCCGGCGAATACAGTTTATCAATACAAAACTCAGAGCGATGGGTATTACCGGTAATATCGGTTAATAAATGACGCAATAGACGATCAACCAGCCACGGTGCAGGGGTTTCACCTTTGGGCATTTGTTGAAAAGCGATTTCCAGTTCATACAGTTTTTCATCTCGGCCTTCATCGACGCGCGGCGCTTGACTGGTCGGCCCGATAAACATACCAGAAAACAAATAAGATAAGCCCGGATGATGCTGCCAATATGTAATCAGACTGCGCAGTAAATCAGGACGTCTAAGCAAGGGGCTATCACTCGGCGTTTCCCCGCCTAAAGTAATATGATTACCACCGCCGGTACCGCTGTGTCGGCCATCTAACATGAATTTTTCAGTACCCAACCGAATTTCACGCGCTTGATCATAAAGTATCGTCGTTTTATCGACTAGCTCCAACCAGCTGCGAGAGGGGTGGATATTGACTTCGATCACGCCCGGGTCGGGGGTAATCATCAGACGTTCAATACGATAATCGCGTGGCGGTTCATAGCCTTCGATAACCACCGGTGTTTTTAAAGTTTCAGCTGCGGCTTCAATGGCGGCAATAATTTCCAGATAATGCTCAAGCAAAGTAATCGGCGGCATAAAAATATACAAGCGACCTTCACGCACTTCAACAGATAAAGCGGTATGCGGCACTTTAACCAGTGGCGCATCAATATCATCACCTACGTCTTGCTGCTTAATTTCAGGATGCGGGTCTGGCTCAGCAATAAATTTACTGTAGCGACGCGTGACGGCACCATGATAATCTCCTAGTTCGGGTAAGTCCTCAAACAGACTTTGCGGCTCTTGAGGTTCACGTTTGTCGGGTGCTACCCAAGGCAAACTATCCAAAGGCATACGCATACCCATAGGTGAATTGCCTGGAATCAAAAACATCTCACCACGGCGAAAATCCCAAGGCCCACTTTGCCAGCCTTTATTATCCCAATCCCATTGCAATGGTAAAGCATAGCCTACTGCTTGACCCATATCTTGGTTTAATAATGCTGCTAATGTACGTCGCTCAATACTGTCTTTTAGTTTGCTTTTAAGCGGGTCGACATTAGTTGGGACTTGTCCTTCCTGCCACAAATAATAAAACGGATCCTCATAGGCTGGTTTAATGTACCGCTCAGCAATATGTAAATGCTGACATAAGCGCTGCATAAATTGCTCTGCGTTTGCTGAGGTAAATTGATAATCCTTATGAATATCAGCTAATAAGGCCTCATCTTGCCAAACAGGCATTCCATCTTTACGCCAGAAACAACCATATTGCCAGCGTGGTAACGCCTCACCTGGGTACCATTTTCCTTGACCGTAATGCAATAGAGGCTTGCGCGCGAAAATTTTACTCAGCTTAAGAGTTAATTCATTCGCTAGCTTGCGTTTCTCTACACCATCAGCAGCAGTATTCCATTGTTCACCTTCCATATCATCGATTGAGACAAAAGTAGGCTCACCACCCATGGTTAATCGCACGTCATCTTCTTGGAACTGTGCATCAACCGCCCAACCTAAAGCATCAATTTCACGCCATTGTTTTTCAGTATAAGGCTTAGTTACGCGAGGGTCCTCATGAATACGCGTCACTGTATTACTGAATTCAAACTCAATTTCACACTTATCAGTTGCCCCCGTTACCGGTGCGGCACTAGCGTAGTCAGGGGTGCATGCTAAAGGAATGTGTCCTTCGCCCGCAAGTAAGCCTGAGGTAGGGTCAAGTCCTACCCAGCCAGCGCCAGGAATATAGACTTCAGTCCACGCATGTAAATCGGTAAAATCTTCTTCGGGTCCTGAAGGGCCATCTAAGGATTTTACATCGGAGGTTAACTGCACTAAATAGCCTGAAACAAAACGTGCTGCCAAGCCTAAATGGCGAAAAATTTGCACCAATAACCAAGCCGAATCGCGACAAGATCCACTGCGTTTTTGTAATGTCTCTTCACAGCTTTGGACGCCGACCTCCATGCGGATGTTATAGCTAATGTCCAGATATATTTGACTATTCACATGGACTAAAAAATCATTAATGCTACGTTCTTGACGATCGAAGTTTTTTAGCCAAGCGCGTAATAATTTACCTTTTTCGGTGATTTCCAAATACGGTCGTAGTTCTTTATTCGCTAATGCAGTGTATTTAAAGGGATAATTTTCAGCGTAACTTTCGACAAAAAAGTCAAAGGGATTAACCGTGGTCATCTCAGCGATGACTTCAACTTCTACGGTTAGTTGCTTCATTTTTTCAGGAAAAACCACGCGGGCAAGAATATTACCAAAAGGGTCTTGTTGCCAGTTAATAAAGTGATCTTCGGGCAAAATACGTAAGCTATAGCCTTTAATCGGTGTTCGACTATGTACCGCAGGACGCAAACGAAAAATATGCGGCGATAAGGAAACAGAGCGGTCAAATTTATACGTTGTTTTATGCTTAATGGCCACACGAATGGACATAATTTACCCCTAGTTAATAAACGTTATTAGATGCAAAGCAATTTTCAGGCCGAAATGGGGAGCGCCCATTGAATCCAATGGGCGCGTTAATTAATACACAATCAGCGCACCAAATTAAGGAGGTAACGCACCAGCATGGAAAATCAGTCGACAATGATTTGAGCTATGGGCGGTTACCTTAAATAAGGATATAGCTTGCCTGATGGATAGATTGGGGAAGTTGGCTGTCGAGTCCGTTTATATTTCACTTCCTGACTTATGGATACTATCAGGGTGAAGAATACTTATAGGATATGCTGACGCAGGAGGCGCATAGTTTGTAATTGATACGCTATAAATACCTTGTTTCGACAGCCTAGGCTGGAAGTCTTGTTTACATATTAAAACATTTGGCGAATATTTACTTATAACCTAGATAACAGCTCTGCTTTTTTTGTGCTGTATTCATTATCCGTTAATATGCCTTTTTGATTTAGATTAGCCAGTTTTTCAAGTGCAGCGAAAATATCAGCTTCCTCGCTTATATTTTGTATATTAACCGGATTTTGCTCAACAAAATTGGGGGTAGGTTGCTGAGATACCGGCTTTTGTACTGGTTCATTATCAATGGAAATGATAGGCAAGGTACTGACATCGACCAAACCAAATTGACTGGTGAAAGTAATAGAGCCACCCACTGACTGCTGCTGAGAAAAACCACCAATTTGATGATCTAAGGTGTCATAAAGTGTGACATGCCCATTTGCGTCGATAGCCAGGCGATGTATAGTTCCAAAGTAAGCATAGCGTACGTTATTTTGCGCACCGGTACTGTTAGGGAATTGCAGGCCTGCAGGCCACCAGTTACCAGAGCTACCTGCTGGAGGGGGAACAAATAAACTGACCGGTCCGACAGGGCCAGAACCATTTTGCTGTTGACTGCCTCCACTGTAATTATTTTGTTGCTGATTGCCCTGGCTTTGTGACTGAAAACTACCGGTCTGAATAAGCCCCGGTTGATTGGCGATAAGATTAGCCAGTTCTTGGCATAATCCGCCCACGCTGTTTTTTAAAGAATTATTGAACATATCGCCGAGCATAATCATGCCGCCGCGCATCCATTGGCCGGAGCCGCCGAATTCAGGATGGCTAAATTGGGCCATAGAGCCGTTGCCGTTGATAACAGATTGCAACATGCTGAATACTGCATCAGGGCTAAAGTTATAGCGTTGTGCAATTTCGTTGATTATTTCTTGGCCTTCGGGGGTAAGCTGGTTCATGGGAAATGTCCGTTAAATTTTATAGGGTAATTCTAAAGCATAAGCCTACTGAAGTGATGCAGTAACATAGCGATTGAATATTTCTTGCCACTTTTATGGTGCTAAATTCTTGTTAATATTGCTGTTTCATTGACTGCTTTAAAGTAGCAGTATATTGCTCAAAAGCGGCTCAGGTGTTTTTAGATATAAAAATACCTGAGAAATAGTGGTATTAGCTTGTAATCAAGAAGGGAAAGAGGAGTGAATGATAGGTTAAATTGGATCGCTATTGCAAGCAATGCTTTTTTAACTTTGAAAGCTGTACGCTCGCAATGTTTTTTGCGCTTTGCGCTCTTCTCGGTTAGGTCGTTTGCTCGCTTTACTCATGATTTCTGTTGATGGTAATATTAAACTTAATATTATGGGAAAGCATTATATAGCAAGTATAAGGTGGCTTTTTATGGAGGGTATTTAGTCGCCCTTTACCTGTTGAAGAAATAAGTACATTATCTTGCTAGAGAATGTTCGTAATGATTGAAGCCATCGCAGCAGCGTTGGCATTTTCCGCTTATATTTAACATATCAGGACTTATTACTTTATGACAACGATTTATGCAGGCTGCGATTTAACGTATTCAGTGACTAAGCCAACGAGCTTTCTGTTTAATATAGCCGCGGCTCGAACTAGGCATCAAACTATTATAGAAGAGACTTTGCAGTTAAACCCTAATATTCAATGCGAAGCTAGCAGATTGGGCAAGGAAGCTATACAAGTGCATCGCTTGACTGTTGAACCTTGCGATCTGCGACTTCAATACTTTGCAACGGTGCATTTATCTCCTGAAATTTATGACACGTCTGGGATTATCGAGACAGACTACTCTCAATTGCCCAACGAAGTATTAACTTACCTCAACCCTAGTCGGTATTGTGAATCTGACCGTTTGACCCATTTTGCCTTGTCTACGTTTGGCAATACCGAGCCTGGATATTTAAGGGTTACTGCGATTTGTGACTGGATCAACAACAATCTCCACTACCAGCCAGGGAGTAGTGGTGAAAGTACTAGCGCCTGCGATGTATTGGTGCAGCGAGAAGGGGTTTGCCGAGATTATGCGCACCTAGCCATCGCCTTGTGTCGGGCTTTATGTATTCCCGCGCGTTATATTTCAGGATATGCTGTCGATTTACAGCCGCCTGATTTTCATGGATTTTTTGAAGCCTATCTGGGGTTTCGCTGGTATTTGTTTGATGCGACACGTATGGCACCAGTTGAAGGGTTTGTCCGTATTGGTACTGGTCGAGATGCGGCCGATGCCTCATTTGCAACGATCATCGGAGAGGCAACGCTTACCAGTATGGCGGTCTGGGCTGAACAAACAGAGCCGAACCAAACGTTAAATCACTTTGTATTACCATCGGCAGTATCAACGACTAATTAACCCTGCAACGCACTTTAAGCCGACCTATTACTGTGCAACTCCTCTTTAATTGCACCAAAATGCAGCCTTCCATCCTTTTTCTGTCTTGTTTTACACCGCAAGTAGCCTGATTTAAAAGACTGGCTTACTATTTGCTTTCTAATATTAATATCGATATTCATTTATCCTATTTTTAAAGGAAAGAATAAGCCATGACTGAACCTTCTAAAATATCTTTATCCTTTGCCGGTAAGGAAACTGCCTGTGAATTGCCGATACTATCTGGCACACTGGGCCCCGATACCATTGATATCAGAACGCTATATAAACAAACCGGCATGTTTACCTATGATCCCGGTTTTACCTCGACAGCGAGCTGTAGCTCAACAATTACCTTTATTGATGGTGATAAAGGTGTATTACTTTACCGCGGTTATCCCATTGAGCAATTAGCAGAAAGGTGTGACTTTTTAGAAACCTGTTATTTATTACTTAATAGCGAACTACCTAATGGTAAAGAGATGCGCCAATTCGTGCATGATATTACCCATCACACCTTGGTACATGATCAACTCACTAATTTTTTCAATGGCTTTCGTCGTGACGCACATCCGATGGCGATCTTAGTTGGCGTAGTCGGCGCGATGTCAGCTTTTTATCATAATAGTCTAGATGTTAAAGACCCGGAATTTCGAAAATTATCCGCTATTCGCTTAATAGCTAAAATGCCGACGATTGTCGCCATGTGTCATAAGTACAGCACGGGCATGCCATTTATGTACCCTAAAAATAGCTTGAGCTATAGCGATAACTTTCTGCGCATGCTACACGGTACGCCCTGTGATGATTACTTGCCTAACCCCATCTTATCTCGAGCATTAGATAGAATTTTGGTTTTACACGCCGATCACGAGCAAAATGCCTCAACCTCCACGGTTAGATTGGCTGGCTCTAGTGGTGCTAATCCGTATGCTTGTGTAGCTGCTGGAATTGCCTGCTTATGGGGGTCTGCTCATGGTGGCGCCAATGAAGCCGTATTAGTTATGCTGGAAGAAATTGGAGATGTCGCTAATATCGAGCATTTTATCGAAAAAGCTAAAGATAAAAATGACCCCTTTAAGTTGATGGGTTTTGGTCATAGAGTGTATAAAAACTTTGATCCAAGAGCGACTTTGATGCGTCAAACCTGCCATGAAGTACTGAATGAGCTTGGCTTACACGATGATAAGTTATTTAAACTGGCCATGCAGTTAGAAAAAATTGCCTTAGAAGATGAGTACTTTATAGCTAAAAAACTCTACCCTAATGTCGATTTTTATTCAGGTATTGTGCTGCGCGCACTAGGTATTCCAACTGATATGTTTACAGCGATTTTCGCTATGGCTAGAACGGTCGGCTGGATTGCACAATGGGATGAAATGATTACCGATCCAGAACAAAAAATAGGTCGTCCAAGACAGGTTTATAAGGGGTCACCGGTGCGTGATGTAACCCCTATCTCTTCTCGCTAATAGAGTATAGGCAACTTATACAAGTCGAAAAGTCTTTTCCTGTGGAAGAAGAAGGGTGGAGGTGAAATAGATAAAGCTTTGATTTTATTATCCTCACCAGTCCAGTCTTCTTCATCAGGAGAGGGAGCTATATTAAGAGTTACTCAAGCATTAAATATCGAATTGAAAAACATAGAAGGAACATAATATGACGAATTGGATGATTTTTACTGACCTAGATAATACCTTGCTCGATCATCATACTTATAGTTTTGAGCAAGCTTTACCTGCGCTGGAGAAAATCAGACAACTCGCTATACCTTTGATTATTAACTCCAGTAAAACCTATGCTGAGATAAAAAACCTGCGCCAACAATTGCGTAATAACTGGGCGTTTGCAGTAGAAAATGGTGCCGCGGTTTTTTTGCCCCAAGGTAATTTATCTGGATATGATAATACGATGGAGCAAATTATCTTAGGTGCACCGCGCGATACTATTCTAAAAGTCCTTAATCATTTGCGTGCGCAACATAAATTTTGTTACAAAGGCTTTGCTGATTACAGTGTTTCTGAGTTAATGCAGGAGACGGGACTGTCTGAAGTGCAGGCAGAACAAGCAAAACAACGCTTAGCCAGCGAACCCATCAAGTGGATGGATAGCCAAGAAAATTTGCTCATTTTTGAACAGGCGTTAAAAACTCAAGGTTTACAACTTGTCCAAGGAGGGCGTTTTTTACATGTTATGGGGCAAAATGATAAAGGTTTAGCGATGGCTTGGATAGTGAACAAGTTTAAGTCACAACAAGCCATACATACTATAGCCTTAGGTGATAGCCAGAATGATTACAATATGCTCGAACAGGCAGATTATTCGGCTGTTATACGTAAATTAGATGGTAGTCATCTACAGCTCAACAAAAGTGCTGATCAGGTAATTTATACGCAATCTACTGCACCGATGGGGTGGCAAGAGGCGATAGGTCAGCTATTTTCTCAATTAAATATAGGAGAGGGGAATGAGTGATTTTTTTCAGAATGGCACAATTACTACACTGCATAGATTGAATAAAGACCGTGTTTCTGGCATGGAAGCGGAATTACAGGCGTTTGCTAAACAACGGCCAATGGGCTTAGTATTGCCGTCTTTATTTTCTGAACTTGAAGGGCCTGCACTCAAAGATATTGTTGATGTTATTGCTCAAGTACCTTATTTGAATGAAGTGATTGTCGGACTTGATAGAGCCAGTGCAAATGAGTTTGCTTATGCTAAAGAGTTTTTCAGCGGACTGCCACAACATCATCGGATCTTATGGAATGAAGGACCTAGACTACAAGCCTTACACGGGTTATTAGTTGATAAAGGAATCGCGCCTAAAGAGTTAGGTAAAGGGCGTAATGTTTGGTATTGCTATGGTTATGCCATTGCCTCAGGTCGCTCTGAGGCGGTTGCCTTACATGACTGTGATATTTTGACTTATGATCGTGCCTTGCTAGCTAGTTTGTTTTATCCAGTAGCCAATCCCGCGTTTAATTTTGAGTTTTGTAAGGGCTATTATTACCGCATGGCCGATCAGAAAATTAATGGCCGTGTATGTCGTTTGCTAGTCACGCCATTATTAAGAGCGCTTAAAAAACTTTTAGGGCCGATAGAGTATTTGGAGTATTTAGATAGTTTTCGTTATGCACTCTCAGGCGAATTTGCAACCCGCTTGGATACGATTAAGGAAATTCGTATTCCCAGTGACTGGGGATTAGAGATTGGTGTGTTATCTGAAATGTATCGCAACCAGTCGCGTAAACATATTTGTCAGGTAGAGATTGCTGATGCTTATGATCATAAGCATCAAGATTTATCTCCAGACAATGTTGAGGCGGGATTATCTAAAATGAGTATTGATATTGCTCAAGCAATTTTCCGTAAATTAGCGACTGAGGGAGAAATCCTGAGTAAAGAGACATTTAGAACGCTAAAAGCCACTTATTACCGCGAAGCACTGGATGCTGTTGAATCCTATTACAGTGATGCTTGTATCAACGGTTTAAGCTACGACCGACATCAGGAAGAGAAAACGGTGGAGTTATTTGCGAGTTGTATCTTACAGGCAGGCGATAGTTTCCTAGAAAACCCGAGCGAAACACCGTTTATACCGAGTTGGAATCGTGTTGTTAGCGCCGTCCCCGATATTTTAGAGCGTTTGCATGAAGCGGTTGAAAAAGATAATGCTTAATATTCGGCATCCTTCACTCCCCAATTGACACTTTTATGCTTTTTTACTTGGGAGCGCGGGCGGCTAGCCTGCGTATGCTTAATAAAAGAGGGCAGGCTGCCCGCGCTCCCAATACTTCAAAAATAGAAAAGTGTAAATTACTTTAGGGGTAATATGAAAAGTGCCTAATATTGCTTCTATATTAATTACATAAGAGGTTTATTTATGTCTGATACGACTGAACTAGCGCATTGGTTTACACAAAGTGCAGAAGCTAGACTCACTCTTCTTTATGGCTCGGAGCGAGTAAGCCTGTTGATGGAACGCTTAATTAACCGGTTGCAACAGGAGTCAATTAAATCTGAAATAAGCGCTAGCAAATCACATTGGAGTGAGCAGGATATTATCCTCATTACTTATGGCGATAGTATTCAGCAACCCGATGAAGTGCCATTGCAAACCTTGCATGAATTTCTGTCCTTACACCTTAAAGGCAGTATTAATAGCGTGCATGTACTGCCTTATTTTCCTTATAGTTCCGATGATGGTTTTTCGGTCATAGACTATAAAACGGTCAACCCTTCATTGGGTGACTGGAGTGATATAGAGCGCATCAATAAAGATTTTTATTTAATGACTGACTTGGTTATTAACCATGTTTCGCGCGAAAACTTATGGTTTATTGAGTATTTAAGCAAGCAGCAGCCCGGCAGTGACTATTTTATCGAAATGCCGCAGGACACAGACACTTCTCAGGTTGTTCGCCCACGCAGTACGCCAGTTCTTACACCAGTACATACACATGATGGTATTCGCTATGTTTGGGCAACTTTTGGAGAGGATCAAATTGATGCCAATTTTGCCAACCCCGATGTGCTGTTTGAATTTATTGATATTTTATTACTCTATGTGGCTAAGGGCTCGCGCTTTATTCGCTTAGATGCTATCGCATTTTTATGGAAAAAAGCTGGGACACGCTGTATCAATCTACGTGAAACACATGAAGTGGTGAAATTATTACGCGACATTCTTGATGTAGTTGCACTGGGCACCGTTTTAATTACCGAAACCAATGTGCCTAATGGGGAAAATCTAAGTTATTTCGGCAATAGCGATGAAGCGCACATGGTCTATCAATTTACCTTGCCGCCTCTATTGCTACATGCTTTGTATCATGGCAATAGCCATTACCTAAGCCAGTGGGCAAAAGATATGCCGCGCCCCCCTAAAAACTGCACTTATTTAAATTTTATTGCCTCACATGATGGTATCGGCCTGCGTCCAGCAGAAGGCATTTTGCCTGAGCAAGAAGTACAGGCTTTGGTTGATGCCATGCATGAATATAAAGGCTATGTCAGCATGCGTACTGATACATTTGGCAAAGAATCCCCTTACGAAATTAATATCGCTTTGTTTGATGCTCTGAAAGGCACGCATCTAGGACTTGATGACTATCAAGTGCCGCGCTTTATTGCCGCGCATACCATTATGATTGCCTTGCAAGGTATTCCAGCTTTGTATATACACAGCCTCATCGCGACAACAAGTGACCATCAAGGCGTTGAACAAACCGGACGCACGCGCTCAATTAATCGGCGCAAATGGCAATATGATGAATTACTGGATCTATTAAATAACCCTACTGCCGCACATGGCACCGTTTTTCATGAACTAAAGCGGCAGTTACAAATACGGTGCAAACATCCCGCATTCCACCCGAGTGCTTTACAAGAAACCCTTTCTTTAGGCGACAACCTTTTTGCTTTCTGGCGTACCAGTCTTGATCAGCAACAACACATACTCTGTATTAATAATATCTCACCTGAGATACAGATATTAACCTTACCTGAGCATCCTATAGCTGGTGGTTCTGGTGTGTGGCGTGACCTCATTGAACGTACTGCATTAGGTAAAGGTACACGGACATTGAAACTGTACCCGTATCAATGCGCTTGGCTGGAGGCGCTGGATTAATTTGTAGTTGCGAATGATAAAGTTATACCAATCCCGATAAATAATTACTGTAATGGTCGTCATTCCCGAAGTCTTTAATCGGGAATCCATGCGCACACTATAGATTCCTGCTAAAAGCATAGGATGACGGTTTTTCTTGGGTATATGAGTTTAAGTGCAAATATATTGGGGTTGGTATTATTTTATGCACAGGAGCCATCCATACTCATGAATATCAAAAAAACGAAACGCTTAATCTCATTTGCTAATGAGGCTGAGTATCATGACATGGATTTATCTGTTTAATCATGGTGTGCAAAGCATGGCTCGAATAAAGCCAGGTGATTATCTTAAATCTCTTTGGGTTGTATTCCCCGCAGTTTGCAGCGGGGATGTTTATTCTTGGTAGGGCGTGGCTTTAGCCCGCCTTTAGTATCATTATTGAATATTGGCAGGCTATAAAGTCACGCCACACGCTTCTTAAAGCTGTTTTCAAAGCTGAATGAAAATCATTGGCGAATACGTCGAAGTGTGTTACTAAGGTTAGTTTATTTAATCCTCATACCTTACCAAAAGCAATTCACAGCTTATCAGCTGCACCATATTGGTTCTAGAGCACACAATTAAGGGGCAGAAAACATTTAAAGGTAAATAAACAACATAAAACAGTAGCGAATAGACAGGGAATTCTTGTTTTGGCGTATTAATTGCTTTAACAATATAAGATATGTAAAAGCATGTCCAATGATTATGGATGATCCCTCCGATTAACTTTAGTGAGAAAATTTATGTCTTATTTAGAACCTACTGAGTTTGTTACCAAAATGGTCGATGCAGGTGAATCAAAGGTTTACATGTCGACTAAAGATACGCTGATTCGTGCCTTTATGGCTGGAGCCACTTTAGCGCTTGCGGCTGTCTTTGCGATTACCGTTGCAGTGAAAACAGGATCACCGCTATTAGGCGCTGTACTTTTCCCCGTTGGCTTCATTATGTTGTACCTGATGAAGTTTGATTTGTTAACGGGTGTCTTTATGCTTGTACCACTTGCTCTTCTCGATAAAAGGCCGGGCGTCACGACGAACCAAGTATTACGCAACTGGGGCTTAGTGTTTTTAGGTAACTTCGCAGGTGCTTTAACGGTTGCCTTTCTAATGTCCTTTATTTTAACGGTTGGGTACAACACCGATGGCGGTGCTATCGCCGCAAAAGTAGGAAAAATTGGTGAAGCTAGAACCTTAGGTTACAAGGTACATGGTGTTGGCGGTTGGTTCACGATTTTTATTCGTGGCATGCTGTGTAACTGGATGGTTTCTATGGGCGTTGTCGGCGCGATGATTTCTACTTCAGCAACAGGAAAAATGATGGCTATGTGGATGCCAATTATGCTTTTCTTCTTTATGGGTTTTGAGCATTCAATTGTAAATATGTTTTTATTCCCATTCTCAATGATTATGGGCGGTGGCTTTACTATCATGGATTATTTAATCTGGAATGAGCTTCCAACTGTATTGGGTAATTTGGCTGGCGGTTTTGTATTTGTCGGTTTACCACTGTATTACACACATGTAAAAACTAGCCCACAACGTAGTTTATAAATGAAAGTTTGCTTTCTTGAGAAACAGAAACTCAGCTCGTGAAGAGCTGAGTCTTTTATTATGTCCAACCAATTAAAAATAGCCACCGGTCACCACTCCGATAAAGGCCGTAAAGAAATTAACCAAGATTTTCATGGCATTTGCATCCCGCAAGAGCCATTACTCAGTTCCAAAGGCATTGCGCTTGCACTTGCCGATGGCATCAGCAGTAGTGATGTCAGCCAAATTGCCAGTCAAGCGGCTATTTCTGGGTTTTTAGAGGACTATTTTTGCACTTCAGAAACTTGGTCAGTAAAGAAGTCGGCGCAACGGGTATTGCTCGCAACTAACTCTTGGTTACATGCCCAGAGCCGTCAAAGTCAGCACCGATTCGATAAAGACAAGGGCTATGTCTGCACTTTTAGTGCAATGGTCATTAAATCCACAACAGCACATATTTTTCATGTAGGCGATGCCCGTATTTATCGTTTACATGGTCACACTTTAGAGCAATTAACTCATGATCATCGCTTGTGGGTTGCACCCGATAAAAGTTATCTTAGCCGGGCTTTAGGTATTGATTCACATCTTGAAATTGATTATCAAACACTGCCTATAGAAAAAGGCGATATTTTCTTGTTAGCGACTGATGGCGTTTATGAATACGCTAACGATCATTTTATCGCCACAGCCATTAGTAAGCATAAAGACGACTTGGATAAGGCGGCGCAAGCAATTGTACAAGAAGCGTACAAACTAGGCAGTACAGATAACCTGACTACACAAATTATTAGAATTGATGAATTACCTAACCAAGATGCCAGTACTCTTTATCAACAATTAACCAAGTTACCTTTCCCGCCAACACTGGAAGCAAGGATGACTTTTGATAGTTATACCATCGTTAGATCGGTACATAACAGCAGCAGGAGTCATGTTTACCTAGCCGTGGACAAGGAAACTAACACGCAGGTCATCATAAAAACCCCATCCATTGATCTCAGAGAGGATGCCGCTTATCTGGAACGATTTTTAATGGAAGAGTGGATTGCGCGGCGTATTAATAGCGCTCATGTACTAAAGCCGTGCCTTCAAACTCGAAGTCGCAATTATTTATACGTTGTTACTGAATATATAGACGGTCAAACCTTAACTCAGTGGATGATAGATCACCCAAGACCTGATTTGGAAGCCGTGCGTAACATTGTCGAACAAATCGCTAAAGGTTTGCGCGCATTTCATCGTATGGAAATGCTACATCAAGATTTAAGGCCCGAAAATATCATGATTGACAACACGGGCACGGTGAAAATTATCGATTTTGGTTCTACTCGCGTGGCAGGTCTTATCGAAATGACCAGCGCTACGGAGCTAAACAATTTACTTGGCACTGCACAATATACCGCTCCCGAATATTTTTTAGGTGCAAGTGGCACACCGCGCTCGGACATGTTTTCCTTAGCAGTCATTACTTACCAAATGCTGTCGGGCAGGTTGCCTTATGGGGTGGAAGTATCTAAAGCTCGAACCAGAGCGGCACAGATGAAATTAAACTATCACTCGGTACTTGATGATGAACGTGAAATTCCCGTCTGGATTGATACCATTCTTAAAAAAGCCCTGCACCCAGATCCTTATAAACGCTACGAGGACTTATCCGAATTTACCTACGAACTACGCCATCCAAGCCAAGCCTGTTTAAATAAAACTCGCCCACCCTTAATAGAACGCAGTCCTGTTGCTTTTTGGAAAGGTCTTTGCTTGATTCTAACGACGATCATTATGGGATTATTGATTAACCAGCATAACAACATTATCTAAACACTATCATCATCGAGGAACTTAAAATGAAATCAACACCTACACAAGTCCCTTCGGCTTCTAAAGCTGACTTTTTACTGGATAAAGAACAAATGACTGACCGCATTATTACTGCAAAAGTCAAAAAACAACTTTCTTGGACTAGCATTGCTGAGAAAATCGGTGTTAATGAAGTTTGGTTGGCCTCGGCTTGTTTAGGCATGAACAGCATGAAACCAGACATTGCAGAAAAGCTCTGCACCATTTTGGAACTACCTACGGAAGTTAAAACGGCCTTAGAAATGTTCCCGTATAAGCAATGGTCTTTTGATATTCCACAAGACCCACTGATTTACAGACTTTATGAAGTGGTTGGCGTGTATGGTGAAACCTTAAAAGAAATTATTCATGAAAAATTCGGAGACGGCATTATGAGTGCCATTGATTACAGCATGACCGTTGATAAAGAAGAAAACCCTCTAGGCGACCGCGTGGTGATTACGATGAATGGTAAATTCCTGCCTTATAAGTCTTGGTAGTTATTTCTATTTGAATACATTTATTAATTGTAGCTTATAAACTTTCCTGATTACCCGCAACTCTCAGCTATACTTAGTTATCCTGCATGCTTTTAGCTGGAATCTAGTAGCTTAAGCATAGATTCCCGATAAAAGACTTCGGGAATGACGCGTTTGTTAACATGCTGATTATTCATGTTTTATTTTACTCTGGCTGAGAGTTGTACGTAATCAGGTAAACTTTTAGAACCAGCGTGTCAGCTTCTTAAGTGTGCTAATTGATTTAAAGATTAAGTGCTAATAACTATTATTAAGCACTGGATTTTTACTGGATAACCGCTTTAAACTCAAGTATCAAAGTATACTCAACACGAAACAAAGCTGTGTAATTCCTTGGCGTTATTTGGGGATAAAGCGGGCTTAGATAGAGTTAAGCACAGGTACTTATTACAGCTAGATGACAGTTACCCACATTTTCTGTGGATAACTTTGTGAGTTGTTTTTGCGTAACTCGTTCAACCCTTTACTAGTAAAGGCTAAGCATTAGATTGTATATATTTTATACAGGCCTATCGAATCTGCAACCACTGCCGCCTAAAAAACAGAATTATCAATTTACTTGGATGATAAGTGATTGATAGTTAATCGTATAACTTATTTTTATGGAGTATGACATAAAAATAAGTATGTTTTAAAAAGCGCGGCACCTTGCAAGTCCCTTTCAAAGGAGGAAGTTGTTTTTTAAAAAATAGTAGACTATACCATTATCTTTATAACGGGTAGGGAGAGTTAACGTGGGAGAAATAAATTCCTTTTTGACTGACTCAAAACAGCCAATAGCAGTCATTTATAGTAAGGTAACAGTTAGATTTTGGTTTTATAATTGAGCTACTGAATGTTATTCAGATCTGTCTATCTTGTAATTAATACATGTTATCCTGTTTAGTGTTACTGGTTTTCGGTCGTAATGTTGACATAGAACGAGTACCCAATAGTATGATAACCAGACCGAGATAATAACTTGTTATTTGTTTCCTGAGAGAGCCATTAGCGGAAAAGAAATTCATTGGTTGAAAGAGAAAAAGTTGAGTGCTGTGAGGCTAGTTCGATTTGAAAAAAGTAAGCTCGACGCGGAGAAAATAAGCTCGACAGAACACCAATGGATTTAGAAAGAGCAAAAGCGAAATCCTGATATTTCCCAAACTTATTGCAAAAGAGGAAGCGCGGATGACTGCCATGCTATTGAAAATAGCTCAGATCAAGATTCACTACCGTACACTTTTTAAAACAGGTATTGCCAAGTATAAAAAGGTGATAATGTAGAGGGTTTGCATTGAAAATATCCTACCTTGTCAGATTCTTACAAGATTTACCGTACTATCCATAGCT
>Ga0209184_1000537_pt1 | contig 38255 bp, 34 predicted proteins | sample EN8Hudsemesocosm_2_FD_184627 | JGI IMG/M metagenome (GOLD analysis project Ga0209184, IMG submission 184627) | Methane-oxidizing microbial communities from mesocosms in the Hudson Canyon - EN8C Hudson Canyon (SPAdes) (version 2) | ecosystem: Environmental > Aquatic > Marine > Cold seeps | place... | reverse complement strand
TGTATTCATAGTTTATCTCTAAAACCCAAACGGTTTTTTATTATATAGCTGGCGCCTGAGCAACAGGCACTTTAGTCTTTAATTCTTCCAACAAAGCATTAACTTTGGTTTTTTCTAAAAATTCAGTATTTTGCTTATCACCGCTTAGCAACGCTAATTTTAATATTTTTTCAGCTTCAACATAATTTTTGACACCAAAATAAGCAAAACCTAAATGGTACTGAAACACAGCAACATTTGGCATCATTGAGTTAACTTTCTTAAATACATCAACAGACTCTTTAAGTTTATCATTTTTCAACAAAGCCCAGCCATAAGTATCGACAAAATAAGCTTGTTTAGAATCTATAAAGCGTTCTGAAAGTTTTAACCCACGTTGAATATTTTCGGCACTCGGTGCATAATCTAATAATAAAGCCACCAAATTATTAACCGCAATATCTACATCAGGCTTCTTAGCAATTAAATCATCATACACTTCAATTGCTTTAACATAATTTTTATCTCCCTCGTACGCCGAAGCCAATAAAAGCATTAGCTGGTAGCTATTAGGTATTTTTGACAAACCTTTTTCATAGCTTTCAATCACTTTAGCAGGCTCGTTTTTCGCCTTATAAATACTTGCCATAATAGAATAGAACTGCGGTACTTTTGGCCAAGTCACTAAACCTTTATCAAGCGTAGCTAAGGCATTCGTCCAGTCTTTTTTAGCAGCATAGACTTTAGCTTTTAATAAGGCAGGCTGAAAGTTTTCAGGGTGTTTTTGTACGAATTCATCAAAATAAGCAAATAAAGCATCTTGCTGGTTAAGTGCCTGATAAGAGACTGCAATACTGCTTAAAGCATCACTTAAAGAAGGCGTCACCGCTAATGCTTTTTTATACTTACCAATGGCATCTTGATAATTCTTTTGCCCTTGCGAAATCTTACCACTCAAGTAATAAGAAAATCCCTCACCTTGCGGTTTAGTGGAAATTAAATCAGCAACCTGTTGTGTACCCTGCCAATCTTTATTAAGCAGCCTAACTTGTGCTAATGCTTGTAAAGCGCCGGCGTGATTCGGATTAATCGATAGGGCTTTATTTAATACTTCATCCGCACGCAATAAATCCTTACTCTGCACCATTCGAGAAACAACAGGCATTACCGCAGAAAAATTACCCGGATTTACATCCAAAGCTTTTCTAAAATTCTCTTCCGCTAATTCAGGTGATTCTTTTTTAAGATACGCTTGCGCCATTAAAACCATTGCTTCATCAGATTCAGAATAATCCCTTAAGATCCCTCTTAAATCTGTAATGGCTTGATCATATTGAGCATCAATTAAATTCAAACGCGCTTTTAAAAGTAGCGCATCATAATGCCTTACATCAATCGCTAGCACTTCATTAACCAGTTTTAACGCTGCCGCATTATCTTCATCTTTTGCTGCTAATTTTGCCAATACTACTTTAGCCTGCAAGCCTTCTTTATCTTTTTCATGATGCTCAACCACCCATGTGAGTGATTTTTTTGCCTCATCAAATTTCTGTTCAACAATAAAAATATTGGCTTGCCTTAAATAAAGCTCTACTTCATCCGGCATGTCTTTAATAAACTGAGCCAAGAGCGCTTCAGCCGCAGGCTTATCAGTTTCTAGTAAATAATCCAATAGCACTAATTTAGGCGTTAACTCAGTACTGTTATCGACTACTGATTGCAGTACGCTACGCGCCTCGGCATCACGCTGTTTACTTACATAAAACTTAGCAAGTGCATAAGAAAATTCAGGTTTATCAGCAAAACGCGTAATTAAATCTTGATAAGTTTTTTCAATCGCATGCTCATTATTACTTTTTACGTAGACCTGTAGCTGTAATAAATGTAACGTTAACTCATTAGGCTGATCAACTAAGGCGACTTCAATTACAGAGCTCGCTGTATTAAAGTCACCCTTGCCCATATAAACAACAACTTTCAAACTAATAGCATCTAAATGCTTAGCATCTAAGGCTAAAGCTTTATCTGCCTCCGCCATTGCGCCGGTATAATTACCTTGCTTTAATAACAGCGCACCTTTTAAGGCAATCGCATCAATATTATTCATCTCAGCGCTAAGTACTTTATCAATTTCCGTCAAGGCTTTTTCATTTTCACCCGATAATAAATATAACTTAGCTAGTTTTAATCGTGCATCATAGTTTTCTGGATCTAAGCCAATCGTCTTAGAGAGGTTTTTATACATGCCTTTCCAGTTTTTATCCTGCTCATCAATTAAACCTAAATGATAATAAGCACCGGCTAATTTATTATCAATCTGCAATGCATTTCTAAATTCAAGCTTAGCTTTTGCCAACTTGTCTTGTGCATAAAGCGTTTTACCACTTTCCATATATTCCGCAGAACGCTCAACAGGATCAGCACAACCCGATAAAGCTAAAGAAAACGCCAAACCAACTATTATTTTTTTCATATTAGTACCTTTAAAAATTTTGGAGCTTAATTAGGAATATACTCAGGCAAAACAGGGGATACCTGCTGATAGAACTCAGCTAAACGGCGATCTGCATCAGCAATTTTTTCCATGGGACTCACTGCCGTGGTAATTCTAACTAGCGCCCCATCTGTACGGCCCATTAAAACAGCATCTTTAAATAAATACCATTTCATTAAATATTCATTTGCAAAAATGCGCCCGCGCTGTTGAAACCAATAATACACTAACTGCACACTTTCGCCTTTTTTAATGACAATGCGATTCACCGGCGAATGATTCACATCAACGCGGCTAATATCAGAAATTTGCCAGCCACCACCGGGAATGCAAACACGCGGGGAATGTGGTGATACGCCTTTTCTTTGTGATTCGTAATATGCCACATAAAAATTAACCGGCATAGTATCCGGCTTTGTATAATTGCTTAAAATATAATCCGACAAACCTAATGTTTGAATCACATTAGATGTCATTGATGTTTGATCACCTTGCCAACCGGCAAAGTTATCAGGAAATTCTGGGAAAGTTTTACGCTCAGGAATCACTTCTTCACGGGTATCGACAGAATTAACCACAATACCGACCAATAGCACTAAAATCACAATCGCGACAAACGGCTTACTGATAGCACGCTGTTCTTGCTTTCCTTCGCCTAACTCAGCTTCTGCAACTAAACCAAACACTTCCGCTAAGGGTCGCGATTTATCTGTGGCGATTTTCGTGAGTAGCATCATTTCTATAAACAACAACACCATACAGGCCATAAAAATTATCCAGCCTTCAAAATCATGTAAAAAACCGTCTGCTGATTCAATACCCCAACTATTAACTAATACCCCTGTTGCCCCAATACGAAAGCTATTCATAACCAGCGTAATAGGAATAGTAGATATGAATAATACTGCACGCTTCCAAAAAGGCGCATCAAATAAATACGCACAAATAAATCCCAAGCTCATAAGAGGAAACAAATAGCGCAAACCACTACAGGCTTCAACCACTTGTAATTTATAACTACCTAAATCAATAACATTTCCCTCTAAAAAAACCGGAATGCTACACCAGCGTATAAAGGCAACACCTAATTTAGACGATAATAATTGTAAGTTCGCTGATAAACTGGCTTCTAGAAAATAAGGAATGGGAATGGCAAAAACGAGTAATAAAAGAGGAACAATGACCGGTTTCACAGCCGGCCAGCCCATAATAGATAAAGCCATACCCAATAACACTGCAATAAACGAGTAGTGAATTAAGATAAATAACGCACTGACTTCACCCATTAAAAAAAGTACTAAGGCTGGGATCACCATAAAAAAACCGACCCAAGACGGTTTAAATTCAGATTGAATGATCTGGTTCTTTTTTTGCCAAATAAAATACAGTGTTAAAATGGGAATCATATAACCGTGGCTATATTCTTCTTGCCTGTCCCAACGGACAATCAAGTTACTTAGCCCATCCCAGTAAACAGCAAGCAATAATAGTAACCCTGTCGCTAACAAGCCCCAGTTTTTCCCACCCATTTTCCAGATAATATTTTGCATAAATATGATGTTTTATAATGAATTGAGTTACCCCTGCAGAATACAGAGTCTAACAGCTTTACTCGGAAGGTTCGAGAATTTACCTACTTCTATGTCAATAAATAAGCAGCTAAATTTAATAAATTTTCTAGAGGATAAGCAAAGCAAGGTCGGCGTACTCATCTGTAACCTGGTTTGCATGTGATGGGCACGGGATACCCCCCTTTGCCCATCCTACAAGCCACAAAAAAGGGAGCATTAGCTCCCTTTCCTAGTTAAGCAATAAAATAAATTATGCTACTTTGGTACGTTTTCTAAAGAAACCCATTAAACCAGCGAAAGCAGAACCAAATAGCCATACTGCAGCTGGAAGAGGCACCTCACTTACACTACTAATCAACCCGAAATGGCTTAATGATAAAACGCCACCGTTCTTATCTGGACTTTTATCAGAAATTGACGTGAGCCAAACTAATGAATCTAAACTAGGTAAATTCTTAAAAATAAAATCGGTATCATTTCCTGTTCTAGTAGCATTCCCACCCATTTTCAATAAAAAATACCCGCCATTAAAGCCACTTACACTTAAAGATGATAATCCAGTATCTGTATCTCTAAAAACATTAGGGGCAAAGTTCTCCATATTAGTCTTTTGGTAGCTAGATACATCTAAACCAGTAGCCGCGGTAAAAAAATCCTTTTCCCCTTCAGGGTTACTACTACCCAAAGAGTCACTTGCCAATAAAACATCAGTATCTTTAACACCAGATTCTCCCCACGTTGTAGAGTACTTAGCAAATTCAGTACCATCATCATAGGTTCCAGTGCTATTATTAGACGTATATATTGTACCCGACGAATGAGAAACACCATCATATGATGATGTATATACAACCTTACCTGTTAAAACCGTTGCAGCTTGAGCATTAAAAAAAACTAAAAATAGTACATTTATAGCAATAATTTTCGATAAGATTTTCATCTCAATTTCCTAAGTTTTGCAACCCAGCCATCTTCGAAAATAACACCAAAGACCTGAAGCTTTCTGCACCTAACTTGCGTATAGGGTTAGCTTAGTTAAAAGTTAAAAGTTAAAAGTTAAAAGTTAAAAGTTAAAAGTTAAAAGTTAAACTTTGGATAAGAATAACAAATACAAACATTAAATCAATTGTACTCGCGTTCAACCAAGCCACTTTGTAACTTAGTGGGATATTTTAACCTAACACCCTAAGTAAGTACAATAGACTTTACCTCTAAGCCCTCATAAATTCAGCCTTTTGGATGCATTCTAAAATACAGCGCACTCTCAGACAAACCGATTCCACACTAAATTTAATTTTAACAAGCACTTACAGCGCATAGAAACACCTTGCATCACCAGCTTACGTCCCTGTTCATGCAGGCTATTTTGCAACAATAATAACAACCCAATAAGTCCCGCATCTATATAAGTTACTTTAGTGCAATCTAAAATAAGATCCTTACCCCCAGAGTTTAGAACCTTATTAAAAACAGATTTTATTTCATCTAACTCTATTGATTTAACACTACCCGATAAGCTTATAATTTGTGCAGTAGAATCATCTATTGCCACTTTCATGGGCTCATTAAAATCCGCGCTACACCGCAAATAGCTATCATAGATCACCAGCGGTATTACTTTAGTCAGTATTAACTTAATAAACGCTAAGCCATCAAAAAAATATCGCTTCCATAATAATGGCTCTTGTTTAATGCGCCATAGCCATTCCACGCCCATACGTTGCCAAAAAATAGGCGCACGCTCTACATGGCCTGCTACAAAATTAATGACGGCACCCAAATGACTAATAACCGGTACATTTAAACGCTGTTTGTTTTTTTGTATCCACGCCTGCCCTTTTCCTGCGCCTAAGGCAACGACTAAAAAATCAGGTTTGGCTAGATTAATCTTTTGTATGATTGCATCCGTGCTCATTTCATCAATAGAAACAAAACCAGGATCATGATATCCACAGCAAAGCATGCCTTCACTATTTTGATTAAGTTGCAAACTTGCTTGCTCTGCAATACCAGCTTGTCCCCCAAAAAAGAAAACAGATATTTTTTTCTCTCGCTGCTTAAGCTGAGATAAGCCAGCGAATAAATCAGAACCTGCTACGCGTTCTTTAATAGGAAGCCCTAGTAATTTGGCTAGCCAAACAATAGGCATACCATCGGCGATATTAATATTGCTATCAATCACTGATTGGTAAAAAGCGGTATCACTTTGTGCGCTAATTAAAAAATTTAAGTTAGGTGTGGTTAGAAAGCAGCGCTGTTTATTATCGATAGCATAAAGAACCGCATCCTGTGCTTGTTGCTGATTAAGCGCATCAAATGGCAGTCCTAAAATTGAACACACATTTCGAGAGAAATAAGTTTTATTTATTGATGGTTTTGAGGGCAAATCTTGCATAGCATTTATTGATCCAAATAATTTTGTTGTTTATTTTTCATTCTCAATGGTTAAATCCTCCGCCTTTCAGGCGAACTTAAAATAACACTGCTGTTATTGAAGGCTAAAGCTATTTTTATTCATTAAGAAACATACACGAAATAATATGAGTAATCTGTAGGATGGGCAAAGGTCTTTTTCGTGCCCATCATCATATAGTACAGTCGCTTGATGGGCATGCTATCGCTTTGCTCCATCCTACAGCCTGTTAAATTAATTACCCATAAAGCGGCGTTTCAATTTTTCCGCATTACCCAACAAAGAGAATTCATGATTCACTTTAGTAATGGCTTTTGTTTGCATTTCTGTTCTTAGCTGGCTATCCGATAACATTTGAGCGATTGCCACCGCCAAGCCTTCCTCATCATTCGGTTTAACCAACAACCCCGTTTGTTGATTAATCACCAACTCAGGAATACCCGATAATTCAGTGGAAATAACCGGCACACCGGATAACATCGCCTCCATTAACACCACTGGCACGCCGTCCATATCGCCATTACTATCTTGCTTACAAGCTAAGACAAAAATATCTAACGATTTAATAAATGCAGACACGTCTGTATGTGGCATTGCACCAAGAAATTGCACTTCCGTGTTAGTCAGTGCCAAGGATTTCGTCAATTGCAGCAATTCATCATCCAAAGGACCAGAGCCTGCAATCAGCAAGTCACACTGCAAGCCTTGTTGTTTAATTAAGGCCATTGCTTCTATCAACGTATCGATGCCTTTTTTCTCAACCAAACGACCAACCGTACCAATTTTTACACGCTCGGCAGAAACAAAATTCTCACGTGTCGCAAACTGTCGCGCATCCACGCCACAACGCACGATTTCTAGCTTATCTGCATTAACGCCCAAACTTAATAAATAGCGGCGATTAAATTCAGAAATGGTCGCAAAAAAAGCACTGCGTTCTATCTTCTGTACTAGCAACCAGCCTCGCTCAAAAATATCATTTGCATGCGCGGTAACGCTATAAGGAATATCAGCTAATGAAGCTGCATACATACCAATATCCGCCGGAACATGGGCAAAATGAATATGTAAATGCTGGCACTGTTGATCGCGTAATTGTTTAGCTAATTGCCCCGCATAAAAAAACCGAAAAACGAGCCCCAAAGCGGTTCTTGAAAATAAACCTACCGAAAAGACATCTCTTACTAATTGAGTTAGTGTACTAAAGTAAGTGACTGGTGATTTTAATAATAGAATTAAATGCGATTGAATAACCGCCAGTTTAGCGCTTTGGTACAAAATACTAGTTTTTTGCTTAAGTGAATTTAGCTCAGCATCGTTGGCAACGGAGTGCGGTTTATGTACCGAAAAGCATGTGACATCAACACCCAACTCTTGTAGTGCTAATATTTCTTTATAAACAAAAGTAGCGGATAAAGCGGGGATTTCAGGGGCTAAATAAGCAATCTTCACAAGTTTGGTTTCCTAATGGTGTAACATCAAGTAACCCGTATGAAGCTTGTGTAATACGGGAATTCGACCTACCGTTCACCCCGTATTACGTACCTCCATACGGGCTACGATAACTAACTTTTACCTTATTTGTAGCATCAGTGAAAAAACTATTTATCACTCTTCACTATATAAACATATTCATAATAATACCTTTAAAAAATAACGCCAACATGCCCGCAAATATCGTCCAGACCAAACGATCATGTTTTCTACTCAGCTCTTTAATATCAAAATTTAAATTATTAAACTGTTCTTTATTAAATTTCTCTGCTATCCCAAACCGCTCCTTATTCAACTGCTCTGCCAGTTCAAACCGTTCTTTAGTTATTCTTTCCGCTTGTGAAAATTGAACCGTCATTTCCTCGCGCGTTACCGAATGCTGAGCTGCATGCAAAACAAGTGCTGCATTAAATCTTTTTGTGTAAATGTATTCGGGTCGAGTTCTGTATTCATCGCTTTATCAATTTTTCAACATATTATCACTTCCAGTGACTTTATTCACAAATATACGCGGCCTGTAAAAGCAAAAAACATACTCTCCCTACCTAATCATTGCCAAATAAATCACGCGTATAAACCTTATCTTGCACATCAGCAATATCATCCGATAAGCGATTGGCAATAATCACATCTGCTTGTTGCTTAAAAGCACTCAAATCTGACATGACTTTAGAACGAAAAAATTCCGGCTCCCCTAAAGCAGGCTCGTAAATAATCACTTCAATGCCTTTGGCTTTTATGCGCTTCATCACCCCTTGTATGGCAGAGGAACGGAAATTATCAGAACCACTTTTCATCACTAAACGATAGATCCCAACTACCCTTGGGTTACGCTTAATAACCGCATCAGCAATAAAATCCTTACGCGTACTATTCGCATCCACAATAGCGGCAATCAAACTATTAGGCACATTCTCATAATTCGCCCGCAACTGCTTAGTATCCTTAGGTAAACAATAGCCACCATAACCAAACGAAGGATTATTATAATGATCGCCGATACGTGGATCCAAACCGACACCTTGAATAATTTGCTTACTATTTAAACCATGTGCTTCTGCGTAACTATCTAACTCATTAAAATAAGCCACACGCATCGCTAAATACGTATTAGAAAATAACTTCACCGCCTCCGCTTCAGTCGAATCAGTAAATAAAACCGCAATATCCTTTTTAAGTGCGCCTTGCACTAATAAATTAGCAAACTGCTCTGCACGTGGAGATTTCTCACCGATAATAATTCGCGAAGGATATAAATTATCATGTAGCGCTCGCCCTTCCCTTAAAAATTCAGGAGAAAATATAATATTATCAGTGGCAAACTGCTGACGAAGTTTTTCAGTATAACCTACAGGAACGGTTGATTTAATGATCATCACCGCTTGTGAATTAATTGCCAAAACATCGCCAATTACCGATTCAATTGAACCGGTATTAAAATAATTCGTTTCAGGGTCGTAATCGGTTGGCGTGGCAATAATCACAAAATCAGCATTTTCATAAGCCAACTTCTTATCTAAGGTCGCTGTAAAATTCAGTGATTTATTTTGCAAAAAATCTTCAATTTCCACATCAATAATTGGTGATTGCTTATTATTAAGCCCATCCACCTTTTCTTTGATGATATCTAAAGCAACGACCTCATTATGCTGTGCCAATAACATAGCATTTGAAAGCCCTACATATCCTGTTCCTGCGATTGCAATTTTCATAACTTTAATTTAATTGTAAATAATTCTGCATTCTATGAATGCTATTGATAACACCCACACACCAAACCGTACGGGCAATCTATTCTGGCTTCCCTTAATTCGTACAAAAAACATAATCAACGTATTGTTTACATTCTGATTTGCGGGTACCCACAAGGGGCCCCCTACAAAATAACACAAAACCGTACGGGCAATCCCTTGTGGTTGCCCTTAATTCTCACAAAAACCATAAACAACGTATTGTTTACATTGTGATTTGCGGGTACCCACGAGGGGCACCCCTACGAAAATAGGTAACGAATCAGCCTCTAGCCTTATCAGTCCAAACCTTCGCTTGCTGTTCATTTAACTCAAGCGTTGCACGCGCCTTACCCTTCAACAAACACGCCCACTGATACCGCCTGATAAAAGCCACTAACTCAGCATCATCAAATCGCATATTGCCTTGTAACATACTCTTAATATAACCCCATAACATCGCCAAACCACCCACAACATAAGGCGGATGCAACATCCGAAATACAGAAGAGGCCGTCATATACAACAAACCCGTCCCCATAAAATACTGACCAAAACCGTGGCGCATACGCCCCGTAAAAATCCCTTGCTGACTCGATCCCATTGGGCGCAAATGAATAAACTGTAATTCAGGTTCATCCCAACTCACCGCAATCCAACCTAACTGCCGACATTTATGGCAATCAATCCCATCCCACATCACCTGGCGCACAAAACCACCAATCGCTTCAAAACAGCTACGTCGATAAAACTTAGTCATTCCCACCGACATCTCATCGCCGCATTTCTCGCTGATTAATTCACCTGTTTTTTTATCCTTAAAATACGCTTTACCGCTACAGGTACCAATACGCGGATTATCTTGCATCCGCTGAATTAAAATCTCAAAATAACGCGACGGTAAATCCAAATCCAAATCAAACTTACACACATAATCAAACTGACTCACATCAATCTGATCATAACCATGATAAAATGCTTCAATTACACCCGGCCCAACACTGCGATGGCCGCGATCTTGCCGAGTAATTATCTGTATAAAATCATAACGACTCGCATAATCCTCCAATATATCTGGCGTATCATCTGTAGATCCATCATCCACAATCACCCACAAATCAGGCTGAACGCTTTGTGCAACAACGCTATCTAGCGTTAACTTCATATAATCCGCTTCATTACGGCAGGGTGAAACTAATAAATACGACATTTTTAATTCACTTTTTTAGTTTTGTTTTGATAAAAATATCCACAAGAGGCACCCCTACGAAAATAAACATAAAACCGTACGGGCAATCCCTTGTGGTTGCCCTCAATTCGCACAAAACCAGAAACAACGTATTGTTTACATCGTGATTTGCGGGTACCCACAAGGGCAATGCTGTTGACTTAAGAATAATCTCCTTCTCCAAAGGGAGAAGGTTGGGATGAGGGGAGTTATAAAGGCATGATTTTATTCTCCTCACCCAACCCTCTCCAACAAGAGAGGGCTTAAGTCAACAGCATTGACCCACAAGGGGCCCCCCTACTTTTGTTGTAACGAACTTGCCCCGTGTTAAGTGGGTAACCTAAATATGCGCTTCGTACATCAGCACATCCTATACCTTTTTAAATTTAATAAAATTCTCACTCCTAACATCAAGATTTATCATACTCATCAGGGTGTATATAAGATTTTAAAGGGTTAAAAAAATTAATCCAAATATCTTTCCATTGAGATTCAGAAATAGAAGCCTTAAAGCTAGCTGCCAATAACCGACGCAATGTTGATACCCCCCAGCCCAGCGTCCAAAACATATTTGCCAGCAACAAACCAAACCGCCCATACACCTGATAAAAAAACCGCGTGCGTGATTCATAAAAATAACGTGGCAAACGCTTACGTAATTTAGCTTGTGATTTTAATGGCGAACTTCCACCGCGCAAATGCACCACATGCGCACCAGGTACATTTAAAACCTTCCAACCAGCCTGCTGTGCATGATACGCAAAAGCCACATCTTCAAAATACATGAAATAGCCATCATCCATCAAGCCAACATCTTTAAATACCTCTGCCCGCACCAATACACAAGCAAAACTAGTCCAATCATAAAAATCACGCTGATTAGAAACGGCATAAGGAACATTATATTTTTTCAATAAACGCGTTATTAACCCCGTATTTGCCGATCCAATTAACTGGCTGACTGGCGTATGAAAGCGAAAACAACTTTCTTGAGGTCTCGCATCCGGCCATTCTAAACGCGGGCTAATCAAGCCCGCCTCTAAATCTTCAACCGCCGCATTCAGCATTAAAGCAATCGCCCCTTGCCTTACCAAAGTATCACTATTCAATAACAAATAATACTCTGCATTAACGGCTGAAATACCCGTATTATTTCCCCCTGAAAACCCCGAATTTTCAGCCGATGCAATCAACATCACCAAATCCCCTGCCGCTTGATCATCAATCCACTGCTGAATAAGCAATAAAGACTCATCCTGAGAAAAATTATCCACCACGACAATTTTGGCATTAATCCCCTGCATCTCAGGCAACAAAGACTCAAGACAATCAATAAGCATTTCAGGAGTTTTGTAATTGATAATAACAACAGCTAACTGGTAATTCATTTATATCCTATTTCTGCGATCCCAAAGGAAGGCTACACACCTAAGGCGGGACATCTTGCCGCGCCTTTTTATGGTACTGTTATTTTATCGTAAGGGCACTCCCTTGTGGTTGCCCTAGCAATGGCGAATAATTAAGGGCAGGCACAAGGCACTGCCCCTACAATTTATCCCACCTTAAAATGATAGCCACAACAATGATACCGCTCTAATTTCAACTACAAAAGCTTAATAAGCTCTGGCGATAAACCCGTTGCTTGTGAAATAACATCAACACCCAAGCCTAAATTCAACATATTCAGTGCAATCTCTTTTTTTTCATCCACTTTTCCTTGCTCTACACCCTGCTCTATCCCCTCCTCTATTCCCTGCGCTAACCCAGTTTTCAACGCATACTCAACTGAGTTCTTCTGGATATAAATCCAATCTTTTTTACGGTGCTGTAAATCAAGCTCTTGCTCTGTAAAATTCGCTTCATTCGCAATTTCAAAGGCATGGATTTGCTCCTTACTTACATTGCTTGGTACGCAATCTAATTGACCTGCATTTTTTATAAAATAGATCCACTTGTCTTGAATGCTATTTAATTCAGCCTCAGTCTTATCAAACTTGGGAAGTTCAATAAAGATTAATTCTATATCATCACTGTATTCAATAAATTTTTTCTTTTCCAGTAACTTAAACTGGCTAATAACATCGTCTTGATCAGGAAATAAATTAAAATCCGTAATCGTTAAGGCAATAACTGGATTTAATCGATGAAAATCGTCGCCTTTTTTAAGCTGCGCTGAGTATTTTTTAGCCGCATTATAAAGTACACGTTTTTCAAAGCCCTCATGATTAAGCACCTGCATTTCAATAATGACTTCACTACCATTATCAAGCTGCGCTTTCACATCAACAAAAGTATCTTTCATCCCCTTCAGCATCGGAATATTATAAGGGTCTACGATGACTAAGGATTTGATAAGGCGTTTATTTTCAAACGGAATAACCGAATTTAAGAAATCGATTAATATATCTTTCGACTCTTCACTACCAAATACTTTTTTAAAAGCAAAGTCTGTTTTTACATCTAAAAAATTCATCCATACCTCGAATATTTACACAAGTATTACAACAAATAACGATATTATACCAACCCCACTAAACAACCTAACTCATTCATCACTATGATTTGCGGGTACCCACAAGAATCAACACAAAACCGTACGGGCAATCCCTTGTGGTTGCCCTCAATTCGCACAAAAACCAGAGACATCATATTGTTTACATTGTGATTTTCAGGCTAAAGACCTGCGCCCCAAGTATAAATTATTCCCTTAACCTAACTGCCTTACAAGGCACACCAACAGCCACGGTATTACTCAATACACTTTTAGTCACAACGCTATTCGCACCAACAACACAGCCTTCATGCAAAACAACACCCTTCAAAACCACAGAGCCACGAGCTATCCAACAATCATCTTCTATGACAATAGTTCCCATTGAATGCCCTTGCGTTCTAATCAACTCACCCGCATTAATCGAATGATTTGCATCACGAATACTACAGTATTCACCGACCAAACAATCATCACCTAGCGTTACTTTACTATGCGCAACTAAGACAGACCCTTGATTAATCCGTACATGATCACCTAATTCAATCAGTCCATCACCTTGAGTTTCTAACACAACGCCCTTACCAAAACGGCAATGCTCCCCCCATGTAATACGCCCTGTGCCAATAATCTGTATCGCACCATCAAATTGCGTACTCACAGGAATAGAGAATTTAACCTGACTCTGTGCCTTTGCTAAATACCATAAACGCTTAAATAACTTCGAAAACGGTGCCGTGATACGAAAAAAAACACTTAAAACCAAACTCAATAACTTAACCAGCTTCAGCACAATTTTTTTCATGTCTCACCTGAAAATCGTTGAATACTGGAATCTAAATCATCTAAAAACAAACAAGCAAATAACTCAATACTCATCGCCGCCCCTAAAAAAGCAGAGGCATCAATTTCACCTGCCTGATGTTTATCCCACGCTTCCTCTAATGCATCCATAGGTAATATATTCCTATCATAAGCACGCTCGCTAAATAATACCGAAAAAACATAATCCTTTAATTCAAATCGAAACCACTCAGAAAATTGACTTGGCGAATCATTACCCAACAAATCAGGTAATGGCAAATGCTTTCGCGTCTCCTTATACCCCTTCTGAGCAGCTAATGAAGCCCAACTTAAAGCATAAGGAACCGTCGTCGGTAAACAGGTTCTTTGCCATGCAACCGCGGCAACATCGGGTGCAAACTCCTTTAATACTTGTAAATATAAACGATGCCGCTTGCGCCAAACATGAGGCACACAATTAATCGCCGTGATTAAATCCACATCCATAAAAGGCTGCTTCACCGCAAATTGCGTTCTAAATATTTCTGATCCACCTGTCGTTACACGCCTAACACGGTTATCCATTAAAAAGGACATCACCGAATCCATACTGGTTTCACTCTGATACTGCGTATACACATCAGAAAACAAGACTTTAGATTCCCTTGCCATCACGCTTAAAGAGTCGCTTTGTAAGTGCTTAAGCGTGCCATTTAACCGCCAAGACCAAAGCTTATTTGCCACATCAGTTTGATCAACATTATTAAACCACATCGGCTTAATAAAATTCCCGCCTAAAATTGCATCCCCAGCAAAACCATCTAATAAAGTAAAATTACCGTCTTCTGCCAAGCGCTTAACATAAGGCAACACATGAAAATTAACTACGGGTAACTGCCCCTCAGTAATCCATACACCCTCATCTGCATACTGCTGTAAATAATCACCTGAAAACTCAAAAAAATCATGCTCGCATTGAATTTTTTCAGCCGTTTTCTTTGCATAAATTAAATCACGACAATCAGCCACACCCCAAGTATAGGCATGTACTGATTTTTTTTGATTCGCCAAACCTAAAATAAACCGGGAATCCAAACCGCCACTTAAAGGCACCGTTGCTGTATCACAACCCGCTGTTGCTCGCTGTACCGACTGACTTAAAGCCTCACCAATAGACTGAATGGCACCCTTTTTATTAATCGAAAAATCTTGTTGATATCGGTATTGCCAATATTGATGCTGTTTTTTTCCATTGGCACTCAACTCAAGCACACTACCAGCGGCTAAAGTTTCCACGCCCGCTACCAAAGTCTGATTACCAACCAACTCACCTATTGATAACATCATCGCGACAGCCGCTTTATCTAACTCTGGCTTAACCGGTAAAGCCGCCAACAAAGCTTTAATTTGCGTGGCAAATAAAATAGCGTCTTTATAAGCAACAACATACAAAGGATGACGGGCGAAATGATCATTAACAATCAAAAAACGCTGCTGAGCCACATCCATTTGCGCCCAAATAAAGCCACCGCGCAATAAAGCAATTTCTGCATCATCCATTGTATCTAAACGCGGCATAGCACAATCAGACTCAAACTCACCCACTAAGCCAATCGTACTACCATCACACTCATAAACACTCTGCTTATCAGATGGCTGACTAATAACACCTAAACCACCCCAAGGCTCTTGAACTAATGCCTTGGTACCAGAAACAACATAACTAGCCTCCAACATAGTCACTAAGGTTTCGGAAGGTAACTGCTTTTTTAAATCAAAATAACCAACAATGACAGACACTAAAAATCCCCCTAGCTTTTATTATTTATATTCAATCAACTTACTTTTCTTACCCAAAACATAATTAAGAAAATATTTCATCTGCCCAACCGCCTGCGGGAATTTCACCAATACACAAAAGTAACCATAAACCCAACCCTCTTTTTTAGCTATCCGCGCCACCTGCAACGGGTAAATCAAAAATAGCCATAAAAAGCTAGTCTGTAAAAAACTTAACAAAATAATAGTCGTTGGTAGCAATATGCCCCAGCCAAAAATTCTAACATTATGCTTACGCCAATAATGCTCCGAAAATTTTCGATTTTTCCAACACACCTCAGCAAAGGCATGCCCTGTTCTTACTGCTCGCTTATACCATTGGTAAATACGATGTAAATCTGAATCATGCCAAGTCATATCTGCTGAAATACTTAAAATTTTCCACCCCGCACGCCGAAAACGTAAACACAAATCAGGCTCTTCACCCGCAATTAACGATGCATCATAGCCATGCATTTCTTTTAACGCCTGTACAGACATCAATGCATCACCCCCACAAGTATCAGTGTAGCCTGCCGGTATCAGCCAGTCTCTATCCGCTTGATGATTATAAACTGAAGCATCAGGAAAGCGCTCTTTTCGTCGCCCAAAAACAACTGCCAGTTTATCTTGTTGATTAACACTAAGAAAAGAATCTAATGCCTGCTCAAACCAGCCTTCTATAAACTCACAATCCCCATCGACAAATTGTACATACTCAATATCTGGATAACAGTCTAATAAATGATTAAAGCCTGCATTCCTTGCTCTAGCTGCCGTAAAATGCTGACTCATATCAAGATCAACCACATTAACACCAATACTTTTAGCAAAATCCACGCTGCCATCCGAAGAACCAGAATCCACATAAACAATAGCGTTTATCAAATGAACAACAGAGTTCAAACACTTTTTCAGCCGCTCACCCTCATTGCGCCCAATCACCACAACGCCTAAATTTTTCTTATCCACTCGCTTCCCTACAATTAATGGTAAACATATTCTATCTGTTAATATACAAACATAAACTATAAAAAACAAATTCATTAAGCTTATAGCAACTCAATAGTTTTATATTTAAAGCTCATATAACATTAAGAAACACCGTCATTCCTGCATGCTACCCAGTCAAGCGTAGGTTCAAGCCTTAGCAGGAATCTATCATAATCACATCGGGTATTTATTTTCCATTCGTAAGGTTAAAACCTTCGACCTTCAGGCGAACAGATTTATCTCTTATCGATGTCGCAAGTACCAGAGTTTGGTGGGTCATATGATTTGTGAGTGTTGAGCTAACAAGGGCAACCACAAGGGATTGCCCCTACAGCTGTAGGGGTGCCCCTTGTCGGTACCCGAAAATTATAGTGATGAATGAGTTAGATTGTTTGTGAGGAATGAAGTCATCAGCTTACAAAGTAAATGTAAATAGATAGAAAAACAGGGCTATTTGCCCTGTATCCATTAGCTAACACCTTGTACCAAGGTACAATAACAACTTAATATGCGTTATTGCTATAATCACATAAAAATCATTACACTCACCCCCGAGGAAAAGTTATGAAACTTAAATTAATTCCCCTAATTTTAGGCCTTGGTCTAACAACCAGCCTTTCTGCCGCCACAGAACGCATGTGTTTTGGTCAGGTACCTATAGAAGCCAGCACAAACTCAATCGCAAAAATAACGATTGCAGAAAATGATTTTTTTGCTACCGACAAATGTAAACGTTTCTTCCCCTATTATGAGAAACACGTAGATTTCACACAAGCGGAATGTGAAGCTAATAAAGGCCAACTCTCTTTAGATAAAGGTTACGCGCCTTTTGGTGTATTTTTACGCGGTACAGACTCTACCGGCAAAGATAATATTGCATCCTACGATTGGGAAATTAAAAGTATTGCTACAAATGAAGTTTTAACTACTTATAATGCATTCAATGCCTCTTATGTATTTGATGAACCAGGCGAGTACAGTGCTACCCTAACAATTACAGATAAAGATGGCGCACAAAGTACAGATACGAAAATTGTAACTGTCTGGGCCCGTGATGGAAAAGACTACTTTGTAGACAGTGTAATCGGTGATGATAGATACAACGGCTTAGACCAAATTCCTGATAATACCTGCGATGCCAATACTGCAACTATAGGCTCTTGTACAGGCCCTTGGAAAACAGCTACCCGTGCCTTAGGGGAGTTTAGCCCATACAAAGTTGAGAATTACCCTGATGGTAAATATACAGTTAATGGAATCTGTTCAACAAAAGAAACAGTTGATATTATTCGATATAAGCAAGGAAATTTTAAAACATTCAGAAGTAGTTCTTTTCTCGCATCAGAAACAAAAAAAGATAGCGAAGGCAATCCCCTTCCAGCTGTAACAACTGAAATTTGTACTGCTAAGGTTCAATCAAGAAGTACAAAACTTAGACCTGGAGATCAAATACTATTTAATAGAAACCAACAGTTCGATATGGAGTCTGGAGTCAATACTCTTCGGTCATACCAAGCAACACATGATGGGGTGAAACTTAATTATGAAGTCCTAAAAGTTGATGCCGTTGCTAATTTCTGGCACTGGTCTAAAGCGATAGGAGTTCATGTTGGAGCTTATGGTATAGGTGAACAACCTATCATTAAAAATACTGGTAAATCATCAAGTACTTTTTTAAAAATGGGAGGGATAGGTATATTTAATTTTAGTATCACTAACTTAAATTTCGACCTCTTATCAAATATTTCCAACCCACTTCTCGATAGAGCTATATTTATAAATACAGCAGGCTCAAACCCTATTAATACAGTTGTTAAAAAAGTTAATGTCAAATACATGCATCAAGGAATCCTTGCTCAAACCAGCAATGATAAAACTAAAAATGCCCAAGGACTATTTGTCTTTGACTCAACTTTTCACGACTCATCTGTCGTCCAAATATTCACAAGCAATAGTTATAATAACATTGCCCTAGTAAACAATAATTTTGATTACTCAGCCAACCACCTCATTTATTCAAGTATCGCTCACGGTCTTATTTATAATAATCAATTAAGCCGCCCCGCATTTGGTAGGACAGCCTACCGACTAGCAGGAGGTTCATATAACAACCCAAACCACAACGTATGGATTTCTGATAATAGCATTTCAGGGTGGGTAGATCCCCGAACTAAAGCAGAAACTGGCAGCAGTGCATTCTCTAATGGACTGCGATATAACTTTTCTCTTGTGGATATAAATCCCAATACATATAAAGAAGATAAAGCTATCTATGACATTACCTTCACTAAAAATAAGCTACTAGATGCCGAAATATTTCTTACGGTAGGTGCTGGTGAAAATATTACTATATCAAATAACCTTTTCGAAAATAATGACGATTCAAAATCTAGCCGTATAGTCTTAAACCAAGATCGAGCCTCTCGCCCTTTAAGGGAAATAAAAATTCATGCTAATAAATTCATTGAACATAGCTCTAATAACCCACAAAGCTCTTCATTTATATCATTAAGCAACTACTACCAAAAGAAATGTACTGATCAATTTAATCACAAGAAAATATCCATCACGAATAACACATTTTATTCACAACAACTAAGAAGGCGTGCATTTTCTTTACGCAACCTCAAACAAGGACAAGATATAAATGGAGTGCCTCTACCTAACTTGACACTTGATCAAGCAGAGAGTTTTATACAATCAGAAGTAGTTTTTGATAATAACGACCTATTCTTAGCATCTGAATCATCCCCAACAATTCAAATTGGAGGTAACCAAGGGTCATTTGCACCAGATACGTCAACAAATTTTGATTGGTCTAACTATTACGAAAGTAGCACCTCTTATGCCGGTGAATATAGACTATATACAACTAAAAGCCTTTTATCTAACGCCATTGGATTAAACACCTTCAACACTCCAGATACCATCACAATAGCAGATATAATCGCCTCCTCAACATTAGTCACTATTGACTTGACTTGGGATGACCTTATTATTTATGCAAAAGAAAACAATATATCGCCTTCTGACTTAGAAAGTATGATTCTTAATCAAGTTTTAGCAGCTAACCCTAGTTATTCAGGGCCTAGCAACAATTACTCAAGCGACCTTACAGTGTTTGAAAGTATTGAGCGGTGGTTTAGCGCTATTCCATCTTCATTCCACAGCTTATTTGCCACTGAAGAAAGCAAGTGGAATGATGCAAAACAGCTTGCTAGTACAAATAACGTATCAAACGGTACTGTAATGATTAGTATGACCAACAAATAAAGTCCTCCCTGCACGCATAACCCTCGTCATTCAGGTCAAAAAAATTACCTGAATGACGAGGGTTATGCGTGCAGGAAAGATAAGACTTTATGGGGAGTGATGTGAATTTATTCTTTAATAACACTCCCTCACTACTGACTTATAGCTTTCACAAGTCAACTCATTACACCCCATCATCTCAGCTAACTCACTTAAATCACGATCAAAATATTCAACTAATTTCAACATATTCTCACTATTAACTTCTGGCCTCTCTCGCATCATCAGCCTTACCTTAATCGCATTTCTAATAAATTGCGGTATGAAATTACGTCTAATCCATTCCATTACCACACTATCAATCAATAATTTATAACCGGGAAAGGCTCTTATCTTGTCTTTAGATACATTTTGTACCTCCAAATCAAACTGCCAAATAACTTGGCCTTGATACCCAATAAAATCAGCCACCTTCTCCAACTGTTCCTGAGGACTATCTTTAATCGCCTCCATAAATAACAATAATATATTCTCACGCCCATACTGATTAATATACGGCTTTAACTGTTTTGCATAACAACTATAAGCCTTTAGCTCATCATACTGATTAATGGCTGTATTAATATCACACTTAAAAACATTTTGTGACCATTGGTGGATATAGTGTGATATTAAGCGATCAATAGGATGTCGTATTACATAAATCAATTTAGGCGCAATTAAGACTTTCGCCATCCGTGTAACAGCTAAAGGATAATGTGGCAATTTAGTATAATGCGTACTGGACTCCCCACATAAGTCACCATCCTGTGCCTGAGAAAACAACCCTTCATACCAAGCATTTCCTTTAGCATATTGCTCATCATCACTAAAATAATTAGGCTCTTTAGGGGTGCTCATAAACACACCTTCTTGTAAGGCTAACTGAGAATGTAACGTACTCGTCGCCGACTTCATAGCCCCCATAATAATAAAATCTGGTTTTTTCATACTCATTCATATACCTTACTTATTAAATCAATTTACTTATATTAAAATATAATTATTAAAACATGGCGGGTTTATAAAGAATGGTTTGAATTCAACCAAAAAGACACATCCTTACACACAACTTTTTGCACACTAACAATCAATGACTTACAAAAAAGGTAGTAAAGCAAACAAAGTCAGTATAATAGAGGGCTCCAAGCAATCGTACAAAAACAACACAACCTTATAACCATCTCCTTACACATAACTTTATAAGCAACTGATTTTAAATAAGATTTAATTTCTATACATTGATTTAAAATCAATAGGTTACAGACTTATATGTAAGGTTATGCCTTATAACCTATTGATTTTTTAATAGCCTCAATACTTGTGTGTAAGGAGGTGCCTAACAGGTCATTCTTAAAAAACATCAAGGCCTTACTTAAAACATTCCTAGTATTGATTTATCCATAAATAAGGGGTTACTAAAAACTTGAATCTATGTGTAATCCCCTCATTATTAAAACCCTTAACGGAACCTTTACAAAAAATGAGCATGTCCTAACTAAGCGTTTAATTTGGTTGATTTTCTAGGGACGATTACACAAACTATTCAGATCATGAATTTTCTCACTATTCCAGAAGAGTGAAAAGGCCTATTACGCATAATGACATCCATAGCGAGCTAAACCTGAAAATTTATAATAATTCACCAAAATATATTACTATAATTAGCCCTATCCTTAAGAAATTTATTTAGCTGCTCATTTTTCTGCATATAAATATGATCTAAATAAGATAACTGCTCAGTAAAATCATCACGTCGGGCATAAAAATTATTCTTATTATTAGCGACGACCCCTACTTCTGTTTCCTCATCGTTAATATCGCATATTCCTAAAAAATCAAATATTCTTGAATATGCCGCCGAAGCATCAAGTGCAATCTCTTCTAGCATTACAATAAGAATATTCTCTCTAGGAATCCAATTAAATATCTCTTCCAAGTAATCAATAAAAAAACCCTGTTTAATTGAAACGCCTAAAAAAGATTGTTCGTTATATACAATATCGTCAAAACTAATATTTTTATATTCTAAATTTTTCTCTAGTCGAGTTTGTAGCCAATCTTTATTATCACGTATTTCTAACATCCTATATTGATAAAAGGAGAAGAGCCAATCTGAAGGGTTTCTCATTGAAATAATAAATTTCATATTTTTATTACTTTTGTATAGCGCAAGTAAGTTATGAGGTTCATATAGTAAGTTAGGGTTTTTTATTCCAGTTAAAGAAAAGTGAGGTTGTGGCCACTGTTGAAGCCCAGACATAATATTAGCTACCTGCACTTCATGCCCAGGCATATACAAGCCAGGTACTCTTTCCAACGTTTTATGTATTGATGTTGTAGCACACTTAGGAAAACCGACAACAGAAAAATCAATTTTAACTTTTTTTGCAATCACACCAGCATATATTGATGACCTGATAGGTAAAACAATTTTTTTTAAATCCATTTTTACTGTCCTTACTTAAAAGATTAAATAAAAAATAACAAGTCCCTATACCAAGCCAATAAATTTCTTTAACTTCCTAAAGTAACCACCTAGAGGCCAAATAATATTCAAAATTATAAGTTCTTTAAAGGCCTGTACCCATATGCCATTAACTGCAATATTATTCCGTTTAAACGTCCTTTTCATTTCTCTTCCATAGGTAAAAGGGTAAACAAAACTAGGGAAATGCACAAAATAGGGGTTGACCTCTCCAAGCAATAAATCACTATAGCTACATGATGCTTTATTAGTATTGATTTTAAAACTTTTATTAATTGCACAACAAGGGCTACCTAAAAAATCATTATCTTTTTTAGGTTCGATATCCAGCAGTGTCATTGCGATTCCCATTGCATCCTCATCGGCAAATCGGGTTGCTTTATACTTTTCGTAATCAGACAGTATTTTCCTACCCTCATCAAAAACCACCTTACAGGCCGGCTTCTCAAAATAAGCATGCCCCGCGCCATCAATTACTGAAAATTGTTTTTTATTAATAAGGTCTAATACATATTTTCGGTTCAAACCAAATGAACTAAGACCTTCAGTAGCCCCTCTACCCCTAACAGCATAAGTACTCCCTGCCCATTTTTTTATAATGGGATTAATATCTTTAATAATTAAAATATCAGCATCAAAAAAGAATGTTTTTTGATAGGGACTGTATTCATCCAAATACAACTTGTGCTCAAAACCTTTTAAATCGGCTCGCTCTATAATTACCCGATCAAAGTAAGGTGCCACTTTAGTTTGCAACGATTCAGGGCAAACAATAGATATAGGTAAATTCGGACTATGCTCTTTTAATGTTAATGCCAAAGCAATTGCTTTTTTATAGTCTTTGGGTATTGCTAAAGTAATAACCCCGTACTCTAAATTCATTCTTTATACCTTTTTAAAATAAAAACCTATGAGTCCAAAGACTTTAATAACGCTTGTTCAAACAGTTCAACTGCATCATCCCACGAATAATCATCAGCCACAGCATACGCAGCATTAGAAAAATCGCGCCAAGTTGCAGGCTCCAAACCCAGCAATTTCAATACTGCCAAACTCAAGTTATCTACATTATTAACACCACATAAATAACCATTAACCCCATCAGTGACAATATCCTCTGGGCCGCCACATTTTGTCGAAACAACCGGGGTACGGCACGCCATCGCCTCTAAAACCGTTAAACCAAACCCCTCTAGGGTGCTACAACATAACCAAACATCACACTGTGCATATACCCCTCTTATCTCACCCTGTTTAGGATTAACAGTAAACTCAACATACTCAGGTAGTTGTATTAATTTGGCCGAATGCGCACCAAAACAAAGAACCCTTAACTGAGGTAGCTCTTTTTTCAATCGAGCAATCACCTTTAAAGCTATAGTCACGCCTTTTGAACCTGTTTCGGAAAATAAAAACCCGATAGTAGGAACACTTTGCATTACCCTCTTCTCACTATAAAATAGCATTGTATCAACACTATTAGGGACTAAAGCCACCTTCCCAGTAGACTTTTCTTGAAGCTCTTTTACCAACCATTTGGCAATAGTTATTTTAGGTATTGAACTTTGATATGTTTTCTCCACTCTCGCTGTTGGCAATACAGTATTAAGTGTTTCTAGCCCTTGAACAAAATAAACTTTTTTACCTTTTTTATATGGAAATGTATTGATCCATTCCACCGTTTCCCACCATGTTGCAATCACTATATCGGCATCAGGCACATCATTAGGTAATACCCGATGAGCATTATTTGTAATAAGTAACTGATAGTCCGCACTGTCAAAATAACTGGAATCAAAATGGCTCTTAAACTGATACCCTTTCCATTTTAAACGGTGCTTTAGCTTCTGTTTATAAGAAGGGAGAACCTCTTTGGGCGATACAACAGTAACTTTATGTCCTTTTTTTGACAATAGATCAGCATAAATTGCTACAACCCTAAGACCACCACTAATATTTAGGCTTGGTACAACAAAGGTTATTTTCATTTAATAACCTCTAATGCAACAAGCAACTAATTTCCATGACTGCCATCTAAATGGTGAGGATAGTACAGTTTTTATAGCATACTTTCTGGCAGTTCTTAAATTACCATCTGACAATGCCCACCAAGACCATTTCGTATAGATCTGCGAAAGCTTAGGTGTTTTAATTACATTATTGCTCAACAATAAATCACTACTTACAGTTCCACGACGTTGTTTTGCATCAAAAACTGCTAATTGTGCAGAAGCAAGTTGTTCTGCCCTTTTTGCATAACCGATACTTAAAGCATGCTGACGATACTCTAACAGTATTTCTGGCAAATTAGCTATCTTCCCGATCTCAGCTAGCCTTAGAAATAAATCTAAATCTTCAGCATGTATATATTTATCATGATAACCACCAATAGATACCACACTAGATTTTCTCATTGCTACTGTTGGGTGTGTTATAGCAGAACCAAGTCCTTTCAAGTTTTCCATATCAATTTTTTCATGTTCTTCAATCCCAGAAAACTCCCTGATAGGAAGTCCGTCTGTATCGATCAATAGAACTTTCGACCCAACTGCCACACATTTAGAGTTTTCCTGTAGATAGTTAAACTGTTTTGCAAAGCGATCAGGCCTGCAAATATCATCCGCATCCATCCTAAAAATAATTTCGCCTTTTGCCTCTTCTAACCCAGCATTTAATGTGGGTATTAACCCTCTATTAGGCCACGATAATTTCTTGCATCGTCTATCTTTCTTAACAAAACCATCAATAATAGCATCAGAACCATCCTTACTTCCATCATTCAGAATCAGTAGCTCAAAATCATAAAAACTCTGCGCTAAAATTGATTCTATTGCTAATTCTAAATACTTCTCTGCATTATAGACTGGTAATATTACTGATGCCTTAACCTGTTGTTCTTTCATATTTCCTCCTTTTAATCATGACAAAGCTTCACTAACCTATCATACGCTTGCTTCCCTATCGAAATTTGTTGCCCCGCAGCACCCAACAAAGAGTCTCGCTCATTATCAGCTTCCTTCCAAGCCCTAGATAATGCATCAGCTAATGCCATTTCAAAATTATCATCCAAATGGACTAACTGAAGTCCACTAGAAAATTGTTCTTGTAAACCTAAAAATTTTGAATCGTAATACTTTGACGCAGTCAATGCTACAACTTGCACCCCTTGCGATAATGCAAAGACACCAGCATGATAACTACCTGTAACTACAACGCGACAACGCCCCACCCTCTCAATTACTTCCACTACGGATATATTATCTTCACGTCTATTTTCTTCGACACTATTTTCCTCAAGCATACTCTTAACAGCTTCGGTATCTGAATGACCTTCTATTAGCGAGATTGGTATTACTTCATATTCAATCTGGGTTGAAGCAATAAATTTATTAATCACTTTTCCTACCCGAGCTAAAGTATCACTCAACACTTCAGAATACTCAGCAACTCTTATATTCACTCCTAATTTACCACCTATAGTTAAGGGGTGCCGTTCATACGCCAATTCAATAGCATCATCTCCTGATACAATCAACTCAGTACATGATTTTTTGATTACTGATCTAGCTATTTGCGGGGAAAGTAGCCTCTCACGCATACTTAATAATAATAGACCAGGATAAACCTGTTGAATCATTTTTAATAAACGAGGCTTAGAAACAGGACCAACTCCTTGTCCAACCATAGCTGTCGGCCGATCAAAGCTCTGTGCTAACCTTAAAACATCAAGCAGCGCAACAGCATGGGATGAAAAATTATCGGTAATATACCCCCCGCCAGTTGCAACTACCATGTCTGCATCTTTTATTCTCTCAACAAATCTAGAGCAAAGAATATATTTTTCACTGCTCTTTCCAAAACGCCAAGAGATTATTTTTAATGCGATTTCAGGATAGTCAGTACGAAAACTGGCTTCACAATCTGTTAACCATACTTTTAACTTACCAGGAAAGAAGTGCTGTAAACCACCCACTAAGTTAAATGAACACACCCACATACGCTTTTCTTCCAAGGGCAGAAATTTCACACTAGGTATGCACCTTAGTAAATTCTCTTTTTCTTCTGAAACAACCCAAAAAATCGCATTTGGCTGCCTGTCTCCTAGGCGCCGAATAAAGGCCTGTAGCATTGCCACATCACCTAAGTTATCAAGGCCATACCCACTATTTTCAACTATTACATTTACTGTATTAGGCTCCATTTTCACTTACCCCACCCCTAATAATATACTGTGTAAAACATGCTCTACTTCATTCAGTGCAAAACCAGTTAATACCCCAATAACAAAAACAGGTAAAACCTTTAGTTCCCTTATGAGGTCAAATATACCAAATTTTTTCTTAAAATAAAAAGTTAATACCATACCCGGCATACCTGCAAGAACAAGTCCCCATAGCGCACCAATATGTTGATACATTGAAAAACCGATAGGAATAAAAGAAAACATAAAAATCAATCTTACGACCATCAAAATGCTCATTATTTTAGGCTTCCCACAAGCAAGATAAAATTGTCCCGCCACACCAAATCGTATGACAAACAGTCCTAGACCGAGAATACTTAACATTGCGCCAGATTCTAGATACCTATCATCATAAAGTAGCTTGACTATAGAGTCTCCAGAGGTGAACAATACACCGGAGGTCATCAAACAAAAAATATCAATGGGCCGACGAATTTTATAATAAAGCTCCTTTACTCTTTCTGGCTGTAGCTGTTTCACCTCACTAAGAGCAGGAAAAGCAACCCCTCCCATCAATTTAAAAACAACCCCCTGAATTGAACCAATCAACAGAGCAGAAATGGAGTAAATACCTAACATCTCAGTTGTAAGTAACCCACCTAATAATAGCTTGTCACCACTATTAACAAAAAAACCTAATATAGAAGTCAAAAATATCCACTTTCCAAAATGAAAAATTTCATAAACAGCATCCCTATCCCAATGAAATTTACACCTTTCCCCAATATTTAAACTATGTGATAACAACATTTTAGTAAATGAACTAACTACCCCTCCCAATACAAGCGCCCATATATCTCGTTGGTACCAAGCCCAAGTTAGCATAAAAATAAGCCCTATAATTTGACTCAGTAAATCCATAGTAATAACTTTACCTAGCATTAATTTCCTCTTCAATAAGAGTATATGAATAGAGTTAAATGATGAAATAACGGCTGTCATTGAAACAACAGCCAAAATAATAGGTAATTGCTTATTGCCATACACGGTACCTACTAATAGGTATCCTGCTTGCCCTCCATAATATAAAGCTGCGCTACATAAAAGTGCGATAAAGAATATTAAAAAACCACGAATAATCTGAATCGTCCATGCCGTATTTAAGTAATCAGATTCTTCACCTCGTTTACTCTGCACAATATTTTGCAACAAACCAACATCAGAAAACATGGCTAAACCAGCCATAATAACCGTGACAATTATCATCACCCCAAACATTTCCGGCACTAATAGGCGCGTTAAAATAAGATTGCTACCTAAACGCAAAACTTGAGATATTATGTGGCCAAAAATCATCCAGATTCCCGAGCGTACAGCACGTTGCTTTAATGTTGTTGTCATAAATTATCTTACAGAAAGTTTGAGTTTATTTTCGCTAATAATCGATTCTGAACGACCTAGCAATATACCTGCTAACAGCCAAAGCCAGGGTTCTAGTGAAGCATTAGGCAATTGATCCACCATAATGATACTCATTAGTAAGGCGTGTGCCGCTAACAAGATTAACTCTTTTTTATCTTTAACCCATTTAGCCGCTGATTTCGCTCTATAAATACCTATAGCTAAGAGTCCAAATTCAGCAATAAACCCTACCATTCCAGAAACTCCAAAAGTAATAATCCAGCGACCATCAGTTACAGTCATGTCTTTTCCTGTTTCTTCATCAAACACACGATTTCGTCCCCAGCCACCCCAACCAAAAAACAAGCGCTTTCTTGCATGCTCCAATAAAACCTGTTCATTATTAAACCGAAAGACTAAAGACTCTGCTCTCTCTGGCCCTAGGTAAGACTCAGCTAACTCTGCAAGTTGCTGATGTGGGAAAATTTTCATAATTGACATCGCTGGGTAGAGCATCGCCATCATTGCCAGAAAAAAAGCTATTTTGATCTGTTTATTACAAGATATTTTTTTTATCACTATAAAAGCAAACAATCCATAGAGTAATGAAGCCTTACTTTTACATAAAACCAATACCACTAGTAAATAATAACTTAGCGCAGCAAATGAATATTGGTATATTTTTTCCTTTATTTGTCCTAATGAAACCGCTGCAATTAATGCACAAAAGGAGAAAAATGCCACCCATAATCCATGCCCCATAAAGAGTACTGGCCGAAACCCACTTCCACGCAATTGCTGCCCAAAACTATGTGGAAAATAACCATAAAACATTATATGTAATTGTGGGCTCATACGAATTTCATATAGCATAGGTAATGTATAGATAATTCCTGCTATCGCTAAAAACCGAAACATTAATAATTGATCTTGATAGCTTCTAAAAAATTGTTTTCCTATAAAAAAAGGTGTTACTTTCAAAAAAATAGCAATAACTGCTGAAATAGCATCATGCATGGTTAAACCAGGTAAAAAGTGGCCTGCTAAAATAACCCTATCTGTATTGAGTTCTGCTGTTATAAATGCACCTAAAAACAAAAATAGCACTAAAACTTGAAGTAAGCCTTTATTTGAGAAATATCTAACCCTCTGCCCTTTCACAAGCCAACAGCCTATTATTGCAGCGAGCACTGGCATAGAGTGTTTACCCAATGGCGGTATCAATGGAAAATCAAAAAAAGTGGAAACGGGTAAAACCATAAATCCGCCTACTATAGTCCACAAGGTCGCCACTTGTATGGTTTTTGTTTTATATAGCCAAATAGAGAAAATGGGCCACATAAAAAGCACTACGAAGGCAAATAAATTCCCTTTACTCATCAATTCTACTCATCAATTAACGTTATTTATTCAACCAAAAGAAACAACCAAAAGGGTCAGACTCGATTGAAGCTAATTACAACGCCCCCCTTTTTTACCCCTTAAGTTATTTTATAATATTTATCAGGATTCAATTTTATTTCTTTATATAAAGTATCTGGTGCTAAATCAAGTCCATTTTCCAAAACAATAGCACCCTGTGTTATCTTTGCTTTAGTGATAGCTTTATCATCTAATAAACATTCTAACTCATTCATCACTACAATTTGCGGGTACCCACGAGGGGCACCCCTACAATTGTACGGAAAATCCCTTGGAGAACCAAAAAGGGTCAAGGCCAAAACAGGATGAAGCTTGCGCAATACGGGGATTTGACGCACTGTTTATCTCGTATTCCGACCCTCCATACGGGCTACGGTTACTTTGTTTTTAGCATCGGTGAAAAAACTATTTTCACACGGCATTATATAAAGCAGACTAAAGAGGCTGTGAAAGTATTCCGAAATCAGGTTAAAAAACCTACTTCGGCAACGAATAATCAATAAGTTATAGCATATTTTTTGCTGTTTTTAGTTGTTTTATTGAATACTTTCACAGCCTCTAAAGTCTGCGCCCCAGTCGGTATGTTTAACTTAATGAGAATTTAAGTAGTCGCTCATAAGTTATCTAACATTTTATCACCCGTCATTCCGGCGTGCTACCCAGTCAAGCGTGGGCACAAGCCTTAGCAGAAATCTTTGTAATCGTAGAAGATCCCCGCTAAAAGCATGCGGGGATGACGTGTGTTTTTTACAGTTATTTTTGTTAAAAGACTTTTGGCCGATTACTTATCATCTAATAAAGGCTTAAAAACAGCTGTGCAAAATGACTTACAAATCTTAATTGCTCCCTTAACGCCATCATTAAATATAATGGCAAGTTCACGATTTTTAAGTGGATACACGTCCATAATATCCCAATACATCATTACGGCCTACTTCAGTGGTTCTATTTTATGTGGTTGAATAGGAATGACGGGGAGTATAACTCTACTGGGTTGATTAGGCTGCGAATAATTTTACGATGTAGTCTTTGAAGAATATAGCTAGCATGCCTGCAAATAGTGCCCATGTGAGGCGGTCGTGCTTTTTTCCTTGGCCTTGTATTTCTTCTGTTAATTTATCAAAGCGTTGATTGTTATGCTTGTCTGCTTGCTCGAAGCGTTGATTGCTGTGTTTTTCCGATTGCTCAAAGCGTTCTTTATTTATTACTTCAGCTTGTACAAATTGCGCGGCCATTTCTTCACGCGTGACTGTATGTTGGCTAGCATGCAGTAAGTGCTGCATTAAGTCTTTTTGGGTGAATGTGTTGGGGTCTATTTCTGGCTGCATTGCTTTCTTCTTTTTGATTTTAGGTCTTTATTTTTCGCTTTTGGAGAAGGGAAGTAAAGTTGTAAGAAAACATATTGATGTTAAGTTTTTCAGAGATTAATTATAGTTCCAAAAAAATAAACAACTACCTGCTAAAGATGGCTGGGGTAGATAGCTTGGCGACTGAAAGTCGGGATACAGGGCAAATAGCCCTGTTTCTCTATCTATTTACATTTACTTTTTACTTTGTAAACTGACGACTTCACTTCTTACAAACAAGCTAACTCATTCATCACTATAATTTGCGGGTACCCACGAGGGGCACCCCTACAATTGTACGGGCAATCCCTTGTGGTTGCTCTAAACCAAAAAGAGAACCAAAAGGGTCAGACTCGATTGAAGCTAATTACAACGCCCCCTTTTTTACCCCTTAAGTTATTTTATAGAGCTTTTGCCCAGTGGTGGTATCAATGGAAAATCAACAAAAGTGGACACAGGTAAAACCATAAATCCACCTAATATTGTCCATATACTTGCCACTTGTATGGTTTTGGTTTTATACAGCCAAATAGAAAAAAGAGGCCACATAAAAAGCACTACGAAGGCAAATAAATTCCTTTACTCATCAATTAACGTTATTTATTCCAAAAGATAGCTTACCACCTAAACCTAATCTCCAATTATTTTTACTCGTTGCAGTAATTATTTTTTACGCTCCTGAGAATAATTATTAAAGAAATTTTGCAGAATAAAAAAGCAACAAAGTGATGGCTCACCCTATTCTTCCGCATTCTAGGCGCTAGCGCAACCTCGCTTGGGGAAAAACTAAAGTAATTAACACCTAAGTCACCAAGGGCAATATCTATGCTAACCTTTAATTAGAAGTGATTCTAAATATAATGTATCAGGACAAATATCCTGCTCATGTGGCCAGACAACTGTTCCGTCAATAACTTTCACCTGGCTAAAGTAATTTGTGTTTTCCAATTCCTTAAATACGCCAAACTCTAGCAAACCGGAACAATCATAAATACCACGCTCTCCATTGGTAAATACCAGGGATAATTTATAATGACTTAAGGTTGATACTTGCTTTATTCTTGGATTCATTTTTCTATTTCAAAGGATCAATTTTATAGGGTTGCTCTCCTGATACAGCTAATTCCCAATCAGCCATTAATTCTTCTTTATGTATTTCTATCCATGCATCAAGTAACTTCATTTTAGTAGAAGGAATATTTCCGTCAAGAACCTTACCTTCTGGTATTGACACTACAACCTCATCCCCAGAATACTTAACATGAATATGAGGAAGATTATGTTGCTTATTATCCATGAAATACATATAAACTATGATTCCATAGAATGCTGAAATTGAGGGCATAATTTTGTTAAATTAACTTAGTTGAATTAAAAGTACATTATACCAATAAACAATCACTCGCTAAAGACGGACGGGGTAGAGAGCTTGGCAATTGAAAGTCGGGATACAGGGAAAAGAGCCCCTGTTTTCCTATCTATTTACATTTACTTTGTAAGCTGATGACTTCACTTCTTACAAACAAGCTAACTCATTCATCATTATAATTTGCGGGTACCCACGAGGGGCAGCCCTACAATTGTACGGGCAATCCCTTGTGGTTGCCCTAAACCAAAAGGGACTGAAAGTCGGGGTACAGGGAACCAAAAGGGGCAGACTCGATTGAAGCTAATTACAACGCCCTCTTTTTTACCCATTAAGTTATCTTATAAGGAATGACGGGGAGTATAAATCTACTGGATTGATTAGGCTGCGAATAATTTTACGATGTAGTCTTTGAAGAATATAGCTAGCATGCCTGCAAATAATGCCCACGTGAGTCGGTCGTGCTTTTTTCCTTGGTCTTGTATTTCTTCTGTTAATTTATTAAATCTTATATCCACTTGATCAAAGCGCTGATTATTATGTTTTTCTGCTTGCTCAAAGCGTTCTTTATTTATTACTTCAGCTTGTATAAATTGCGCGGCCATTTCTTCACGCGTGACTGTATGTTGGCTAGCATGCAGTAAATGCTGCATTAAGTCTTTTTGGGTGAATGTGTTGGGGTCTATTTCTGGCTGCATTGCTTTCTTCTTTTTGATTTTAGGTCTTTATTTTTCGCTTTTGGAGAAGGGAAGTAAAGTTGTAAGAAAACATATTGATGTTAAGTTTTTCAGATATTAATGACAGTTCCCAAAAACTAAACAACCACCGGCTAAAGACGGCTGAGTTAGATAGCTTGGCGACTGAAAGTCGGGATACAGGGCAAATAGCCCTGTTTCTCTATCTATTTACATTTACTTTTTACTTTGTAAGCTGACGACTTCACTTCTTACAAACAAGCTAACTCATTCATCACTATAATTTGCGGGTACCCACGAGGGGCACCCCTACAATTGTACGGGCAATCCCTTGTGATTGCCCTAGCTCAACACTCACACATTATACGACTCACACTTGCGACACCGATAAGAGATAAATCTGTTCGCCTAAAAGGCGAAGGTTTTAACCTTAGAGACCAAAAGGGGCAGACTATTGAAATTAATACAATTACGGGCCCAACCAACTTGGTTTACAGTACCCAAAAATTATTAAAAATACTTTAGTGTCTATTTGCAGACGTCATGTGTGCTTTTAATAGCCATGACTCCATAACTCATATTCACTAATATCAATTTCGCTGTTCCAAGACACGGCATAACCACCCCGTTCTACTTGTACTAATTTAAAAAACACAGCATTCTTTAAGGGTAGAAACATTTTGTTTTTTAGCAAAGGGGAAATATCATATTTTTTCTTTTTTTGATTGTCGAATTCAATCAGCAAGGTATGATCGTCAATTGTTTTTGCTGTTATTATCTTGGGGCATTTCATGTTTTAATCCAGCGGTGCTAATTTGTGGAACTCTTGAGTATCCCACATTTTTTGTAGTTCATTTTTATTTAAAGATGCCCATTCAACGACTAATTTTTTAGCCCTTTTGGGTAAATCACCTTCTATCATTTCTAGTGTCTCAATATTAAACAAGCCAACATATTCACCATAAACAGCATAAATATGAGGCGGCGGATGATCTCCAAAAAATAACTTTATTACAATCCCGTAAAATCTAGCAATTTCTGGCTTGAACCGTTCCAATTAATATTTTTATGCATACTTACGAGTTTAAAACATTTTTAGAATAGAGCAAGAATTATTATATTTTACTTTTAAACCCCGTCCACTTTGAGGAAAAAAGGGGCAGACTCAATGCCAGCAAGTTAATCCTAACATATTGATTATGAAAAAATAAATCCTCATATTTCACGAAAATAGAGGTAATCATAAAACATTGAAAAATTCAATAAAAAATATTTATGAAGAGCTAAACAATACCCTAAACAGTTTTTTATTTATGGATAAATACCGCCTTTCAAAAACTGCTTTTATCCGTAATCGTACCCTGAACTTTCCAACTCTCATACTCTATTTACTCAACCTCAGAAAGCATTCAAATCAAGTCAAACTCGACCAATTTTTTAAGGAAGTTAATAACGAAAAAGAAGCGTCTCAAGTCATTACAAAATCTGCTTTTTTTCAAGCTAGAAAACAACTTTCTTTTGCGGCATTTATCCAGCTTAAAAAACCAAAAAGGTCAGACTCGATTGAAGCTAATTACAACACCCCCTTTTTTACCCCTTAAGTTATTTTATAATATTTATTAGGGTTCAATTTCATTTCTTTATATAAAGTATCTGGTGGTAAATCAAGTCCATTTTCCCAAACAATAGCCCCCTGTTTGATCTTTGCTTTAGTGATAGTTTTATCATCTAATAAACATCCTAACTCATTCATCACTACAATTTGCGGGTACCCATATAATTGTACGGGCATTCCCTTGTGGCTGCCCTTAGCTATTATGTTTTAAGGGCTTATCACATTATGTTCCTGTGAATTTTAAGATCCCGGTAATTAAACTCCCTACACCAATCAACATGCCAAAATTCCAACGCATTTGATTTTTTATTTCTTGATGCATACTCATTATCGCTTGATGTTGTTTTTCTAATTGTTTGTCAACCTGCTCAAAACGTTTATCAACTTGTTCAAAACGTTCTTTAGCTTGCTGCTCTACGTGTTCAAAGCGCTCTTTACTTTGTTGCTCAGCTTGCCTGAATTGCGCTACCATTTCTTCGCGTGTAACAGCATGCTGCGAGGCCTGCAACAAATGCTGCATTGCTTTCTTCTTGTTGATTTTAAGTCTTTATTTTGCGCTTTTGGAGGAGGGAAGTAAAGTTGTAAGAAAACATATTGATGTTAAGTTTTTCAGATATTAATGACAGTTCCAAAAAACTAAACAACCACCTGCTAAAGATGGCTGGGGTAGATAGCTTGGCGACTGAAAGTCGGGATACAGGGCAAATAGCCCTATTTTTCTATCTATTTACATTTGCTTTTTACTTTGTAAGCTGACGACTTCACTTCTTACAAACGAGCTAACTCATTCATCTCTATAATTTGCGGGGCAACCAACGTGGTTTACAGGGTAAAGTGATGAAAATTGTTACTATTGCTACCTATATTAGATCACTTTTTATTCTGATTTATCATCATTAAATTAAGCGGGAATGCAACGGCTGGTGCGCTGGCTTTAGCCTGCTTGTTTCAGATAGAAGGCAGGCTAAAGAGGCTGTGAAAGTATTCTGCGTAGGTTGGGCTGAAGCATGAAGCCCAACATTTGATTCTAGATAAGCCATTGATTGTTGGGCTTCGCAAGCTCAGCCACAACCTACGAAATCAGTTTTTATAGGTTATTATTGAATACTTTCACAGTCTCTAAAGCCAGCGTACCATAATACGAATAAAGCCTTAACTTAGGAATGCACATTTAATAAAACCCGAAACTTTAGGTCACGTAGCACTGCCAGTCCTCAAAGGACTGGCAGTGCTTTCGGATATTATTAAGCTTTAATTCCTTAATTGCGAAGTGATTCTTTGTGAGAATAAAAGTAAGCGTCAATTAAACCACACATTCTAAACGGCCCTAAAAAATGACAAACTGATACCTTTTAAAATTTACAGAGGTATAGTTATGACGTCATCTCAAAATAAAGCCGCTATGCAGGTGCATCTACCGCAATGGCAGGCCAGTCAATTAAGTCAGGCAGCGTATTGCAAGCGACATAATCTTAAGCCGCATATTTTTAGTTATTACAAAAATAAGTTGAGCGAAAGCCGTGCATCAACAGAGCAAGCGAGTTCATTCATTCCCGTTAAGTTGGTTGCTGACGATAGCTTAGCGTCATCATCTATTCAGCCGGCAGTTATTATGACGCATACGAATGGCTTTAGTCTGGAAATAAAGTCAGATATGTCATTGACTGTCTTAAAACCTGTGCTTGAGTTGCTGAGGTCTATTTCATGATGAATGACTTATTGGTAAATCATGTCTATTTGGCGGCGGGGGTAACGGATATGCGCAAATCGATTAATGGCTTGTCATTATTAGTGTCTGAGCAGTTAGGGCAGGATCCTTTTAGTGGCAGTGTGTTTGTTTTTTGTAATCGCTCGCGTGATAAGTTGAAAATACTTTATTGGGAATGCAATGGGTTCTGGCTTTATTACCGGCGATTGGATAAGGGAACTTTTCAATGGCCAACGGCGTCTAACGAGCCAGCACTGACGCTCAATTTACGGGAATTACGCTGGTTATTGGCGGGGTTATCCTATCATCAAGTACAGGCACATACGCCGGTTTCGGGTTTAAAAAACAACTGATTTTGTCGGACTATTTTTTATATCTTTACCTATAATAAACAGTGATGTACAGTCATTTTTACACTTACTTGTTAGCTTGAGTCGGGTATAATAAGGCGTATGAACTTACGCCCTAAGACACTTCCCAATGAAACCGATGCACTGCAAAAAATGGTGCTCGATTATCAGTTGACTGTGGATGAATTACAGGAAAAAATACAATGGTATGAAGCGTTAGTTCGCTTGCTTAAACACCAGAGATTTGGAGCGTCCAGTGAAAAGTGCCCTGATCAGATGGAGCTGTTTAATGAAGCGGAAACGCTTGTTGATGCCTTAAACCCAGAGGATGAGCCACCTGAAGAAAGTAGGGGTCATCAGCGTAAAAAGCCAGGGCGTAAACCGCTTTCACCGCATATCCCGCGTGAAGTGGTGCGCTATGAGTTACCTGAAGCAGAGCGTGTATGCGATTGCGGTCATGCCTTGCATGAAGCCGGCGAAGATAAGTCAGAGCAGTTAGAGATTATTCCTGCGCAAATAAAAGTCATTGAGCATGTACAAGTCAAGTATGCGTGCCGTGCTTGTGAAAACGGTCTTATCAGTGCACCTAAACCCGCACAGCCTATTCCACGTAGTTTTGCATCTGCAAGTGTCTTAGCTTATATCATTGTCGCTAAATTCATGGATAGTTTACCCCTGTATCGCCAGGAAACGATTTTCAAACGCTTAAGTATCGACCTTTCACGCGCAACCTTATCCAACTGGGTTTTAAAGTCCGCTGATTTACTCACCCCCTTTTATGATCGACTGCACCAGCATTTGATTCAGCAAAAAATTCTTCAAGCCGATGAAACGACGCTTAATGTGATACAGAATGGGCGAGACGGGAAATCTAAATCGTATATGTGGCTCTACCAAAGTGGCGGCCATGAGGCCGAGTACCCGATTGTTTTATATGAGTACCAGGCCACGCGCGCAGGTGCACATGCCGTCAATTTTCTACAGGGCTTTTCAGGTTACTTACAAGTCGATGGTTATGCGGGGTATCATGCATTGGCCTCAGATGACTGCCTGCTGGTTGGCTGTATGGCACACGCGCGTCGTAAATTTGATGAAGCACTGAATGCGCTGCCGAAACCCAGTCGTAAGAATAAGCTGGGCAGGGTACAAACCGCATTACGTAAGTTTACACGCCTCTATGCACTTGAAAAACAATTTAAAAACCTCACCAGAGAGCAGCGCTATTTATTACGCCAAGAAAAAAGCAAACCCTTACTCGATGATTTAAAGCACTGGTGCGATGAGCAGGTGAATAACACCGCAAAAGACAGCGCCCTCGGTAAAGCCATTCGTTACACCATCAATCAATGGGATCATTTGTCCCGCTATATTGATGATGGCAATTGCCAAATTGATA
>Ga0209184_1000536_pt1 | contig 38284 bp, 34 predicted proteins | sample EN8Hudsemesocosm_2_FD_184627 | JGI IMG/M metagenome (GOLD analysis project Ga0209184, IMG submission 184627) | Methane-oxidizing microbial communities from mesocosms in the Hudson Canyon - EN8C Hudson Canyon (SPAdes) (version 2) | ecosystem: Environmental > Aquatic > Marine > Cold seeps | place... | reverse complement strand
AATTTTTAATGGCGCCCCGTTTGACGTTTTTTTAGCGGCCAACAAAAAACACCCTCACGCCGTATTTGCCAAACTTAAAGATCAGCGCCAACTAACCCCCATTGCCTTGCAACCCTATGCTCTGGGTCGTTTGGCGCTGCTTAGCGCGAAACCCATGGACCACCAACCTTTAGCTCAACTGTTAAGCGGCCCTAGCTTTAACAAGCTGGCCCTGGCCAATGCCAAACTGGCTCCTTATGGCTTAGCCGCCCAACAAACCCTGCAACATTTAAAATTGAAAAATAAGTGGCAAGGCAAACTGATACGCGGGCAAAATGTTGCCCAGGTTTACCAATTTGTGCACACCAAAAACGTAGATGCCGGCTTTGTGGCATACTCCATGGTGAAGCATCTATCAAGTGCCCAGTTTATTGAGGTCCCTCAGGACTATCACGACCCCATTGAGCAACTGGCATTAAGGCTAAACAATAAAAAAATCAGCGTGGATTTTATGAATTTCTTATTTAGCGAACCCGCCCAAAACATTATTCTAAAGCAGGGGTATCAATTGCCAAAACCGCGATTTAACAAGGCGACACATTAATGGAAGCCTTGTGGTTAACTTTGCAGCTGGCCCTGTTTAGCACCCTCATATTAATTGTATTGGCCACGCCATTGGCTTGGTGGTTGGCTCACTCACAATTTAAGGGCAAGGCGCTGGTAGAAGCCCTGGTGGCGCTGCCATTAGTGCTGCCCCCCACCGTATTAGGTTTTTACTTATTGATCGTGTTGGGTCCCGACGGACCGGGCGGCTGGTTAGCTTCCTTTTGGGGCGGCAGTACCCTTGCGTTTAGTTTCAGCGGATTGTTAATTGGCTCGGTGATTTACAGCCTGCCGTTTGTGGTGCAGCCGTTGCAAAATGGTTTTGTGCTTATAGGTAAAAAACCATTGGAGGTAGCCTACACCCTCAAGGCATCCTTTTGGGATGGGTTTCGTAGCGTCATATTGCCGTTAGCCAAACCCGCTTACATCAGCGCCGCCACCTTGGGTTTTGCCCACACTTTGGGGGAATTTGGTGTGGTGTTGATGATTGGTGGTAATATTCCAGGGGAAACCCAGGTGATTTCCATTGCCATTTATGAACAGGTTGAGGCCATGGAATATGCACAGGCCCACGGATTGTCGGCTCTGTTATTATTTATTTCATTTACCCTGTTGGCGATTATATATAAGGCCCGCAAACATCAAGGGGGTGGGTTATTATGAAGTCTCCCCTGTCCTTATCCATCAACATTCAACTTAACAAACCCCATTTTAAATTACATGCCCAGTGCCAAATTGAGTGGTTAAAACCGGGCATACATGTGGTGTTTGGAAACAGTGGCTGCGGCAAAACCCACCTGTTGCGTGCCATTGCCGGCCTTGAGGAGACCCAAGGGAGCATTGAATTTCAAGGTGTTACTTGGCTAGACACCCACCACAATATTCAGCTGCCCTGCCATAAGCGCAATGTAGGCGTTGTGTTTCAAGACAGCCAATTATTTTCCCACCTTAATGTGTTGGGCAATTTACAATTCGCCTTTAAGCGCTCCAGTGCCCAGCAACAAGACTGGGACCACGTGATAGACGCGCTTAACCTGCAACCCTTGTTAAGTAAAACCGCCAGCCAACTCAGTGGCGGTGAAAAACAAAGGGTTTCATTGGGGCGCAGCCTGTTAAGCAAACCCGCTTTGTTACTCATGGACGAACCTTTAGCCTCGTTAGACTGGCACAGCAAACAAGAGATCATGCCTTACATTCAACGCATTTGTGATGAGTGGCAACTGCCCATCCTGTACGTAACACACAGCCTAGATGAAGTGATGCAACTGGCCGATCAAGTGATTTTATTAAACAAACATGATGATAAAAGTGCCATTGAAAAAATCGGCCCTTTGGTTGAATTACTGCAAGACGTGCAACATGGCTTTAACCAGGCGGCCAAGGCCGGCTCCATTATTAATGGCACCCTGTTAAATCATGAAAAAGGCCACGACATAAACCAGGTTAAGCTTCAGCAACAAGTTTTATACACTCCCTTTCAGGCGGGATTAACGCAAGGCGCCATTCGCCTGCGTATTCAAGCCAGCGATGTGAGCCTGTGTTTAAGCCAACCTAAAGACAGCAGCATACTCAATATAATGCCGGCAAATATTCTGGATATTAATGCCCAGGACAATGGCCAGTGTTTAATAAAACTGAATTTAGATGGGCAAGTTTTATTGAGCCGAATTTCCAGTCATTCAGTGGCGCGGTTGAAGTTAAAGGTGGGGCAAAATGTGTTTGCCCAGATTAAGGCGGTGGCTTTGCAACAGTCTTTAAACCACTAACCCGCTCACTTTTTCGCCCACATATGCCTAACCAAGGCCCGTGCCTGGCCTCCAACTCTTTGGCTATTTTCTTACGATAATACCAACACTCTGCACTCAGGCGCCCAAGCCGTACCTGTGCATGTTGCCGTGGTTAGTCATTAGCACCGACTGGTTTTGGCTCCCCCGCTACAATAATCTCGCCCCTAAACGCATATAAGAATCACCTACCAATAACAAATAACTACACATGCAAACGATTATCATTTATATTGCGCGCGATAATTAAAACCATAATAATCGTTTCACCAAGGACCAACACACTATGCGCAAGCAGTTTTCGCTTATACCCATCTATGCGGCATTACTCAGCAGCCATGCTATGGCGCAAGATACTCAAGACAATGACACCTTTGAACTGGGTCGCATCACCGTCACCGGTGGCAAACTAGACCGTGACCTGCAAACCACCACCTCAGGTATCAGCGTGGTAGACGCCGAGCAACTTAACGCCAACAACACCTACGACCTTAGGGATGCGTTAGTGCTCACTCCCAACGCACGCACCAATGGCCGAGGTGGCTTTAGTATTCGTGGCATCAATGCCGAAGGGGGCCCAACCTCAGATACCGCCACCGCGGACACCGCCAGCATCATCATGGATGGCGCATACTTTGATGCCGACTTGCTAGAAATGGGTTTATCGTTGTGGGATGTGGAAAACATAGAAGTCTACAAAGGCCCACAATCTACCAGCCAGGGTAAAAATGCCTTGGCGGGCACCATAGTGGTGAAGTCCAACGACCCCATTTTCGATACCGAAGGCTCGGTGCGTTTAGGGGTGGGCAGCGACAATACCCAAATCAGCAGCGTGATGTATAACCAAGGCTTAAGTGACACGGTGGCGGTACGTGTGGCCGCAGAACGCACCTACACAGATGGCCAAATCACCAATGAATTTACTGGCAAAGACGATGAAGCCAAAAACGAACACATCAATGGCCGTATAAAGTTACTTTACCAACCGTCTGAAGATTTCAATGTGTTATTGACTGTTGGCCAGGACAAAGTGGAATCGGGTGAAGACAGAGCGTGTGGTGCTAATAACACCGTAGCGGGTGTATTTACCTGTAATGAAGGGGACTTCACTGCGTTCCGTGATGTGGTGGGTGACAACGACAAAACACTCAATTACCAAACGCTAAAACTGCAAAAAACATTTTCAGATACCTTAAGCCTTACTTCTATTACCTCCCACTCTACCAAGACCGTGGATGTAATAAGAGACGCAGATATATTGGCGCCCACTAACTCAGACTACACAGGTGCCACTAACCTCGGTGCTCGTAATGAACATGAAGAAGATAAAAGCATCAACCAGGAATTAAGAGTCACCTTCGATAACGGCACGATACGTTCAAGCCTGGGTTACTATTATGGCAAGAGTGAAGAAAGTCGCGGTTACGACTTTACCCTAGCGAACTCCCTAGACGCCTACCTGCCTAACTTCTATGACGTCACCAGTTTGTTATCGCAACTGGGTGCCGTAACCCCATACACCAACGGTATCAGTGATACCGTATTAACCACAAAATATGTGGATGAAGGTTCGGCTCGTGAGGCTACCAACCACGCTTTGTTTATGGAAACCGATTGGAAAATCACCAAGGCCACCACCGCCTTATTTGGCTTACGAGTGGAGTACGAGAAAAACCTTAATACCGCAGGCATCATCGCCACCAATACTAACCCAACCAACATTGAAGCCATTAACAGCCATGCGGGCGCCTATTTTAATACGCTCACCTCTGCCAATACTTACAGCACCTACTGGCAACAACTGGGCATGGCACAAGCCCCCACAGCAGAACAGGCCGATCAATACGCACAAGCTGCCTTTGCACAATTTACCCCCTACCTGTTGGCTGGCGGTGTTGATATTTCTGGTGGCGCAGGCGCCATTAACTTTCAGCCAGGAGACCTTAACAAGATGTTAAATACTCTGGCCGCGCAAGCCAGTAACACCGCTCATAAAGATACTACCCATAATGTTTTGTTGCCTAAGTTAGGTTTACGCCATGAATTTAGTGACAACTTAAGCGCCGGTTACGTTGTATCGCGCGGTTATCGTTCAGGGGGCATTAGCCTAAACCCCACCGGTATTGAAGCCGTGGTTGAATACGATCCGGAATTTGTCACCAACCACGAACTGTCTTTACGCAGCCAATGGTTAGACAACCGCTTAACCGTTAATGGCAACCTGTATTACATGGAATGGGAAGACCAACAGGTACAAGCCTTTGGTGTTACCGGTGGTTTTTACGATCGATACATCACCAATGCCGGCTCCTCCACCCTAAAGGGAATGGAACTGGACGTTAATTACCGTGCCGATATGGGTTTGCGTTTATTTGCCAACCTGGCCATTGCCAAAACCCGTTATGACAATTTTAAAGTGGGCAGCAAAGATTTTTCTGGAAACCAATTTCAGTATGCCCCAGAAAAAACAGGAGCCGCAGGCATAGGCTTTGATCAAGGCCTGGGAATAAACGCCTATTTAATTGCCAACTATACCGGTAGCAGCTATCTAAATAGTGAAAACACCCAACAGCTTGATTCTTACGTGGTAACGAACCTGCGTGTGGGTTATAGCGCCATTAACTGGCAAGTTAATGCCTATGTAAATAACCTGTTGGACACTCAAGCCAGCACTTATGAATACTCTTTCTCTGAATACTCAGGTGATTTTGATATTTATGGGGATTACAACATTCTAGTGCCAAAACGTAGCTTTGGCCTGGTTGCCCAATACGACTTTTAATCAACCCTTTCAAGTGACATCACTGGTCGCTTGGATAATGAATCAAAACAGAAAAAATATTAAACCTAAACAATCTGCCGCAACAGGTTGTTTGGGTTTTTGACATTTACTTCTTGCAAGAGATTTAGGTAACACAAGGACTTAACGATGCCAACAGGAATCTTTTTAATTTGGCCAGCACTGCATCTATTTTATGGGGTTAGGGAAGTGCATAGCCAAAAGGTAGATGCCGGCCGCCGCTTAGCGGGTCTATTCGCCCTTATCATTTCAGCGCTATTGATTAGCCAGCCTTATGGCTGGGAACAAGGCTTATTTTACTGGCTATTTGCTCTCATGGCCCTGGGGTTAGGATTTATACAATTACGTATATTTCAGCCTAGCCTGGTAAAAATAATCACCACGATTAGCTTGTTTATTTTAGGGGTTACCGTAGTGAATTATGTCTGGAGTCAACTATGAATTGGTTAACACAAAAGTTGCGCAGCACCACCAGCCAAATTATCGCGGCTCTATTTGGTGCGCTTATTTGCACCGTCGTCCTTACCATAGCCATCACCCTAATATGGCCGTTTGGTGACACAGTGGAACAAATTTTTGCCGGTGGCACTTTCTTTTTTGTTTTTTGGGCGGCGCTTTTTTATTGGGCCATGCTCGCCCCTAGGGGCACTCGGGCCTGGTTGCGCATGCTGAGTATTTTAATTCCTGCCATGGCCCTGGATGCCATGATGTTGATTGGCCCATTAACCTAAAGAGGCCTAGGAGAACATTATGCAACAGACTACACATAAAACCCTGTACAACACCCACGGCTGGATAGGCATTATCAGCGGAATTTTATTATTTATTGTGACTTTCTCGGGCATTCCCGCCCTGTTTGAAGAAGAACTGGCCCACTGGCAATCTCCCAATAACCCTGTGTTAAATGTTCAATATCAAGATTTAGACAAGGCCCTGTTAACCGCCCAAGCTCAGGGTTTTAATCACACTACGTTTTTTATTCAACCTGCCAGTGAGATAAACGGCAACATTTATTTTGCCCATTATCCTGAAGACGAAACACCCGCTCATATTGTTAAAATAAACCCCAATGATGGCCAGGTAATACCCGAAGCCAATTCCGACCTGGCCGAACTATTGGCACACCTGCACACCGACTTGCACCTGCCACATCCATTGGGGCGCTACCTGGTAGGGTTTGCTGGCATGGCCATGTTACTGGCGATTATTGCTGGCATATTTATTCATTTAAAATGGCGCAAAGAATTTGTCATGTTGCGCCCCAAACGCAGCTGGCGCCTGTTACTCACCGATCAACATAAGCTGCTGGGTTTATGGTCATTGCCCTTTACCCTAATACTGGCCTTTAGCGGCACCATATTGGGTTTGCTGGGTTTAATCTCGCCCATATTAGCGGTGGCAGCCTTTAATGGTGATGTACCCAAGGCCACCGAAGCGGTATTAGGGCCTGTGGCAACCATCACGCAAGAGTACGCCCCTTCACAATCCATTAACAACTTTGTACTCAAGCAACGCCATGACATGCCAAACGTTGAGATGGATTTCATTTTTATCGACGGCCTTGACGACAAGGGCGGGTTAATAAAATTCTCGGGCAATCACGATACCAAACTGAGTAGCCTGGAAACCGTGACCTACCAGCTGGCCGATGGTGAGCAGATTCACAAGGGCAGCTTTGTGGAGAAAGGCCCGTTTCAGCGTATTTTTGCCGCGGTGACCCCCTTGCATTATGTTTTATATGGCAATGGCTGGTTGAAAGTGTTGTATGCCCTGTCGGCGTTGGCAGCCTGTGGATTAATTGTGAGCGGCAACATGCTGTGGTTGGAGCGCCGCCATGGTGGAAAACGAAATGCTGATCATACAAAAGTCGCTAAAAATCATTGGCTGGGGCAACTGACATTAGGCACCTGTGGTGGGCTAGTGGTGGCCACCAGCGCCGTGATTGCAGCCAGCCAGGTATTGCGAATGTTTAATCTGGGGCACCAACAAATTCAGTGGGAGCAGGCCCTGTTTTGGGGAACCTGGCTTGGGTTATTGATTGTGCCGTTTTTGTATCACAACAGCTTTAAACTCAGTCACTTTATGATGCGCGCCAGCGGGCTATTGTTACTGGTGACGCTGCTGGCCGATGGTTTTATAAATGGTCGTTGGTTATGGCACAGCCAGGGTTGGGTATTTAACATGCAGGGTGGATTTTTGGTCAGTGCCCTATTGTGCTTCTATTTTGATTTTAAAATCCCCCAGGTTCGGGAAGAAAAGGCCAATAAGTCAACCACTAAAAAGTTGCTGCCTACAGAAGAACAGTATAATCGCGACCTGGACTCTGTTGCTTAAGGCCTTTTAGGTTACCACCAAAAGGAAATCCCTCTTTTATCTACTCATACATCTTCACCACTCATACCCTTCAGTATGAGTGGTGAAGATGGCCTATAAAATAATTAGATAACACCTTCCACTGATCCCCCCCGAATAAAGCATTACTTAGGCCGTATTATCAGCCCCCTATGGCAGGATAGTGTCGAGAAAGCGTAGAGGCCGGTAACCAGGCAAGGTACGTCGATAACAGATAAAAGCTACTTTTGTAAAAAAATTAATTTTCACTTGTTTAAGAACAGATTAGTTTGGACTGAGACGTAAAAAAAAACCACATTTATTGACCGGCTAGGTTATAGGCCTCATGATAGCTGGCTTTAAAAACATGGACCGGCATACACGTCGCAAAAAGGCGTCACCGGAAAAGGCGTCATAGTGACGCGTAATAATTAGTTATACTTGAGAATTGTAGATGCTTACTAGAAATTCAATATTGGTTTTAAGTTTAACCGCTTTAATTTCTTGTGGTGGGGATAATGGCAATGCCAGCGAACTGGAAGGTACATGGATTTCTAATTGCTATCTGGATAGTGTAAATAATGACGGTAATTACATCGTAAGTGAGGTTTCTTATCAGGGTAGTTTATCCAATCACTACTATAGAGTTTATGATGATGCATCTTGCGAAATTCTCATCTATCCAGGAAATACTTCTGTTACATATTCATTAGGCAAATCTATAATTACAGGCTCTGGGTTAAATGCTGTCGAGCTTAATTATTCTTTTTCATATGAAATTGATGGTCAGGTCGTCGAGGGGAATACATATACCATCATAAGCATTAGTGACAATACTTATTATACAGCTTTAAGTCCAAGCCGTGATTTGGCTAGCAGGCCAATTGAACTTGATTTTAACACGATATTCACAAAGCAATAATATAACAAAGCCATTAGAATACCCACAAAAAGACGTGGCCGGGTGGCATTTCATACCGCCTCTTATGAAAGACTTTAGAAGGCAAGGAGAAACTATGAGTATCAAAGAAATTGCTGCAATAGCAATCAAGCTATTTGCAATATCATTAATGCTGAATGTTATCGTTTATGTACCAAGTGTAATTATTACAATGAATACCATGGAGAGTATGGCTGAGAGATTTCATGGTGCTGAATTCCAGCCTATTTTTTATATTTCAGTTGTAGGTTCTTTTCTTTTTATCGGTGTAATTTCAGCATTTGTATTATATAAATTGGCCAACTCTGTTTTAAAGTCTCTTCCTGACCCAAGCGAGTCTGAACCAATAAACGTATCAGAGACATTTATTCTTCAGGTGGCCGGTGTCTATTTTATTGTTTCTGCACTGCAGGCCTTCCCTTCGTTGGCTATTGCATTTGGATCTTCTGACACTGAAATGGTTAAGAATATTGGCCATTTTATAGGTAGTTCTTTCGAGCTTGGTATAGGGCTATATTTACTTATATCGCCAAAGGCATGGATTCACATTTTTAATAGACTTAGAGGGCGCACTTAATGCGTTCTAACATGTTGCTTAAACACCGTACCGACCCCAAAAGACGAGCCTACACTGGACTTGCTATCGGTCACCGTTTAGGCATGCGTTCGCAATCCCAGAGTATTCCTAAATGAATAGTATTGATGTATTTGTAAAAAACTGGGGCAGTAAACACGCCATGGTCCCCATTGAGAGCAATTACATTGCAGAGATTGAATCAAAATTAGAGGCTTTTTTACCTGACTCTTATAAATACTTAATTTCTACATATGGTTTGGTTCACACCCCAAATGTAATGTCTAAAATTTGTGCTTTAGGCTCCGATATTTCAGAGGTACAAGATTTCTTAAGCCTAGAGGATATGCTCTCCCTATCAAATCTGTATGAAATGACGGGCATGCCAAAAGGGCATCTTTTGTTTGCATCTGACTGCAAGGGTAATATGTTTTGTTTCAAACTCACGGATTGTGCAAGTAAAAAAACCGATGTTCCCGTATGGTTTTTTAACCGTGATGCTTGTACGGTTAAAAAAGTATCTAACTCTTTTACCGAATGGATCGAAGAGTTCAATGAACTTTAAGGCATCTAACGAAAAAGGAATGTTAGCAGGAACGCAAGGATACAAAAGATTCACTGACCTTTTTATCGAAAGCAGTCAGGCCTTAGAATTTCACGAGGCTTGCAAAGACTTTTTAAACTTCTTACCTACCAGCCCCGCCTATATTTTAGATATTGGCGCAGGGGCGGGACAAAATGCAGCGGCCCTTGCCAAACTTGGGCACAGGGTAACCGCAATAGAACCCATGCCAGAGTTCTTGTCTTCGGCGCAAACCACCTACAACGACCTCAATATAAAATGGCTAAATGGCGCATTGCCTGATCTCACATGTATCTCACCAAAAGAGCCTGAACTTGACTTTATCCTTATCAATGCGGTTTGGCACCACTTGAATAATATTGAGAGGGAGTTAGCTGTCACTTGCCTTTCAACACTAATTAAACCAGGAGGAAGATGTGCCCTATCCCTAAGAAATGGCCCTGCCGGCATGGGCACCCGGGTATATCCCACCGATAGCCACATCACCATTAAGCAATTTAAAGCCATGGGTTTTACCTGTATTTTGCATTTGAAAGATCAGCCCAGTGTTTACCGCCATAAAAAAGATGTAACTTGGTCACGCATGGTTTTACAAAAAATATGAAAGCCCAACAAGCATTAAATGGCCAAACCCCAACCTGTTTTTTACACGCCTAAACAATAAATATTAAGCCGCCAGTTTTTTTCTAACCTTACGAAGCGCCGCACGCCATAACACCACAGGCACCGAAATGGCATTTCTGGGATTTTTAGAACGCTGCAGCATTTCAGTTTTGGCGGCCTGGTATACTTCTTTTGTTGCTTTACTTGGGTGCCCAGAATCCACCGGCGGCATGGGGTCATACTCAATAAGTAATTGAATCACCTCTGCTCTTTCTTGCCCATACACGTCCTTAATAACCTCAAAGGCAAGATCAATTCCTGCCGACACGCCGGCTGAGGTGATGATCTTACCCGACTTTACAATCCGTTCATTTTTACGTGGCTGCGACCCAAACCCCTTTAACGCACTCTGGGCTATCCAATGGGTGGTGGCGGGATGCCCATCCAATATACCGGCTGCCCCTAACACCAATGCGCCAGAACAAACCGACAAGGTTAAACGAGATGTCTTATGAACCTGCTTAAGCCAATTGGTTAGTTCTTTGTCTGCCATGGCGGTGGTGGTATCGGCTGACGAGCCGGGAACCAGTACGATATCCGGGCTTAGAGTTTCGGCAAAGGAATGCGTTGACCCTATTACCAGTACTCCACTATCGGTGGTGATTGGCTGAGGTTTCGCGCTAACAAATCGGACTTCGGCTCCCTCTATAAAGCGCAACACTTCATAGGGCCCAATGGCGTCAAGGGCGGTCATGCCCTGGTACACAACAATGGCAATCTGCATGGCACGTCCTTTCAATGGAATTAGGTTTGACAGCTTGATGGCTTACATTCTAAAGCCCTGAGGGGTTGGCATAAATGACAAAAATAAACTATATTCTGCCATATGAAGACACGCGACATTCTATTTATTATTTATCCTGGTTTTGAATTACTGGACCTATCGGGGCCAGTAGCGGCTTTTTCCACCGCCAATGCCCTGCACAAAACAGCCAAAATTAAAAAGCCGCCCTACCAAGTTCACACGCTTTCTATGGACGCAGGACTCATTACCAGCGGCGCGGGCCTGGAAGTTAACTCACAAAAAGCAGCGTCCATGGCCATCACTGCTCACACCACCATTTTGGTGGTAGGCGCTAACGCACCTGCCATTCACCAAGCCAGTGACAATGTGGCACTGCAAAAATGGTTAAGAAAACATTGCCCTAAGGCGGAGCGTTTTGGTTCTATTTGTAGTGGCGCTTTTGTTTTAGCCGCCGCCGAATTACTGGAAAATCGAATGGCCACCACCCACTGGGCTGGTTGTGAACGGTTAACAAAAATGTACCCGCACATTAACCTTCAACCTGAATCACTTTATGTGGTCGACGATAATATTTGGACGTCGGCTGGGGTTTCGACCGGGTTAGACATGGCGCTGGAAATGGTGAGGCGGGACTTGGGTAAATCGGTAATGGATCGTGTTGCTAAGCAGCTTGTGGTATTTTCACATCGCCCTGGTAATCAGTCGCAGTTTAGTACTTTGTTAAAACAACAAACCCGCTCCGGTGGTGATTACACTGATCTGTTGGCCTGGATAGATAATAATCTTCACCTGCCCATTAAAGTTGAAGCGCTGGCTTCCTTGGTAAACATGTCTGAACGCACTTTTTACCGAAAATTTACAGCTGAAATGGGCATTACCCCGTCTAAATATGTGGAAGAAGCTAAACTGGTTCGGGCCAAATTTCTAATTGAGGAAAACCTACCCATATCACAGGTTGCTGCTGCGGTGGGGTTTAAATCGGATGCGGCTTTTCGCACCCGTTTTGAAAACCGATTTGACCTTACGCCTTCGCTGTATAAACGCTTGCATGGGACTAAAGAAAAGTAGCTATTGGGTTAATCAAGAAAAAACGAAAGAGACGTAATAATACATCCATTTAAAAGACGAAGCTGAAAGTAACAAACATGGTTGTTATTTGAAGTTTACCCGTTAAGTTTTGTACTATTTAAATTAATGGCTTAATGACAAGGAAGATATATGACACCTCCCATCACAGGGCAATGCCATTGCGGCAGCGTTAAATGGTCGGCTAAATTACCACACAAGGTGGCACTCAATTGCCATTGCACTATGTGCCGCGCCCTTAGTGGTGCCGACTATAGCTCCTGGCTGGTTATTCCCGCTAAGCAATTCACTTTATTGTCTGGTAAAGAGTTCATTAGCCAGTACCAAGCAACAGATCAGTTTTCAAAATCGTTTTGTGCAAAGTGTGGCTGCACGGTGCATTGCATAAATAACAATAAATTCCCTGATCATGTGTATGTGGCCAAGGGCAACATCACCTCAGAATACACAAAAGCCCCCGACATACAGGTTTATACCCAGGACAAGGCAGCCTGGCTCACCCTAGATGACAATATTCCTGTGTATAACGCATAATTTTTAAGCTACAGGTCATTAGCCGTAAATACTACGTTTCTATTCAACACTCAAATAAGGAAATTTTAATTATGTTAGAACTAAGACCCAACTGCGAAAGTTGTGATAAAGACCTGCCGCCCCAGTCTAGCGAGGCGTGTATTTGCACCTACGAGTGCACCTTTTGCACTAATTGTGTTGAAAATCTGTTGATGAATGTTTGCCCCAACTGTGGTGGCGGCTTTGTGCCCAGGCCCATACGCCCCCTAGTTGAGCACCGTGCTGGGGTAAGTTTGCCTAAGCAACCTGCATCATCAAAACGAGTGCATACACCCTACAGCCACACAGAAATAACTCAGTTTTCTCTTTCGGTAAAAGACACCCCGCCACACAAACGCTAATAAATTAAAATAGGGGCTCGCACCAATGGCTGCCCCTATATTTTTAGCCCCCTTTCTATTTTTAAACTGCCGTTCAAGTTCAGACTATTTAATGTAAATCCACATGCCGTCGTGAAAGCTCTTTGATTGGGACTCACCATAAGGCCACAACTCAAACACGTCATCTGTGCCTTTCAGCAGGTTAATGCCCTCATAGGAATTACTTTTTAACACCACTGAGCTTCTGGTTTCATAGGTGAGATCACAGGCAGAGTCGTTGGTTAAGAAAATGGCATGGGTATCGGATTCAACATTTATTAAACTGTTTATATCGCTCAACGGATTAACGCAGGTGGCGTTATTAAGTGTGCTGGCCGAGATTAAACTGACGTTACCGGCATCATCTACGAACATCATGCCGTCGCTCGCAGCGCCCTTAACCAAATTCCAAAAAGGGTCGGCCAGTAAGCCCGCCCCCAACGCATGAGACGCATCGGGGGAGACAGTGGTGACCATTTTCCAGGGTTGATTATTGGCGTGATAACCCACCAGCGTCCAGCCACCGTTTAATTCATCCATATTGCAATACACCACCTGCTGACTGGCATTAGCTTCAGTGTCGGGCTCGGTGGGGCCATCTACATCTATGGTATAAAAGCCCGATGGTAACTCCGGATTATCTATGATCAGTTGACGGCAACTGGTGCTGGGGTAAGCAAGTGTACTGGCATCGTTAATCACTAGGGTTACGCTTTTGGCTTCCAATGCCGCAAGGGAAATTGACTGGGTAATTACCACCTCCCCTTCCACTGTACCGGTTAATACATAATCGCCAGGCATAACCCGATAAGATAAATACCCTTGGGATTGGCCGTCGTTGCCAGTTATTCCCCAACTAACATCGTATTGATCCTTAATCACTACGCCTTCCACCGGGTTACCCAAAATAGACACTGTATTAATGCTCACCACAGACTTAAGGCTGGTATACACCACATTGTCTCCCACCACCTTGGAGGCACAAATGAGGGTTTGTGAAAACGAACTCACATTCCAACTGCTGCTGCAGCCGCCCAACACATTTTGCGAAGTACTGTCTTTAAATTCCAGTTCAAATTCAATGGTTTCAAAACTGCTAATTTCTATACTGGTGGTGCCCTGGTAACCGTCGTTAACGGCGGTTAAATTTTCAAGCATTGTTTGTTGATAAGGGGTTTCACTGCCCACTATGGTGACGGTGGCAATTAAACTATCAATGCCCCCCAACTCATCAATGATATTGCCGGGAATGGTAAGCGTGATTTCACTGGGGTATTGATCATCATTCACAAACGAAAAATCAATTTCACTGACCAAGGGATATAATTCCACCGACGCAGAGGCGTCTGCGGAGAACAATAAATCCGCATTAAAACTGTCTGATTTGGCAATGAGCTGAATGTCGTCATAAAATTTTAAGTAAAAATTATCTACTGTATCTAGGGTATCCAGGTAAAACTGATTAATGCTATCTACCTTACTGATATCAAACATATATTCACTTTCACCGTTCACCAAGATGCCCAACCTGGGTACATCAATGGTTTCAAGTTGTTCCAATGAAAAATGCACCTGCACTTGGGAGTAGGTTGATAAGTCACTCACGCTGGCATCCACCGCCCCCACCACAGGAGCCAATTGCAATTCCATGTTTACCTGAGAATCTTCCCCCACTTCGATGACACCCTCGCCACCGTATTGCCGGGTTAAATTGCTCACCAATAAACTCAAGGTATAACTTCCAGGGGAAAGTGTGAGGGTGGAATTCGATAACACGGTAAATCCTTGTGCCTCTATGTAGATGGACCAGGGAAAATATTGGTATTCATTTAAGGCTTGGTTATAAACCGTGAGCGTACCCGTGTATTGCTCTCCGGTGCCATTTCCATCACCTGTGGATAAACGGTTGTCTTCTGCAAACCCCAATTGGCTTAACGTCATGCCATATTCTATATCCGCCGTCAGCGTCAAAGTGCCATTGGCATCCAGCGGGGCTTTTATGGTGAGCGGTGTTGGGTTGATAATAAGGTTATTGCCCACCGTGGCGAGTATTTTGTCGTAAATTTCGCTTTGGGTAGTTTGTGACGGTGTCTCCCCCACCGTGTTATCCAGTTTTATTTGATAGCTTATGGTTTCATCTGACTCATCGGTAAACACTATTTTAAACCACAGACTATTATCGTCACTTAAATCAAATGGACCGGCGGCAGTAGAGATGAGTTGTGGTGATTCAAAGGTGCCGCTAATGCCTCCGCTTGAAACGCGGTTATCCAAACCAAAACCTATTTGGCTTAATATCATGCCTTGCTCTATGGCCGGAGTGATCTCAATTTTTCCGCCACTTTCATTGGGGCCGGTGATAGTAAGCGGATTTTGCGTTAGGGTAAGGTTGTTGCCAATCATTTGAGCAATAGCAAAGAAAATCTCCTCACTGGTAATGGCGGTGGGCGTTTCACCTATATCCTCATTCAGCTTAATTAGGTAACTGGTCGTTGCCCGCACCTCGTTGGTGTATATGATGTTAAACCACAAATTGATGCCTTCGCTGAAATCGAATGGGCCTTCTATGGTGGAAGACAAGGAAGGCGCCTGGTAATCGGGCCATTGGGTGATGGATCGGCTGGTGGGCGAAAAGCTCTGTGGCGCTTGTGAAAGTGATCGACTGGCAGACCTGGCTATGGAACCCGTATGGCTGTCATCACTGCGTGCGGTTATCTCTTGGGCCTGTAAATATTTGGAACGGATACCATAGTTAAATTGCACTTGGGCTTCGTTGCTTTTTGATTGCTGCGGGTTGTCTTGCTGTGAACCGCCATCGCCCCCACATCCCCACAACCCGATTACCAAACCAAACAACACGCAATGGTTAAACATCTTCATCTTGCTCTCCGTAAAGAAGTTCACCCGCCGCTGGAAATTTAAGTAAATACGGTGAACGCCAATAACAGCAAGAGCACTTAGCGTGCCAAAGGAATTACCCCTGGTTATTTTTGAGATTATTGAATAGCACTTAAGGTAAACGCCGTAACAGCGGCACCCAATAGAACCGCCAACTGGGGCACTGCGAGGGGGGGGGTTATACGAGGTTAAAAACTAAAATACAGGCCAAATAATTTGGCCTGTATTAAAGATAGACAAACATTGCCTCTTTAACGGCAAAGGTGGTCGTCTAAGCGGCAGGCTTTTTGCTCTCGATGGCCGCCTTCAATCGAACCAAAGCATCTTCCGATTTTTGCTCCACCTTGGACTTAAAATACAAGGCATTGATGGCCACAAAGGCAAGGTTGGGTAAAGTATAATCCAGGGTTCTTTCAAACTCGGTTTTATCCCCTAGCTCACGCACCTTATATTTAAGTTTTATGGTGGCACCGTTACTTTGATTTTGGGCGTGGGCAATCCAGGTATTCGAGTCGCTTTGCATCACATGCCAGGCCAGGTGGTTTTTACCCAGGGCCGTAACAATATCCTCTTCAAATTTTTCCCCCTTGTTGAGGGGCTGTTGAGAGTGAGCATATATTTTTGAAGATTGCGGGTGCCACTCAGGCCACAATGCCGGAGAGCTGGCGTAGGCCAATACTTCTGGGGCGCCTTTATCCATAACAATTGTGGTCACAACCTGAGTGGTGGAGGTACTAAACCACAGGGTACTGGCCAGCCATAGGGTCACCGGCAATCGCGCCACCTCCAGCCAGGCAAAGCGTTTATTGCCTTCTAACAGATCATTCACCACCACTAGCCCATAAATAATAATGGCCGTGCCCAATGCCAACTCCATGACCGGAAGCGATGGGGCCAAAAAGATAAACATCATGGCCACCACAATCACACACAAAAATGAAACACCGCTGTAAATTTTTACTAGGGTGGATACTTGCGGATCGTATTTCTCCCGTGCTTTACAACCGCTTTTTTGCAAGTGGCTTTTGGTCTCGCTTGCTTCCTGGCAATCACTTGGGCGCCAACCCGTGGGTTTAAACCACAAGCCTATTTTATTGCGCCACTGGCGGGTATGCAGGCTGTCTTTTGCCAACATGCTCCAATGTTGAAAATTAGCCTTAATGGGGCTTAAGGTGTCTAACGGGCGAGTGGTGCCATAATGGCAAGTCTCGCTCGCCAGCTCTGGCTGCCAACTGCCAAACAAGCGGTCCCAAATAACCAGGGTGCCACCGTAATTACGATCAATGTAAACCGGATTCTTGGCGTGGTGTACTCGGTGACTGGAAGGGGTGGATAAAATTCCTTCGATAAGCGGTATTTTATTAATGGCCTGAGTATGAAGCCAAAACTGGTAAAGTTTCAGCAAAATAAATAACACTAAAAACACCTGTGGCGGGCAACCCAAAATCGCCAAGGGTAAATAAAACACCCAGGAAAAACCATATTGAAAGGCGCTTTGTCTTAACGCCGTCACCAGATTATATTCTTCACTTTGGTGGTGACCCACATGAGCGCCCCATAACAGGTTAATCTCGTGGGCGAAGCGATGAAAAGCGTAATAACACAGGTCTACCGCAAAGAAGAATAAAATCCAGGTGATGGGGTCTTTGGCACCAAACTCAAACAAACTGTGGTGCTCCCATAGATAAATAAACACCGCGAAGGTATAGGCTTTTAGTAAGGCGTCGGATATTAACAAACACATGCCCATGGACAAGCTAGTGACACTGTCGTTGTAGCGGTGCAGGCTGCGGCCCTTTAACCTTAAAAACAGGTATTCGATGGCCATGAAGGTCATGAACAGCGGTATTGCCAGCCCATTGATATTGTAATCACTCATTGCGCACCCTTAATTAACTTTTATCATTATTATGCCCCCCAGTATCCGCTCACCTTCGCCCAAGGTCATTGACACAAGCTGCAACCAATTGACATGATACGACACAAATAACCAGCAATATCACTCACAACCTGTAAATTGAGGCCCCATGAAGCACAGCTACATCGAGAGCGAGTGGATCAACGCCCTCATGCGCACCTTTGCAAATTTGGGCCTTGATACCCTGCAAATTATCGAAGGCTTAAGCGGGTTTGAGCAGGAACAGGTCATTACAGGCTATCGGCTTGAGCTCAGTGCCGCCCGCAAAATGTGGCACCGTGCCGATGCATTGGCCCAAGACCCTTTGCTTGGGTTGAAAATTGGCTTAAGCCAGGATTACCGGGCCGTTGGGGTGTTGGCCCCGGTTATTTGGCACAGCCCTACTGTGCGCATGGCCTTGAATAATATCGTCACCTTTCAAACCCTGATCAGTGAAAACGGCAGCTACCAAATTGAAGAGCCACAAGGGGCCCACGAGGGCATGGTTCACTGTGAGTATGTGGCGGCCCCCAACATTGTGCCGGTTAACCCCCATCAGGTAATGGCGGTGATCATGGGGACGGTAGGTATTATCCAAGCCATTTCCAACAATGCAGTTAAGGTAAAACGGCTTTTTGTGCCCCCGAGTCTTAACGCCGCGCTGATCTCTAAAAACCTGGGCTGTGAGGTCATTACGCGCAATGGCAACCTGGCCATAGGTTTTGCCAGCGAGCACTTCGATAACCCCCTGCTGGGCTGTGATCAGCACCTGTATAAAATAACCATGGCCTATGCCGAAGAGTTGTTACGCACTAAACGAGCGGGCCTGGCCCTGATCGATTCGGTGAAAAATTTAATTGAAAGCAGTGGTTTATCCACCGCCACCATCGAAGATGTGGAGTTATCGTTGGGGCTGCATAAACGTACCCTGCAACGTAATTTGTCTGAGCAAGGCAGCAGTTTTCGCCAGTTAAAAGAAGAGGTGTTAAAAGAGCGAGCCGCCAGCTTATTACTGGTGCAAAAAATGGAAATTGAAACTGTGGCAGTTCAACTGGGTTATTCAGAACCCAGTGCCTTTCATCGTGCCTTTAAGACCTGGTTTGGGGTTACCCCTAAGCAGTTTTGTGCTATTCGTCACTACTGAATGTTAATTTCGGCGCGGTTGTTAAAAAATAGTCCGCTTCGACTTTTTCCACGCATACAGCATTAAGGGTAACCTCTTCATACTGCCAATAGATTTGCTCGTTCTTTTCCACCCTATAGCGCCACTGGTATTTGGCTTGAATCCAGCCATCGTTCAGGCACCCTACTTCCATGGGGGCTTGGTTTTCTAGGGCATAAGACAGGATGTTTTTGCCACCCCTTTCAGACACCATAAAACGCTCTAACCTTACGGATCCATCTTTCATAATGGCGGTCTTAAGCGCTCTGTCAGAACCTTGATGGTCATCCAAAGCCCCCTCACAGCGATCAATAATCGCGGGCTTATTTAAGATGAAAAATTCAGGCTTAGCCGTGATCGTAAACCGGTCGTTCATGGCGGCACGCGCGGCCACATCTGCAGGGGAGCGCTGGCTCTTCTCCCACTGTTTTATATGAATTTGAAATATAAGGGTACTCATACAGCCTTCCCGAAAATTTAGGGATTAAAGGTTATTGTGCAAGGAATCAAAGGCAGCTATTTTAAGGCCCCAGACATGAAAAGTCGCCCAATTTATACTTTTCAGAACTGGACGAGCCCTTTGGGCATCCAGGAGATACTGCTGCAAATATCAACAAGGCTTCTTTTACAATGTATGCTAACTTTAACGCTGCCATACCCTTTACATTTTATACCCAGCTATAAACCAGAGGCTATCATGGGCTTTCTAAAAAGAGTCACCATTACCATCGTTTGTTTTTTTGCCGCCATTGCCTGTTATGGTTTTGGCATACCAGCTGGAGGTGTGGTGTTTTTCATACTGGGGCTGGGGTTTGAGGCACTGTTTTGGTTTGGCATTTTTGGTAAAAAAACTAAAAAGTAAATCCATACACTGAACAACAATGCCCAGCGTCACTAAAATTCTTACCAGGTTATCCATGAGTCATTTCATCAATCTAGATCAGCAACTGCTTAGATGGGCCTATACCCGGCCCTTTAAGCGTACTCTCTTTATCCAATTTCTAATCTTTATTGGCGATGCCCCCATCTGGATGGTGCTGGCGGTGGTGGCCGCGTTCATTGGTCAGCTTTATCAGTCGGTGGCGTTTGAAAATCTGGCCACCCTGCTCATCATTGGTTTTATCATAAGTAACCTGACTTTTGGCCAATTGAAAATACGGGTAAACCGCCGACGCCCCTATGCCAACCAGAAATTGCAACAGAACATGAATTTAACCATTGAAAACCGTGACCCGGGGCACGGCTCCAAAGAACTGGAAAGCTTTCCCTCTGGCCATGTTTTATGGACCACATTGTGCGTGAGCCTTATTTGTTTTCAATTTGGAATAGTGGCAGTACTTTTTCTGGGATGGTTGATACCGGCCATGATATTTTTGCGGCCCTTTTTGGGTGTGCACTACCCAAGCGATACTCTGGCGGGATTAATATTGGGGGGAATTAATGTATTGCTAACCTTACTAGTGGCCCCCTACGCCATGGAGTTTATCGCATCTCTAAAAGACTACAGTGGGTTTTTTTACGGATACTGGGCCTGTATGCTGATGTTTTTAATGATTGGATTTAAGTCCTGGTTAAAGAGAGTGTAAACATGTGCCGTAACATTAAAACCCTGTTCAACTTTGAGCCACCGGCCACAGATGACGAGATTCACGCCTCCGCTTTGCAGTTTGTGCGTAAGTTAAGCGGCACCACTCACCCTTCCCACGCCAATGAAGCGGCGTTTGAATTGGCAGTAGCACAAGTAAGCGCGGCCGCCCGTGACTTAATTGATTCGTTGGTGACCGCCGCCCCCAGCAAAAACCGCGAACAAGAAGCAGCCAAGGCAAAAGAAAGAACCGCCAAACGATTTGGCCGCCCATCATGATGTTTGCTAAAATCGTATTTAATTCCCATGAATACCTTACCTCTTTAACCCTAAGGAAAAACATATTACGTTTGCCCCTGGGGAAAACATTATCCCATAGCGATACCTGCAACGATGATCAGCAACTTCACTTTGGGATGTTTAATGAATCTGAATTAGTGGCCTGCGTGGTGATTAACCCCCTTAACCAAAGTAAGGTTAAATTAAGGCAGATGGCGGTATGTAATGGTTATCAGGGACAGGATATTGGCCGGCGGCTCATTAATGAAACTGAAATCACCCTTCAACAAAAAGGCTTTAACAGCATTGAACTTAATGCACGCAAGGTAGCGTTGGGATTTTATGAGAAGCTGGGGTACGTCACCGAAGGGGGCTATTTTTTAGAAAATGGTATCGAACATATTAAGATGATGAAGCGCCTTTAGGCGCCTTATGCTGAGGGTTGACGGTAAACCTGTACGAGCTCACCCCGTGAGCGACTTTTCGGGCATGGGGTGCCCTCGTACAATTCAATAACCCGCCAAATCACTTAGGCTGCCCCGCTTCTAAAGCTAAAGGGCAGCAAGTTAATTTACAGCCCCAAAAACCTTTTACTAATCTCAAACACATCCGGCTGCTTAATAAGCGCGGTGATCATATCTTCACCTTGGGCATTCTGCACCTGCTGGTTGGCAAAAAACGGCACATTCACGCCAGTGTGTTCCTCATAACTAAAGTCATTGGTGGCGTAGTTAATAGACAACACTCCGCCCTCAGGCGTTTCAATACGCGCGGTAAAACCTGGACTGGCCACCGGTACCCCGTACACATCAAACATGCTGCCGTTGGGTACAATTTGCGCGGCCTGACCATGGTCGGCGGTAATCATCACTAGGGTATCTCCCTGCTGTTGGGCAAAATCCAGGGCCACCTGCACCGTTTCAAATAATTGCTGCGCCTCACCGATAGAGCCACATGGGTTACGCTTGTGTGATTGCTTGTCGATGCTGGCACTTTCCACCATAAGGAAAAAACCCTTTTCATTATTAAGGCGCTGCAATGCCACCTGAGTTAGGTCTTTTAAATCTGGTGTTTTTTGTTTAATAAACTCAGGGTTGCTTTCACACTTCATGGTATCGGGATGCGTCACTGTGCCTAGGTAACGGTGAAAAAAGTGCAAAAAGCTGTAAGAAGATTTCTCGGCGATACGCCCGTTTGTGCCCTGCATGCGTACCGGCAAATGTCCTTTAGAAAATAAACCCAGCAACTTTTTATTTTTATCCACATCGCTCACTTGATTAAGGCTATCAATAAACTCAAAACCATTTTTCTGGGATTGTGCCAACAGGGTCATGTCGCCCGCTTCGCTATCGCGTTTAAAGTATTTTAAACCGCCCCCCAGTAATACATCTACCTGGCTATCGGCCAGCTGTTCGGCAATGCTGCCCTCGCCGCCTTGTTGCTTGGTATCGCTGGCGCAATCTATGATGCGATCGCCACTGCTTTGAAAGTTCACCATGTGTTTAGGGCTTTCGCAGCCACGGTTGTTCACATGGGCAATAAAAGCCGCCGGGGTGGCATCTGTGATGGACGCGGTGCTCACTAAACCGGTTTTCATATTCGATTGCTGCGCCAGTTCAACGATGGTTTTAAAATCCACATTGTCTTTGGCTGAGGTGCCAATACGTCCGCGGCTGGTGATTCCGCCGCTGGCTAGGGCCGTGGCACTGTTGGCGCTGTCGGCCACATAAACCACCTGTTGTGGATTGTTTTCATCCACCGTGAGCACCTGTACTGCCGAACGTACCGGTAGAGTTGATAGTATGGTTTTGCCTTGAGCGCCGTGTAAATAATTGCGCGCGGCGGTGATTTGCTGGTCGTCCATGCCATCACCAATGATCAAAATAACATTGCTGGCCTGGGCTTGAGCCGCCAAGGATAGAATGGCGGTACTTATGAGGGTTTTAATGATATTCATGGCTCTACTCTTTTTTTGCCATGCAGTATACTCGGCTTACCTAGGCTGGCTAGACTTAAAGGGACATCTTTTAGTCTTTGCCACCGGCTAAATAATAATAAGGAAACCCATATCATGATATTGGAAGTGGCCATACTGGACGTAAAGCCAGGTCAACAAAGCCAGTTTGAAGCGGCGTTTAATGAGGCCCAGGCCATCATTGCCAGTATGCAGGGTTACGTGAATCATGAGCTGAAAAAGTGCCTGGAAAACCCCAACCGATACATATTGTTGGTTAACTGGCAAACCCTCAAAGATCATACACAGGGCTTTAGGGAGTCGAAGCAATACCAGCAATGGCGTGCCTTGTTACACCACTTTTATGACCCTTTCCCCACCGTAGAGCACTATGAATCTGTTTTTCCCACGGCATAGGGTTAACAAAGCGAATAAAACACCGCTATATCCATAGCTTAAGCCATTTAGCAGCCGTTAATTGGGGGTCTTAATGATTCGCCCGCTGAGCGCTCCCTAAATGGCATTTGCTTCTATACTAATGACTAAAGCAGGTTCGCCCTAAACCACCCTTGGTATTGATATGCCCCTAGCCAGTCATCTAATTGAATACGACAACCTTTCTATTAAGCTGTTTTCACAGCTGGCTCAAAATGCCCTGAACAATATTTCGTCCTCGGCGGGCAAGATGCTAGACGTGGCCTGTCTGTTTTTTGACAAGGATGTGTCCAGCGCCATGCTGGATTTTCACAAGCTCTACCTTGAGCAATCCCAACTTAATGATCACAAGGATGAGGTTAATCAACAAGCCGATGATATTCTAGCCGCCGCCCAAGCCCCCAACTTTTCAAGCAGCAGTTTGCCCCTTGATGAGTTGCAAGCCTCTGCCGAGCACCAGCACCTAGCCAACGTGCAAAAGGAGCTTGAGGCCCTCATACAGCAAGACGAACACATTAAGCAGCGCATGGTGCCGGTGATGCAATGCATGCAATACGAAGATTTAATTAGTAATCGCATTCAACGCTTAATTACCTGCTGGGAGCTCATGGTGTCTTTGCTAAATAGCCACGACACGGCGAACATTCCCCAAGCGCTTAATGCCTTCAATGACTGCCAATCCAGTTTTGATGAACACCAATCGTTTTACCAGCATGTATTGCACGCCAACTATGATGACTATATGGACCAAGACCAACAGGATGTTGGCAAGCTGCCCCACAAAATAACCTCTATTAATGAACTGCTGGAGCGTCTGTTCGAGTTTTCCCAGAGTTCCCTGAATGATTGCATCAGCCAAACCCAACAAGCCTTCGATGAGCTGTTAACCTTGCTAAATCTCGTGACGGGGGAATCCGATGAGGTGGCCTACCTGTTTAGTGACGACAATGACTCCTTCAATGACATTAAAGCCATCTTAAACAAACACGCCAGTGGCAACGCGCAACAGGCCAGTGACATCATTAGCCAGATTGCCGCCACCCGTGAAAAACACAACGAGCAAGCCGGTGCGCTGATTCAATCCTTCATGATGGCATTACAATCCCAGGACATCATCCGTCAAAATATCGAGAACATTGGGCGTTTTCACGGCACTTGGGCCATGTTTCGAGACAAGATAAAAGGCACTGAAAGCCACAATGAAAACTTGGAAATAGAATTTGGAGAGCAACTCATGACACTTATGACTTCCCACAGCGAACGGGAAATCATCGGGAATAACATTACCGGCATCAGCGCAGGCCCCTTAGGGGATGAAGCGGAGTTTTTTTAAAAAATAGCGCCCTTTAAAGGTACGCCTTTAGAGCTTGTTGACATTGGGGGCTAACAATAATCTGCTGAATTTCCGCTTTTTCATGATACCGGTCTAGTCTTAGCCGTTGCATTAAATACATGAGCAAGGCTGCCCGCACCGGAATCACCTTAGTAAATTCACCTAGCAAATCATCCATATCATAATCCATGGCGATGATGCGTTTACGGTTTTGATCCAGCCGGGAATCCGGCATGATCTCCAACTGCAACATTTCATTCCACAGGGTGTCCTGCTGGGGGCCGTTTGAAGCCTCACCCGCGATTACGGCACTTTCTCCCTTAAAGCGTGATAACACAAAATCCCGGTAGCCATTATTTTTTTCACAATAGGCGCGCACATGCCAACGTAAACCATCAAACACCAGGTTATGGGGCTGAATAAAACGGCTGGCGTATTCCGGGTTAGATACCGAGGCATAATGAATATTCAGCCTAAGCTTGTCACGAATGGCCTTTAAAATAGGTCGCACCAGCTTGGGTTCTATTTTTCGAATGGGCGCAGCCAGCATCTCAATGGAGGGACTAGCGTGTCCACTGAGTGCGATGTATTCATCCAGCGATCCTAAACAATGCTGCATGGCAAAGTCATCACCGCCCTGGTAGTTTTCCTGGGCACCGTTAAATTTTAGGTTATTTGGGTAAAGGCTTTTGTATTTAGCAATTACATGGCCGGCCAATTGACTACTAATCTGAAAATGCTGCTTAATGGCAGCGGCCTCAATGCTGCCCTCCCAAATCACCAATAACTCTAAAAACTGAAAGCGCTTGTGATCTAGGGTTGAATTTTCTTGTTGTTGCTTTAAGTGACCCGACATGCCGCTACTCAAAAAATGAAATAGTATTTGGCAAACAAATTACAGGGATGAGGTTGTTTTGACAAGAGCCTTTCGGTGCGGCCAAACTTTAGCAGCTGTCTGGGCAGGTGATGATAAACTCGGTGCCCACTCCCACCTGCGACTCTGCACGGATGTGGCCATGCAGTTTTTGTTTAACGATATTGTGCACAATGCTCAAACCCAAACCACTGCCCCCTTTACCACGCTTGGTGGTGTAAAACGGTTCAAACAACTGGGGGATGCATTCACTGGCAATGCCATTACCGTTGTCTTTTACACTCAGGGTTAATTCATGATCCAGCATGGTCGCTTTTATTATTAATACGCCAATGGATTTACCCTCAAAGCCATGAATCATGGCATTTAAAATTAAATTGGTCAGCAATTGATAAAAGTCCCCGGAGTAGGAGTCCATAACTACTTCTTTGGCCACCTGATTTTGAATCTCCACCGGATATTTTCTAGTTTCGGGGTTTAAGCTGCTTAACAAAGACTCCACCAAATCATACAAGTAGAATTTTGACTTGTGAATATTGGTTTGATCTACCGCCACCTGCTTAAAGTTTTTTACCAGGTTAACGGTTCTAGACAGGTTACTTTCAATGAGCGCTAGGATGTTCCCTAAATCTTCCAACCCCTCTTTAAACAGGTTAACCGTTAAAGTGTTATCTCTATGGCTTTTATGCATGCCGGCCAGGCTATCTTTAAATAATGAGGTGGAGGTCACCGCGATACCCAATGGGGTATTTATTTCATGGGCGATACCGGCAACCAAAGACCCTAACGATGCCATTTTTTCGGACTCAATAAGTTGATCCTGAGCCACCTGTAAATTATGAGTGGTATAATTTAAATCTTTATAGCTCTCGGCCAATGCCGCCTCATTATTTTTGCGTAATAATATTTCCATCTTTAGCTCATGGGTACGGGCATCCACCTGTTGGTTTAGGGCGTCTTGTGCATGTTTTAAACTGGCGGCCATTTCATTGAAACATACAGCCAATTGCGACAGCTCTCTAAAACCATGCACATCCACTTTTAAATCCATATCCCCCTGACTCATGGCCTGAGTGGCCTGGGTCATTAAGTTCAAAGGCCTGGCCACCGAGCGACCTAACCAGACCGCCATAATCATCACCACAATCACCACCAGCAATACGATCGCCACCACCACCCATAGCAGATTATCAAACACTGCCATGGCCTCGGCCAGGTCTTCTTTCATCACCAAGCCCCAATGCATGGAGGGAATATAGCGAGTGGCAGCAATCACCTCCACATTTCGGTAATCCTGTTCTATGGAAATTCCCCGCTCGCCATTCATAGCCTTATAAAGGGGCTTGGGCACACCGGACAAGGGCAAATCCTTGCCTATGATAATACGATCATCGTATTTTACTTCGGCCTGAAAGGAATACACATCGTCTCCCAGAGAGGCCACTACCACCTCTTGGCTTTGCATAGATCCACTCACATCCAAGGTCATGCGTTGAATAATATTCGTATTAATTTGTAAAGCGACTACCCCCAACAAATGACCATCACGCACCACAGGGGCGGCAATAAAGGCCGCCGCCTCAAAACTTGGGATGTAATACTCGAAGGGGGAAACCGAAGCTTGTAAAAAATTCTTGGCCCGTACCACCACTTGGTTTAGGCCACTGTCGGCATGCTCCCCATAAAAAATATTAGTGGCGAAGTCTGCTTCGTGTTCCAAGCTAAATATAATCTCTCCCTCTGCAGAAATTATAAAAATATCGTAATACCCACGCTGCTGAAAGCGGCTAAAAAATGGCCTCAGCTGCTTTTCCTGAAGCAAATACTTGGGGTTTTGATCTGGATTTTTTTCATATAGTGGCTGCAATAAACCAAGGATATCATCGGTCTCTTGGGCTCGTGATAACATTAAGGCATCATTAATTCGTTCATCTATGTAGGATTCAACTTCCTTTACTTTTTTGTCGGCTTGGTAAGCCAAGTGTAATTTTTGCTGCTGCAAAAATTCAGTTTTAAAAGCATTAAAATAAAAGACGGTTAATAGCACCACAGGAATGAGTGCACATAAAAATATCCAGACAAATAGCCGGGCAGACAAGGACAGTTTATTCATAATGGCGAACCAATACTATTGATGCGCGCTCGCCATTGCTGTTTATCGTAGTACCTGGGGTAAGGGGACGGGCGAACAGCCCTGTCGCTTTGCCAAACGATTTTAAATTGCCCGTTTTCGATCACTTGACCAATGCGTAATTTTTTCCATAAATGTTGAGTCACCCCGTCAATGCTCACCACACCATTAGGGGCGTTATAACTTTGATAAGCCAATACCGATTGTACTCTTTTGGCGAGCGGGGTGGCCGCTGTTTCCACCGCTTGCGCCCACAAATACACCCCAACATAAGCGGCCTCCATGGGGTCATTGATTACGCGTTGCTGGCCAAATTTCTGTTTAAAATCACCAACAAATTTCAGATTTTGTTCACTTGGTAAACTTTGAAAATAGTTCCAAGCGGAATAATGCCCATGCATTAATTCAGCCCCGATGGTTTGCACTTCAGGCTCGCCGATGCTGTAGGACAGCACCTTGGCCGAGCTGCTGCCCTTTAACCTCTTAAAAAATGCCAGATTGCTATCACCATTAAGGGTGTTAATGATAAGACTGGGTTTAAGGCGTTTAATATCTTCTATGGCTGCGTTAAAGTCACTGCTGCCAAGAGGGACATACCGCTCACCCAAGGGTTTTATTTGGCGGTTCAATAGCAGATCTTTAATAATTAAATTAGCACTGCGCGGGTAAACATAATCCGAACCCAACAGGTACACCTGAGTGCCTATATTCTGTAACGCCCAATGCAGGCTGGGAATAATTTGCTGATTGGCCGTGGCCCCGGTATACACAATATTAGGCGATTGCTCTAACCCCTCGTACTGCACCGGATAAAACAGCAGGTTGTGATGGTTTTCAACCACAGGTTTTACCGCCTTGCGACTGGAAGAGGTCCAGCAACCAAAAATAACCGCCACCCGCTCATCAACAATTAGCCGGGTGGCTTCACGGGAAAATTGCTCATGACTGGACGCCCCATCGGCCACTACTGGCACCAGCTTGCGCCCCAACACTCCACCGTTAAGGTTAATTTGTTCAATGGCCAGCATTACTGCATCTACCACAGAGCGCTCACTGAACGCCATGGTGCCAGTGAGAGAATGCAACACACCCACTTTTATAGGTGCTTTTTTCTCCAGGCCACAGCCTGAGATCAGCACCAGCAGTACGACTATGATTTTTTTACTGAGCATATTGGCAATAACCCGCTAGTCAGCCGGTAACGTTCGCTCGCAGTCGTCCCACCAACATAGGGTTTGCTCTATGTAGGTCATGAGCCCATCAAATATTGGGGCATCGCTGCGGCTTTCATCTTGGTAACGTCTGGCGCCAAAGGCACCCTCATTAGTCCAAAAGTCTTCATTAAGAAAAAAGAAAAAACTGGTGGCACCGGCGGCTTGAAAATTAGTAAAATTTTGTACAAATGCATCCGCTAATCGACTATCACGGTTAAGGGCAAAAAAGTTGTCCACCGTAGCTTGCGGTGCCCCGGTGGTTTGCATGAAATTTCCCCCCTCATAACTAATAAGTTGTAAGTTTCGGTCACTGGCATAAGTGGCGTGAGACACATACACAGCGCTTAAATCTGCCAGGGAGGATTCTGAACTCACCACATCACCCACATTTATTTCCTGTAAAATTTGCTCCACACTCATGGCATCAAACGCTGCCACGCTGTCTACATATAAACGGTTTGGGCCTATGTAGCCGTTAATGGCCAAAGCATCGGCCTTGGTGGAAGCACTTTCAAAATCCAGTACATTTAGCGTGTAATCAGTTAGTGGATTAAAACCCACTAGCACCTTAATAAGGCGGCTATCTGCATCTGTAATTTGTGCATCCCAAATATCAAAAATTTGTGACGAGCGCCTGGCCGTGTACTTAGCGGTTTTAATTAAGTCACTGTCACTGCCAGGTATTCCCGAGCCCGCCTCATTGGCCTTAGCCAGCGCATGACCGTAAGGCAAGGGAGTAACCGGGTTAAAAATTTCATTGCCGTATTCCAAATACATCTTAAGCCCAGTGTTTAAACCACTGTTCATGAGCTGAGCGTATTGAGTGACGTAATCGTCGTTGGCCATCATGGGCACGTTAACGTAGGCGTCGCTGTTTAATAAGTTGGCGTAGGCCAATATATATTCAATGGGCAGCCCCTTAGTATCATCACTGAAACTTTGATCTTGCACGGTGACCCGCGCACTCCAGTTTTCAACGTGGCTGTCTTCCGGGCGCAACCATTTCATGAACCGTATGGCGCGATACTGTTGATAACTGGCGGCATATAAAGGGTGAAAGATCGCTTTAGGTTGATTCATACTGGCGACAGAATCACTAAATCGATCCCAGTAGATATCTTCAAAGTCAAAGCAGGTTTCACTAACTGGACAACTGCCAGTACCGCCCCGTGGAGTTTGGCAAAACCTAAAGTAATCCAATTCGGTGGCACTGCGCCCGCACATGCCGCCAGGGAGAATCATGCGGATATTTTTAAGCGGGTTGGCACCTACACTTGCTATGCGTATGCCTATGCCTAAATCGGTTTGGGCCGACTTTGGCAGATTAAAGGTCATGCGTTTCAGGCCATTTTGGGTGGTTACCGTCTCGCCCTGGTTATGCACCACTTGTGGGTCCACATCCCAGCGGATGGCCAGGGTGCCCTCCCCTTCCCACAACACCACATACTCACCATCCGGGTAATGCCCCGCCTGGGAGCCAAAGGCCAGAGTATCGGCGCACTGGTTGCTGCTAAGGCTAGTCACCCAACCATTGGCATCCAGGTTTAAAGCCGGGCCCGAGCCCCATACATCGCTGTTACACAGGTTAGAGATCCAGGGCTGGGTCTTGGCAAAACCGTCTATTAGCACCCAACCTGGAGTCCAGGCGGCAAAGGGGGCGATGTTCACGGCTAAGGGGGAAGTGGTATTGAGGGTGTTTTTGCCGTAGGTGTCTTGAACCACGGGATCATCGGCTGGGTCGTCTGCAGGATCATCATCTTCAGGGGCTGGCTGGCCACCTGCATCGATCACACTGACTTCCGAATCTTCCGACTGCAAACATCCAGATAAACCAAACAAACAGCAACACCAGGCAGCACAGGCAACCCAGCTGCTAATTCGCCTATGAGAAAAATGCTTTAACATGGTCTATTCCTGCTACAAAACCTTGTAGAAAGTATAGTTTCCGAGCTGCGAGGGAAATGAAGCCCTATAGATTAAAAGCAACTAAAGGGCTGAGCTTTTAGCCCAATTTACGAGAAAAGTTGCTCCTCCAGAGTTTTGCCCTTGATTAGACGACGATAAGTCCAGGACTGTTGAGCTAATTTCTGCAACAGCTTCTGATCCAGGTCCGGAACCTTCAGGCCATCATATGCAATTACAAATTCGTTTTTATTTTCGCTCAAAACCGAGCTCACACCATGAAGTTGCGATATGTTTTCAATGAAACTTTGTTTTGATACCGAATCCAATACTATGGTTAAAAAGCTCTGCTGAATATTTTGCTTGTGAGTATTTTTGTGTTGCAGGGTTTGTTTAAGCTGCCCCTGCTCCAAGTGCAATACAGTATCGCACAAACGCTCTAGCTCCTGAATGTTATGCGAGCTGATTAAAAAAGTGGTGTCTGCGGCCAGATTAGAAATTTGTTGACGTATATTTTTTGCATTACTTGGGTCTAGTCCGGCGGTGGGTTCATCTAGCAAGACCAGCTTGGGGCTGCCTAACAGCGCCTGGGCGATGGCCGCTCGCTTGCGCATACCATGGCTTAACTGCGTGGGTAATTGCTTTGCAGAGGCGGATAAGTCCATGAGTTCCAACACCCTTAACGCTTCCACTCTTGCCGCGCGGCGCGAGAAGCCTTTTAGCTGCGCATAAAACATTAACTGCTTCAGCAATGGAAAGGCCGGGTCCAACAAAGCATCTTGCGGTAACGCCGCTACCTGACCATATAATTGTTTGGCCCCTGGCTCATGGCCCAATATGCGCACCTTGCCAGAAGACCCATTAAAATAGTTGCATAAAATGCTGAACAACGTGGTTTTACCAGCCCCATTTGGGCCTACTAATGCGATGGGTTCTCCGGCTTGGCAAGTAAAACTCACCTGATCTAAGGCACGTTTAAGACCATAGTTTTTGGTTAAGTTTTCGCATTCAATCAGATAACTCATAGCGATCTCCTGCGCATAATTTCCCGCCCCAGTAATAACAACACGGCGCATTGCACTAAAGGTATATAAGCCAGAGAAAACATGGCGCTGCCGTTTAGGCTAGTAAGCTGGGAGAACTGCATGCCCGGTACCAACATGTTGAGAATCTCGGCCCCCGGTACGTAATGACCCATTAAGCTGATGATGCCTGAGGCGATGCTCCAGATAATGCCAGCATAAAAAGTAGCTTGTCGCGGTGACTTAACCGTCGCAGACAGTGCCGCCATGAGGGCAATAAAGGGTAAAACAATCAGTGCTAAATTAGCTCCGGAAATTAACGAATGGCTAATGTCTTGGAAGGACAAGTCACCGCCATAGAGGCCATACAACAATGTGCTCAGCGCACTAAATAAAATTAAAATGTAGTGAATAACAACTTGAGAGAGGAAGCGCGCAAAAAAGATGGCATCTCGAGAGCAATACAGGGTCATGAATCTTAGGGTACCGCGCTCTCGGTCTGAACCAGTTTGATTGGCGGCGATAAACAGACACAACAAGGGAAAGAAATACATGCCCACTTTAAAATAATTGGCAAACAGTTTATCCGCGATGCCATCTGCCCCTGCTACCATGTTCATCATCATGAGGGTTTCATTAAATACGGCATATTTCAGTAACAGGTACCAAAAAAAGGCGAAGGCCAGAATATAGATAAAGCCCTGTCGACTGGCAAAGGTGCGCTCTAACTCCAGGCTGATGATGATTTTCATGGCGCTGAACATATTTGGGTGAGCAATTGTATTGGCTGAGTTCATATTTTTATTTTGCGGTTAAGGGTAGACCAAGCGACCTAAATGAAATTATTTGGAACAAAGGTGGGGCTTCTAGATTGATATTTAAGTAACAATTTAACGTTTTGTCTTTCATTAATCCATTGTTTAATACTATATAGAAGAATAAACAGCCCTGATGAGTGCCGATTGGCGGCTGTGGATAATTCATTTACCCCTAAGCGCTTTAAAGTGACGCGATGGCAAAATATGGCTTTAAGCCAGTTAAAGTATGCAAGGAGTTAGACCGATAATAATAACAGTTTAAAAATAGCGACACCGGTTATGGCGCCGCACTTTCTTTTTAGATATTACTCATTGATTAAAGACAGGTTATCCAATTTCTCCAAGCCGCAACTTGCGGCCTTTACGTGGGGCGGGCAAATTTTAACCGTACCTTTTGGCGCTTGTTGTTTAAGCATACGAATAGATTGGTAATCGCCCCAATAACAGCCAGGACAGGCCCGCTGATTTGAATGCAATGGCAGATCAGTCATGGTGACCTTTGAATATACTTGATTGGGTAACACATCCAGCCAGGTCATATTTTGAGTGTCGGGAATACTTAAGGGTAAGTCCTTATGACCCCAATCGTAATTGAGCAAGGTATTCCAGCCCACATGTAACTTGCTGCCCAGGATCACCCCATTAATAATGGTGTTGTTTTTTCCTGCATAAGCCAGCCCACCGGAGGGGCGGTGATCTTGCAGCTTGCCAAACTTATCCGCCGCATTTCTTAATTTCTCAAATAGACCTACGTCCTCAAATTCCTTAGCTGCCCACAAGGCAAATATTTGCGCGATTTGATCTTCTTGATGATTTATAGCCAAACGGGCCGCAGCGTAAGGGCCATACTCAAGGGTAAGATGTTCTTTAAACCCTGGATAGGATTTGGCCATTTCCTCGGGTACAAACACATTTAAGAAGGTTAATACCCAAGCGTTGGTATACCCCTTAATTTGTGGGCGTACCACATCGTGATTGGGTACATAAGCGCGATAAAACAAACCGGTTTTGTCATCACGCATGCGATCCATAATAAAATCCAGCGACCACTGCACTTCATTTTGTGTGTATTGGGTGCCATACAGCTTGTCGTATATATGCAGGCTTAACATGCCAATCACATTGCACTCCACAAACCAGGCGTTGGGCTCACAGGTATTGCCCTCGTAAAACCCTTGGTGATGTAAATTCATTTCTTCGACAATATTATTGGTGAGCCAGGTAAATTCACGGGCGTATCGTTGATCACCGGTGCTTAATTGGTAAAGCGCATACATAAGATTAAGGTGCCCCTTGTACATAATATTTTGCACGGTAATGGGGTCGGGGCCAAAACCGCGATCCGTGAAATCTTGCCACACCTTTTTAGATTTCATCTTCCATATCATATTATCCATGGCCACCCGATATTGGTCTTTATTGTCAGGGTCTATGATCATGGCCGACGGCAAACCATAGGCGGCAAATGAAATGGCGTATTTCCAGAAAGCCTGATGCTCTGTGTTCCAGCCGGTAAATTCATCCCCACTGTGACTGAGCTTCATGAATTCCTCCAAAGTGGCCACTAACTGCCCGGCTTCGTCTTTTTGTAGTTCACGCTCACCTATAGGGTCAAAATAACGCTGAGCATCCGGCATGCCCCAAGGCAGCAACACTAAGATAGCCACTAGTACGGTAAGCACCAACAAAGCCAAAAGCTTGGCCCAACTGAATTTTAATATGGAAGAATTAATGACACTCATGAGACACCTTTTTTATTTTAGTTAGGTGTCACGCTAAACGATTTAAATGGCGAATTATAGCTACCAGCACAAGAGTGGCGAGTTGCGACGCAGGTTTAATACAAGCTGGCTAAAAACGTGAATAACAACGGGGGAAAGGGAAAATAGACAATACCGAACGGGAGGTTTTATTTTCCAAGTTAGCACATAACGCTGAAGAGCCTAATCATGCAGGACCAGCCTGCTTGATTAGGTTTAAAATGGTTTATTCGCTTTCTTCCGAGAACTCCAGTTCAGCGGTTTCCATCACCTGCTTGGGCATATCTTTTTTAACACGTACCCCCAGGTCTTTAAACTTATGGGCCTGACTAATAAGGTTACCACGCCCCTCTTTTAACTGGCTCCAGGCTTTATCGTAGGTGCCTTGCACGGTATTAAGCTGGGTGCCCACTTTCTCCATACTCTCCACAAAACCCACCAGCTTGTCGTGAATCTTGGCGGCTTGATCGGCCAGTTGCTTGGCGCTCTTGTTTTGACGCTCTATGCTCCACAAGCTGGAGACCGTTCTTAGGCTGGCCAATAAGGTTGTAGGGGTGACCACCACGATGCGCTGCTCGAAAGCGTCGTTAAATAGTTTATCGTCGTGCTGAAACGCCACCATAAAGGCTGGTTCTACCGGCATGAATAAAAATACAAAGTCCGGGCTGTTGATACCGGGCAGCTTGGCATAGGATTTTTCAGCCAGGCTCTTAATATGTATACGCACCGCGTCGATATGAGATTTTAAATACTTAACGCGGTCGGCATCATTTTCGGCGTTTACATAGTCGGTGTAAGCGTTTAGTGAAACCTTGGCATCCACCACTATGTGTTTATCTTCGGGCAGATTAATAATTACATCCGGGCGCAGGCGATCACCCTCTTCGTTGGTGATGCTTTTTTCGCGCACAAATTCTTCACCTTCGCGTAGGCCCGATTTTTCCAAAACGGTTTCCAGCACCAGCTCACCCCAGTTACCCTGAGTTTTCTTTTCGCCCCTTAGGGCGCGAGCCAGGGAGGCGGCTTCTTCGGTAATTTGCTTGTTAAGGTTATGCAGCTCACCTATTTGCGCCTTAAGGGCCGCACGGTCCTTGCTTTCACTCACGTAGGCGTCGTCTACTTTTTTACGCAGGCCTTCCAGCTGTTCTTTGAACGGGTTTAGTAAGCTGCTTAAACCCTCTTTACTGGTTTGACTAAATTTTTTGTGTTTCTCTTCAAATATCTTGTTGGAGAGGTTTTCAAATTCCTGCTTAAGCTGAACCTTGTTTTCATTTAATAGCTCAAGTTTTTCTTCAAGATTTTCCTGGTCTTTTTTACGGCCCAATTGCTCTTGTTTTAGCTGACTTTCTCGTTCACTAAGTTGGGAATTTAATTGTGTAATGTGTTTCTCTTGGCTTTCCAGCTTTGGTTTATCCCCTTGGCGCTCATCTAACTTGGCCTGGCTGTGCTTAAGGTCCCCTTCTAATTGACGTAACTGGTTTTGTTGTAGCTCTTGGCTTTGCTGAACCTTTATTAGCTGGGATTGCTTTTCTTGCAATTGGCTTTGGCTGTTTTGCTGGGAGGCCTCAGCCAGGGCCTGTGCGGTTTTAGCCTGATTAAATTCCTCAGCCATCAGTTGTAACTTGTTTTGCTGACTTTGGTTATTGGCAATTAACTGTTCTTTCTCAAGGGCCCAGTTTTGTGCGGCTTTTTGTTGCTGACGCTGCATGATAAATAAGCTGGCACCAGAGGCAGTGGCCAGCAAGATCAACAGGGAAATTTCAATTGGGCTCATATTCAGTCACGATGGCGATAAAAAGAGACAGTTTAACCAGTTTGGAGGGGAAAAGCAGTATTGTGGTTTTTCTAGATTAAAAGATTGGGGTGTTGAAGGCCGCCAACCTAGCTGTGGAGTTGCGACTTATAAGGCCGCCGTGAATACGTCCATGTAGGCTTGCTTCGGCATCCTTGCCCCAAACACCTCAAAGTAACAACACCACATCTAGGCTCAAACTTGGTGTAAGCCAATATGCTAACTGTAAACAATCAGCAGCTAAGAAAGTTTAGCTTAGAGTTTCAGTGGTTCCTAGTGAGGGTGTCTTTGGCAAGGTCGTGCCATGGATGTCACTTATCAGAACAGTGCAGGAGCATCTGTCGAATGGCAAAGTTAAGCCCCCCATGGATGGGTCTACGGCGACCTCACTCTGAATTACTGAGACTCTGAGCAGGCCGCAAATCATATCAATGCAAAACCTATTGCGGTGCCCCCATATCCAACCACTCGGCAATCAACTTACGCTCGGCCGCATTTAACATGGGGCTGTGCATGTCCTGAATCTGCTGCTTATAGCTGTCGTTCACATCTGGATTAAACAACCAGTGTTCATCATCACTGTCTACATCAAACACATCAAAAAAGTTGGCACTGGAAATGGCGCCCAACGGGTTCATTAAGGCCTGTCCGTAGCAACTAAAACAGTCGTTCTCCGGCTCAAGTAAGAAAGGTGGCTGTACCATGCGACGACAATGCTCTTCATCGACGGTGCTGTAGGTGGCCGCCAAAAACATGAAGGTACGGTTATTGTTAAACAGCGCATTGTAAGAGGCCAGTGCGCCTTCTTGCTGAACGTAATCGCTAAGATCCAGCTTAGTGAATCCACGATTATCATGACAGTCTACGCAGCTGTTGCCGTCTTCATTACGGTTGCCGACACTCCAAATGGGTTGAATGTGCTCGCCATAGTTAATGCTGGCCACACAATCGTCTGTCATCTCTTGCTGACAGGCCACACTCACAGGCTGTTCACTTTGCAGTTGCTCGTACGCAATATTAATACTGGGGTTCTGACGGAACGGCAGTATGGTCCAGTTATCCTGATATTGAATATTGGGCGTAATCGCACTTATCTCTTCAATTGAACGGTGCAGGGCTTGTGCCATGGTATCGCCCCACTCCACCGATAAGATAAACGGATTGGCACTGGGCCAGGGAATGGACAGCCCCAAGGCGCCCTTGTTGGCCGGGTTGCCCGCTTCATTGGCGTGATCGTAGTCACTGCCTTCTATATGACAACCATGGCACTGCTGAGTTTCGCCTTCGCTTGCTCGCAGGTAACCTGGGTGACGCTGCAAGTAGTCGTAACGGAAGTCGCTGCCTACCATGGCATCTTTATTAAGGGCCTTGCCGTGTTTGTTCACCACTTCGAAGGTGTAATCGCTATTGGCAGGCACTTCAAACATCACCGAACCATCAGGCTGAATGTCGCTATAGCCTTCGATTTGTAACTCACCATCCTGGTTTTTGGTGTAAACCCGCACGAAGCGTTCACTGCGTTTATCCATTGGGTAAAGCGCGGGAATGGCCATGAACGGAATCAATAATTTGCTGCGGTCCATGCCATCCACATCGTAAATTGAGCGGATGTGAACCAGGGTTTTAGGGGCTGGCTCTTGTGGGTCAACCGGGTCCACTACATCAGGCGTTTCGCCACAATTATCATCGTTATTGTAAGTTTCAAGTGTGCCTTTCAGTGAAAGTGCAAAGTCTCGGTCAGCGTCTACTACCTGGCACTGAGCCAGCTGAGTTTGTGCCATGAGCAAAGCATCGGCCACAGAGCCTGGTACAAAACCATCGTTAGCCACATTTAATTGAGCGGTGACATAGTGTTTGCCCAAAATCACCCAGGCATCACCACGGCTTGGCTGGTTAATTAACTGGTGCCAGGTGGTGCCGCACAGCTGGGTGTCTTCATCCACCGGCCACGCGATGTGTTGATCTAAATTGGCGGCATAGCGATTGTGGTTTTTCCAATAGCCCTTGCCTTTACAGATGCCGTCGCCTTCTACTGGATCAATCGGATCAACCGGATCTACTGGATCTACTGGATCTACTGGATCAACCGGATCAACTGGATCTACCGGATCAACTGGGTCAACTGGGTCAACTGGATCTACCGGATCTACTGGATCAACTGGATCTACTGGGTCAACCGGATCTACTGGATCAACTGGGTCTACTGGG
>Ga0209184_1000534_pt1 | contig 38464 bp, 33 predicted proteins | sample EN8Hudsemesocosm_2_FD_184627 | JGI IMG/M metagenome (GOLD analysis project Ga0209184, IMG submission 184627) | Methane-oxidizing microbial communities from mesocosms in the Hudson Canyon - EN8C Hudson Canyon (SPAdes) (version 2) | ecosystem: Environmental > Aquatic > Marine > Cold seeps | place... | reverse complement strand
AAGACCACGGACTGTTGATGCGTTATATCAAGCTTATGCTGAAGGATTGAAATGCATCAGTAAAGGTAATGCTCAGAGCTTTGTTAATCACTCAATGACGTTCGCTACTTAAGTGGGATATGTAATAGGTTTCGTATTTTAAAGAAGGGTTGTAGAAGAAGAGGTTTACAATATGATGTATGTTATTGTTGTCAAATGGGTTGTGAAGTGATTGATTTAAATATTTAGGGAACCCATGAAAAATTGAAGAAGGTTCTTTATATTGATTCAATGAAATATACGAAATTACTTTTGTGCTGCATAAAAAAGGGAGGTTGTCCCCTCCCTTTTTTAAGTTAAATATTAATTATGATGCGGCTGAATCTTTTACATATTTAATACAGCCCGCTTTAGTCGCTGGTGCTGTTGCAGCAGTGGCATATGGTAACCAAGAAATGGTACCTTTAGTTGTTTCAACGGTTGGTACAAATTGGAATGTGCAGTTGCCTAATGGAGCAGCGCCAGCAAGCTGTATTGCGCCAGTAGCTGCTATAACAGTTACTGTTGTATCAGGAGGTGTCGGCTCTACACTTACACCGTAAGGGGCAATTAGAACCATTGTGTCGCATTCAGCAGCAATAATGCCTCCATTGTCATTAATACATTCACCAATAGAAAGTTTTAAAGCAGCTACTTCAGAAATTGATTTAGACCACTTAGCTCTAGTCATATAATCTTGATAAGCCGGAATCGCAATAGATGCCAGGATACCGATGATCGCAACAACGATCATTAATTCGATTAAGGTAAAACCTTTTTGGTTTTGTTGAATTTTCATATTTTGAATTTTCATTTTTGTTTCCTTGCTTAAGTTTAAGATAGAGATGAATCTCAATTGGTTTAATGCAGGCTCTATGCCAACATAGCTAAAATTCATATAAATAACTTGTCAGCTAGCATTTTCAAGGGAAATAATTGCTGCTTATATAAGGTATAAACAAGATGATTGTCTATTAATCTAGATTCCTCCTTCACAGTGACTTACTCACTATCCAACCTCAAAAAACAAAAGTAACAATAATTTGTTAATGATTTTGTCCTATTGTGACAAAAAATGTCACTATTAATATTTTTGATATTAGAAGTGCGTTGATTTATAAAATTTTTGAAGTTGGTCACATTGTTGCTTGTATTTGTAATAGGGTGAGTTACCTAGTGCTGACTAACTTGTTGCATTGTTTTTCACCCTTTAAAAATAAATAGTAAATAGACAGAATTTTTTTTTTAATAGTCTATAGTTTACTTACAGAAGAAGAACATTAGTTAATAGCGTATTTAGGAGATAACAGTGGCAAGCATACTTGCAGTAGATGATTCAGCATCCATGAGACAAATGGTTTCGTTCACTTTAAAAGGAGCAGGTTATACCGTTGTTGAGGCAGTTGATGGTGTCGATGCTTTAAATAAGGCAAAAACACAAAAATTTGATTGCGTGGTAACTGACGTAAATATGCCAAATAAAGATGGTATTACGTTAATTAGAGATTTAAGAGGCTTACCTAATTATAAATTTATTCCCATGCTGATGTTAACAACAGAATCGGGTATGGATAAAAAACAAGCAGGTAAAGCTGCTGGAGCGACTGGTTGGATTGTAAAACCTTTTAATCCTGATCAGTTGTTAAAAACAATCAAGAAAGTGTTGGGCTAGTCGCTAACTTTGTTAAGTAAATATTTGATGAGTAGGAAAGTGTATGTCAATTGATATGGCACAGTTCCACCAAGTTTTCTTCGAAGAAAGTTTTGAAGGCTTGGATATAATGGAAACAGGGTTGTTAAACCTAGATATGGGAGATGTTGATGCTGAAGATATTAATACTATTTTTAGAGCTGCTCACTCAATAAAAGGGGGAAGTGGGACGTTTGGTTTTACTGCTGTTTCTGATTTTACTCATGTTATGGAGACTTTACTTGATGAAATGAGAGATGGTCGAAGACAAGTAACTCAGCCCGCTGTTGATGTTCTTTTGGGTTCAGTTGATTGTTTAAAGGAAATGTTAACGGCTATTCAAGGTGAGCAAGAAGTTGATGTTGCTCGTGTTGCTGAATATAAAAAAGCTTTGGAAGTTGAGTTAAATGGAGGTGAATCAGAACAAGCAGTTACTGATGAACCTTCTGAACCATCTACTATAGAGTCAAATACAGATAACGTTACTAACGGTAAAAACATTTGGCGAATTGCATTTAGTCCACATACTAATTTGCTAAAAACTGGGAACGACCCAGTTCGTATGTTTAGGGAGCTTGGGTTACTTGGTGAGCTAACGACAACAGTAGATTTTCAAGGTGTCCCTGATTTCTATGATTTAGATCCTGAAGAATGTCATTTATCTTGGGAATTAGAATTAATAAGTGATGTTCCTGAGTCAGATATTAATGATATTTTTGACTGGGTTGAAGATGAATGTGATTTGGCTATTCAGCGAATCAACACAAATGTTGAAACTGATACCCCAGCATTTACAGAAGAACAAGTTAAAGAAGAAACCCCTCTTAGTTCCCCAAAAGAAGTTAAAACAGAATCAAGCAAAAAGGATATTGCGCCCGCAGAAAAACCAATTAAGAAAGTCGCAGCAAAATCGGCTGCAAAAACCTCTAGCTCAATTCGTGTAGATACTGCAAAGATTGATACCCTAATTAATATGGTCGGTGAATTAGTTATCACCCAGTCCATGCTAAGTTTAGTGGGTGAGCAATTCGAAATGAATAAGCTAGACCAACTTAAAAATGGATTATCTCAATTAGATCGTCATACGCGAGAGTTACAAGAAAGCGTCATGAATATCCGCATGTTACCCATTAGTTTTGTATTCAGTCGATTTCCTAGGCTTGTACATGATTTAAGTTCGAAATTGGATAAAAAAATCGAATTAGTCATGGTAGGGGAGCATACAGAAGTTGATAAAACTGTTGTTGAATTATTAAGCGACCCATTAGTTCATTTAGTTAGAAACAGTTTAGATCATGGTATTGAAATGCCTGCTGATCGAGTGGCCGCAGGTAAACCAGAAACAGGAACAATCACATTAGAAGCCTATCATCGTGGCGGTAATATTGTGATTGAAGTAAAAGATGATGGCAAAGGACTTAATAAAGACGTTTTAAGAACTAAAGCTATAGAAAAAGGTTTAATTGATGAAGATGCTAATCTCAGCGATAAACAAACCTACGAATTAATCTTTATGGCTGGTTTTTCGACGGCTGAAAAATTAACTGATGTTTCAGGTCGTGGTGTTGGGATGGATGTGGTTCGACGAAACATTCAATCACTCGGCGGAAATATTGAAATTATATCTGAGCTAGGAAAAGGCTCAACTATCGCTATTCATTTACCCTTAACCTTAGCCATTATGGACGGACAATCCATAGCAGTAGGTGATGAACGCTTTATTATTCCATTAGGCTCAATTATTGAATCCATCAATATTAAAGAGTCTATGATAAATCGTGTGGCTGGTCGAGGTGAAACATTTCGCTTACGAGATGAATATTTACCTATCATTAGAATGCATGAAATTTTTGATGTTAAAACTGCGCAAGCTACTAAATTAACAGAAGGTTTAGTGGTGGTGGTTGATGGGCAAGGAATGCGATGTGGTTTATTTATTGATGATTTGTTAGGACAGCAACAGGTTGTTATTAAATCGTTAGAAGCAAATTATAGAAAAGTTGAAGGTGTCTCTGGTGCAACAATTTTAGGCGATGGTTCGGTTGCACTGATTCTTGATATTCCTGGATTAGTTCGTTTATCTAATCAGTAAACTACAAAACATAACATGGCAGAAGAAGCTGAAAATATTGAAGCAGAGTTGACTGAAGAAAAGAAACTAGAAAATTTAGTTCAGTTTTTAAGTTTTACTTTGGGTGATGAAGAGTACGGAGTCGACATTCTTCGTGTACAGGAAATTCGAAGTTGGGAGCCTGTTTCACGAATACCAAATGTGCCCAGTTATGAAAAGGGCGTGGTAAATCTAAGAGGTGCAATTGTCCCTATTATTGATTTACGTGAACGATTTGGATTAGGTCATTTAGAGTATTCCCCATTAACTGTCGTAGTGGTTTTACAAACGGTAACTGACTTAGGTCAGACCAGAACAATGGGAGTAGTTGTTGACTCTGTTTCTGATGTAATTGATGTCGATAAAAAAACCATACAAGATGCACCTAATTTTGGCACAAAGGTGAGTACAGAATTCATCAATGGTCTTGCTTCAGTTAAGGACAGAATGGTGATGTTACTTGATGTTGAGAAGTTATTAAAAATTGATACGCTAGATGATGAAGATGAAAATACATAATAAATTAATAAGCACTTTGATGGGTAAGGGAGATAAGTAATGAAGATTAATATGCCAGTAACAGATCATGAAGTGAGTATGGGTAAAGGGGATATTCTGGTTACCCGAACCAATTTAAAAGGTATTATTACTTATGTCAATCGTGCCTTTATTGAAATTAGTGGTTTTTCTGAAGATGAACTTGTCGGTAAAAACCATAATGTAGTACGTCATCCTGATATGCCTTCAGCTGCTTTTGAAGATTTATGGGTCTGCTGTAAAGCGGGTAAGCCTTGGACGGCACCTGTAAAAAATAGAACTAAAAATGGAGATTATTATTGGGTAGAGGCCAATGTAACTCCAGTGTATAAAAATGGCAGAGTAGATGAGTTTTTATCTGTACGGTATGCGCCTAGCCGACAACAAATATCAGATGCAGAAGATTTATATCAAAAACTGAATGCCAATAAAGCAGAAATACGCCCTAAAGGCATAGCATTAATGCTGAAAAACCTAAAAGAAATGAGTCTAGGGGTAAAAGCATTCATTGCTTTAGCAGTCTTGCTGCTACCTAGTTTATATTTTATGTTTACTTTATTTCAACAAGGTGAATTTCCTATTTTAGCTGGTGTTGCTGTACTTACCCTTATTGGTAGTATTCTCGGGTTTAGGATTGTTAAAGATTTTAGGTCTGCGCTAGAAAAAGTTATTGAAACTTCTTATCAATTAGCTGATGGTCGGTATAGGAATCCTATAGATTTAGATCGAAACGACCAAATTGGAGATATGTTCAAAGCTCTATATGGTATGCAAGTTAAGTTAAATGGTGATCTTTCTCAGACCTTAGAAGCTGCAGCAGAGTCAATGCGCATTAAACAAGCATTAGATAATGTAAGTTCTAGTGTGATGGTTGCAAACAATAATTTAGATATTATTTATATGAACAAAACAGTTCATGAATTATTTGAGAATGCAGAGTCTGACATACAAAAAGATTTACCAAATTTTAGAGCAGATCAATTACTTGGTGCCAATATTGATCAATTTCATAAAAACCCTGCCCATCAGCGTGGGATGCTACCAGGATTAACATCTACATTTAACGCTTCTTTAGTTCTTGGAGGAAGATCTATTGATTTTATTGCTAACCCTGTAACTGATGATGATAACAAACGTATAGGTACAGTTGTTGAGTGGTTAGATAGAACCCATGAAGTGAGTATTGAAAAAGAAATTGGAAATATTGTTGAAGCTGTAAAAGCAGGTCAATTAGATACTCGAATTGAAATGGCTGATAAAGAAGGGTTCTTTGAAAAACTCAGTGAAGGAATTAATGAATTAACAGATATTATCGATAGCGTATTCTCTGATGTATCTAGCTCCATGCAAAGCATGGCAGCTGGTGATTTAACTAACCGTATTGAAAGTGATTATCAAGGAAGTTATCTTGATTGTAAAAATAGTATCAATGCATCAATTGATAAAATTGCTGAAATTGTTGGGCAAGTTAATTCTTCGGCAGGGTTTATTCATAACTCATCTCAAGAAATTGCAAGTGGAAACAATAACCTTTCACAGCGTGCAGAACAACAGGCTGCAAACTTAGAAGAAACAGCTTCAAGCATGGAAGAGTTAACGAGTACAGTTAAAAATAATTCAGAAAATGCTCAACAAGCTAACCAAGTTGCTACAACAGCAAGGCAACTAGCGGAGAAGGGTGGTGGTATTGTTGGTTCAGCAGTCTCTGCCATGCAGGAAATTAATGAAAGTAGTAATAAAATTGCAGAAATAATTGGAGTAATTGATGAAATTGCCTTCCAAACCAATTTGTTAGCATTAAATGCATCAGTGGAAGCTGCACGTGCTGGCGAACAGGGGCGAGGTTTCTCAGTTGTTGCAACTGAAGTTAGAAATTTAGCTCAAAGAAGTGCGACTGCAGCAAAAGAAAGTAAAGAATTAATTCAAACGAGTGTACAAAAAGTTAGATCTGGAACTCAGTTTGTTAATGAAACTGGAAATTCTTTAACTGAAATTGTAACGGGTGTTAAAAAAGTAGGTGATATCGTAGCTGAAATTGCAGCGGCAAGTGTAGAGCAATCTCAAGGTATTGAGCAGGTAAACCAAGCTGTATCACAAATGGATGAAATTACACAGCAAAATGCAGCCTTAGCAGAAGAGGCATCAGCGGCTAGTGTCTCAATGAGTGATCAATCAACTAATATGACACAATTGCTTGCCTTCTTTAAAACTTCAGGTGCTGAAGGACATCCTGCTCCAGTTAATCAAACTAACTCGATTACACAGGCTGTAGCTAAACCAGCTAAAACAACAGTAGCTCCTTCTACACCATCAGCTGATGAATTCACAACTAATGATAATAGTGATGAGTGGGAAGATTTTTAAAGGTACTAATTTAAAAATTATAGTAAAACCTCATCATTAGGTGAGGTCATACATACGACAACAGAGAAGTATTAACATGGCTAGTGACTCCCAAATAGAACAATTTCTAACCTTTGAGCTTGCAGGTGAATCTTATGGAGTAGAAATCCTTAAGGTTCAAGAAATTAGAGGCTGGGAACCTGTTCGTGAAATCCCCAATACACCTGATTTTATAAAAGGTGCATTAAATTTACGAGGATCAATTGTACCTATTATTGATCTACGAGAGCGATTTGGTATGGAAAGTACTGAATATTCTCCTATAACTGTTGTTATTGTTCTTTGTGTTGAAAATACAGAAGGATCAAATGTAATGGGTATTGTTGCCGATGCTGTATCAGATGTATTAGAAATTAAATTAGGTGAGATTAAAGATACACCAAAATTAGGCTCTAAAATCGATACAAGATATATGCGAGGTATGTATGTAGGGAATGAGCAAATGGTGATGTTACTTGATTCTGATAAATTATTAGATTCAGAAGAGTTTGAAGGGGTCACCGGTTTATAATGGCTGAAAGAGTGGTCGCAATTATTAACCAAAAAGGAGGGGTCGGGAAAACAACAACCTCAACTAATTTGACACATGCCTTAGCAAAGGCTGGTAAAAAGGTAACAGTAATTGATTTAGACCCTCAAGGACACCTAGCTGTTTCTTTTGGAGTCGTTAATCCTAAAAGACCTGGGCTAGATGAAATAATGTTAGGTGATGCTGATGTTTCCAATATGCTTGTTCCCGTTAGAGAAAATCTACAATTAATTGTTGCTGGGCCAAGGCTTCAGGAGATTGAGCAATTATCTCAAGGTGGCGCTCAACGAGGTGATTTACTTCGTAAGGCATTACATGAAAACTTGAATGATCAAGATTTTGTATTTATTGATTGTCCACCTTCTTCGGGAGTTCTAGTCGCTAATGCTTTATTTGCAGCTGATGAGATTTTAATTCCTATGACCAGTGATTTCCTTGCTTTACAAGGTTTATCTCATATGATGGGAACAATTAAACGTTTTGAAAAAGTATTAAAGAAAAAATATAAGATGTCCTTAGTTATGTCTAGATACGTCACCACACGAAGGATATCTAAAGAAGTGTTAAAAAAAATGTTGAAGTATTTTCCAAATCAAGTACTGAGTACTGTGATTAGAGAAACAGCTTTGTTAGCAGAATGTCCAAGTTTTGGAAAAACAATACTAGATTATCGCCCTAGTAGTCGGTCTGCAAGAGATTTTAGAAGTTTGGCTCAAGACTTTTTGGAAGGGAGGGTAATGTAATGGCAGAAAAAAATGACAAAGATTTAATTGGTTTTGATCCGCTTGCTTGGATGAATGAAAGTGAAGTAGAAACAACTTCAGAAGAAGCTGTTGTAACTTCAGCTCAACCTTCTGTTAGTGACACAACTGAAACTGTTTCTTCAGAGTCGCTTAGTGTACAGCAGGCTACTGAATCAGTGAGTGAAAGTGAAGCTCCAAATGATGAGGGTGGCAAGTTAACATTAGATGCAACTCTAAATATTCAAAATGTAAGTCACTTATATGAGCAAGTGCTAGTGTTGTTAGAAGGGCAAGATAAAATTGAAATTGATGCCTCTTCAGTTATTGCGATTGATACAGCAACATTACAGTTATTAATTGTATTAAAACAGTCAGCTGTTAAATTAGGAAAAGAAATTGTATTTGATTTTCCTTCAGATAAGTTTATTGATTCTGCGGAATTATTAGGGCTAGCTGAAATGTTAGAAATTGATCAAGCAGCAGCAGGTTTTTTCTAACCCATAAAAACTCAGTAAAAAAGGAAAGCTGTGTCAGATAATCAACGTGAATTTTTATATACTAAGGAAGATTTTGATTTTTTGAGAAAAATATCTAATGATCATTCTGGTATTTTAGTACCTGATGATAAATTTGATATGTTTTATTCAAGGCTATCAAAAAGGGTAAGAATGAGGGGTTTGGCAAATTTTAAGGAATATTGTCAATACCTTGAGAAAAATCCTGAACTTGAATTTACTGAATTTATTAATGCCGTTACAACTAACCTAACTTCTTTTTTTAGAGAAAAACATCATTTCGAGTATTTAACAAATACTATTATTCCTGAAGTATTAAAAAGAAACAGTACAAAGAAAACCATAAGAGTATGGTCAGCTGGTTGTTCTACAGGTGAAGAGCCCTATTCAATTGCAATGACTTTGTTAGAAAATGTGCCTGATGATTGGGATATTAAAATCCTAGCAACAGACCTTGATACTAATGTTTTACAAACAGCCGCTACTGGAATATATACAAATGATAGAGTTGAGGGACTTCCAAAAGAAATTAAAAATAGATGGTTTAAAAAAGGAACAGGCCTTAATACTGTTAAAGTAAAAGTTGATTCAAGGTTACAAGCATTGATTCAATTCAAGCAATTAAACTTAATGGGAAACTGGCCTATTAAGAATAACTTTGATTTTATATTTTGTAGGAATGTTCTTATTTATTTTGACAGGGATACCAAAGAACTTTTAGCACAAAGATATGGAAAGTTACTTTCTATTGGCTCTCATCTACTGATCGGGCATTCTGAATCCTTAAACCAACTTGATACTTGTTTTGACTTAATTGGAAACACTATTTATAAAAAAATAAAGTGATTTACTTAGTGTACTTAGGTCATAGTCATTAGTAACGGCCTTTTGGGGCGCAGGTTTTAACCTGCATTTTTGAGCATAAGAGCAGGCTAAAGCCTGCGCCCCAATAATGGTCTGTTTTTTTATTGAAGTAGCTTTAACAACAGTTTTGTCCCACTACCGAAAGTTGACCTATTAAATATTAAAAAACTGGAATTTATAAAGTATATGAGCCATAAGAAAGCAATTAATCCACCCTCTATTTCGGAATTTGGTGATATAAACCGGTTTTGGGATAAAGAAAATGAGTTGGTTTGTGCAAGAATTTTACCCGGTGAATATTATGTAACCTCCGATGATGAAAGTGTTACAACAGTGTTAGGGTCATGTGTTTCTGCCTGTATTCGTGATAAGGAAACAGGTGTGGGTGGAATGAATCATTTTATGCTACCTGAAACAAATGCACATAAATTAAGTGTAGGTGCAGAAGCAGTAGTTGGTAATGCCACTCGCTATGGAAACTATGCGATGGAACATTTAATTAATATGATTTTAGCTAATGGTGGGAAAAGAAAAAACTTGGAAGTAAAGCTTTTTGGGGGCGGAAAAATCATTCCAACTTTAGGTGATGTTGGTCAAAATAATATAGATTTTGTACTTGAGTACATTGATGCCGAAGCTTTAAAGTTAATCTCCAAAGATTTAGGTGATATTTATCCTAGAAAGGTGATTTATTTTCCTAAAACAGGAAAGGTTCGGATGAAAAAAATTAAAGACTTACATAATGAGACTATCGCTTCTCGCGAAAAACAGTATCGTACATCTATTAAAGATATTGTTGTAGAAAGTGAAGTTGAGTTATTTTAGGGATTGAGAGGGCTTTAGGAATGAGTAAAAAAATAAAATTATTAATTGTTGATGATTCTGCATTAATCCGACAGATGTTGACACAGATTTTTAGTTCGTCAGATGAAATAGAAGTAGTGGGTACAGCTGTTGACCCTATTGCTGCTAGAGATAAAATTAAAAAACTTAACCCTGATGTATTAACACTCGATATTGAAATGCCTCGAATGGATGGGCTAACTTTCTTACGCAATCTTATGCGCTTAAGACCTATGCCTGTTGTTATGATTTCGACACTAACAGAGAAGGGGGCGGCTGTAACATTAGAAGCTTTAGAATTGGGAGCAGTCGATTTTGTTGCAAAACCAAAAGTTGATGTATCGAACTCTCTTAATGAATATGCCGAAGATATTATTGCTAAAGTAAAAATGGCAGCTAAAGCCAAGGTTAGATCCATTGACTCAAGAGCCACTACTCCTAAACAACGATCCAAAGTTCCAATAAAGCATTCCGCTGACTCTATTATTAAAGCTGCTCCTACAAAGTCTCACTTTAAAACAACAGATAAAATTATTGCCCTTGGTTCATCAACAGGAGGAACTGAGGCACTTAAGGAGGTAGTTGCTGGTTTACCTATAACTACACCAGCTATCGTTGTTTCTCAACATTTGCCGGCTGCTTTTAGTGCTTCTTTTGCTAAACATGTTGATGAGGCAACCGGAATGTCTGTCTGTATTGCTCAAGATCGACAACAAATTTTACCCGGTAATATTTATATTGCTCCTGGTGATCAACACTTATTAGTCATTAGAGATGGCGCTCGATATATTTGTCAATTAAATGATGGCCCTCCTGTTAATCGTCACAAACCTTCAGTTGAAGTTATGTTCCGTTCTGTTGCCCAAAACATAGGAAGTAATGCGATAGGAGTAATGCTTACTGGAATGGGAGCTGACGGTGCTAAGGCAATGAAAGAAATGAAGGATGCAGGGTCAGTTAATATCGTACAGGATGAGGCAAGTAGTGTGGTATGGGGTATGCCTGGCGAAGCATTTAAGTTAGGAGCAGCAGATCATGTGGTCGCACTTGATAAAATTGCCGCTAAAATTTCTTCATTAGCTTAATAAAGGGTTATAAATGGCTTTTTTAAAACAAGTTTGGCTTCTGTTATTTGTATTTATATTAACAATGTTTCTTCCGCTTGTTATCTCAACTAAAATTCTTTACTGGGTAGCGTTACCTACAATTTTTATTATAGGTTTATATTATAGTTATAAGAACTCAAACACCTTAAATGATAAAACAGATCAAGATCTTGTTTTAGATGACGAAAAACTTAATAGATCAATTGATCAATATATTTCAAGTGTTGAATCTTGTATGGAACAGGAAATAACCTCTTGTCATGAGGAGTTAGCACAATTAAAGAAGGTTGTTGCTGATGCTGTAGAGACAATGTCTGGCAGCTTTAATAGTTTGCATAGTTTAACCTCTTCACAATCTTCTACAGTCAGTTCACTAATGAATAGTATGGGGGGAAGTGATAATTCATCTACTGATAGTGATAGTTTAGATTTTGCTAAATTTGCGCAAGAAACAGATGAAGTGCTTAAGTTTTTTATTGATCATATTTTACAGATTAGTAAACAAAGTATGGAAATGGTCGGTGTTATTAATGATGTCGGCGATCATATGTCTCAAGTAGAAAAACTACTAACAGATGTTCAAGGAATTGCAGATCAAACTAATTTATTAGCATTAAATGCTGCTATTGAAGCAGCACGAGCCGGTGAAGCGGGGCGAGGGTTTGCTGTGGTGGCAGATGAGGTCAGAAATTTATCAAAGAACTCTGATAAATTTAGTGACGAAATAAGAATTGTAGTAAATGCTTCTAAGAAAAATATAGCACTAGCTCAAGACATGATTCAAGGTATGGCGTCTAAAGATATGAATGTTGCCATTACCTCAAAAAATAATATCGATTTAATGATGACTGGCATTGCTAAGATGAATGATGATATTGCAATTAAAATATCAGAAGTGTCAACGATGACTGATCAAATTGATATGAGTGTTGGTCATGCTGTTAGAGGCTTGCAGTTTGAAGATATGGCAAGGCAGATGATTGATTTTTTAGAGTTAAATACCCTGCATTTTCAATCCATGAGTGATGAGGTTAAAATTGGCATTGGATCATTTAAAACGGGGAAAGGCCCTATCTGGATTACAGAGTTAGAACAAGGTGTCACGCGATTAAATGACATGAAACAAAAATGGGATACTAAAGAGAAAAAAGCAGTTTCGCAGCATTCAATGGATGAAGGCGATATTGAACTATTTTAAATGATTTAAAGATAGGAATTAAACAATGGCAATAGATACAAAATTAGATACGGGTTCTAAAATATTAACTATTAATGTCTCAGGTCGATTTGATTTTGGCATTCATCAAGAGTTTCGTAAAGCAACGGAGCTTGCTTCTACAGGTGTAACAACTATTATAGTGGATATGTCCAAAGTTGATTACCTTGATAGTTCAGCGCTTGGAATGCTTTTAGTATTACGAGACAAAGTAGGTGAAAATAAAAGTGCTATTAGGATACAAAAGCCAAAGCCAGAAGTTAAAAAAATATTAGAAATAGCCAGTTTTGATAAGTTATTCACTATAGAATAAGGTTTTTCATGGCTATATACTCAATGTTCCATTTTTTTAACTTGAACTCAAAAAACACTGAAAACTAGAGGATAAGGCCCTGCACACTGTCACCCCGAGGTCTTTTATCGGGGATCTATTCATACAAAAAATTGATACTGGCTAAGAGCTTTTGTAGCCTTGATGAAGCAGAGCGGAATCAAGGGGGGACGCTGCAAAACCTTGATTTCACTTCGTTGCATCAAGGCTACAAAGCTTAACTTAATGGCATTGTTGCCGAGTAGAAATTAAAAACTGGAACATCGAGTATATAAATACCACCGGACTGTCTTTATGGCGGACTAAAGTCCGCTCTACAATGACTAAGTTTAATTTTAAACTTAGTTCAGACTTAATAAGATAATTATGCCATGGATACAACATGACACTGGCTTATTAAGTTTGAGCTAGTTTGTTAGAGATTTACCTTACTAGCTTTGAACTTGCTGTTTAATAAAATCAACAATTTTCTCCAAAGCTATATCTTGGCTTTCGCTATCAGTTCTTGCTCTATATTCAACATTACCAGAATCTAATCCTCTATCACCCATAACAATACGGTGAGGAATACCAATTAACTCCATATCTGAAAACATAAATCCAGCACGAACCTTTCTATCATCAAGTAATACTTCAATACCTGCATCTTGCAATTGTTGGTACATATCCTCAACTGCTGCTCTTAACCGTTCTGATTTATGCAAATTCATTGGACATAAAGCGACTTGAAAAGGTGCTAAGTTACCTGGCCAGATTATGCCTTTATCATCATGTTTTTGTTCAATTGCAGCAGCAACGATTCTAGAAATACCTATACCATAACAGCCCATTAACATGGCTTGGTTTTTACCACCTTCATTGATGATAGATGCTTTCATCGATTTTGTATATTTATCACCCAATTGAAAAATATGGCCAACTTCAATACCACGAGCCATGGTAATAGTACCTTTACCATCAGGGCTTGCGTCACCTTCAACAATCAGTCTAATATCTTCTACTTGTGGTAGTGATAGATCACGATCCCAATTTACATTTTTATAATGTTTACCATCTTGATTTGCACCACAAATAAAATCAGATAATAGAGTAGCGCTACGATCAACAATCACTTTAAAATCAAGTCCCATTGGACCAATTGATCCGGGCTTGCAATGACAGCTAGCAATAATTTCTTCATCACTTGCAAATTCTAAAGGAGATAAAATACCATCAATTTTTTCAGCTTTTAATTCATTAAGCTCATGGTCACCTCTTATCAATAAAGCGACTAATGATTCATTTTCACCTTTAACAATAAGTGTTTTTAAGCATTGTTGAGACGATACATCAAAGAATTGACTGACTTCTTCAATGGTATGCTGGTTTGGAGTATCAACTAAAGAAAGCTCATTTGTCGCTTCTGATCGTGTACCTGAAGGCATAACTGCTTCAGCTTTTTCAATATTGGCTGCATAGTCACTCTCTGTGGAAAATGCAATAGCATCTTCACCTGACTCAGCAAGTACATGAAACTCATGTGAGACAGCACCACCAATTGAACCAGAGTCAGCAATAACCGCTCGATATTCAAGACCGAATTTATCAAAAATATTGCTATAGGTTTGATACATAGCATCATAAGTTTGTTGTAATGATTCTTGGTCTAAGTGAAATGAATACGCATCTTTCATGATGAATTCACGTGAACGCATAATGCCAAAACGTGGACGAATTTCATCACGAATTTTTGTCTGTACCTGATAATAAGTAATAGGTAGTTGTTTATAACTTTTTAATTCATGTCTAGCTAAATCAGTAATAACTTCTTCATGAGTTGGACCCAAGCAAAAGTCACGATCATGTCTATCTTTTAAACGAGCAAGTTCTGCACCATATTGCTCCCAACGGCCTGTTTCGTGCCAAAGTTCAGCGGGTTGTAATGTCGGCATTAACACTTCTAAAGCACCTGCTTTTTCCATTTCTTCACGGGTGATTTTTTCTACTTTACGTAAAACTCTTAATCCTAATGGTAACCAAGTATATAAACCTGAAGCCAATTTACGGATTAAACCTGCACGAATCATTAATTTATGACTGGCAATTTCAGCATCAGACGGTACTTCTTTAACAGTGCTAAGAGGGAATTGAGTTGTACGCATGTGTATTAACTTATAGAGATAAAAAAACAGCTATTTTACCGATTAAATTAGAATTAATCTGGATAATATTAAAAGAATCCTATTAACATCGCCTGTACGACTGATTCATCAACATCTTTTACGCCAAATTTGTTATACCAATAAGAATATTCAGTACCAATATAAACAGTATCTTTTTTAATGCCCGCGCTATGGCCTATATCGAATAAAAACTGAGGTTGGGCTAAAATATGGAAATTACCCGAATTATTAGTATTTCCAGTACGGAAATCTGTAAACCCTCGGAATTTAAATTTAGCCGAACCAATTTCAAAAGGGTAGCTCCATACTGGTGTTATTTGTAGGCCATATTTATGACTAATATCATCACCTTTATATGCGGCAACATCCAGTTGTAGATAATCGAAGTATTCATTTGATAGATCGAAACTTAGGCCTAATAAGTAGGCTTTAAATTCATCATTTTCTGGCTTATTACTAATATTTAAACCAGCTAAGATTGAAATGTCTTTAATAGGGCCTAAAGACATTTTCTGTCCTGATATTTTATTAAAACTCAGGTAGGAATATACTTCTGCATAAACTTCAAGCCCAATATCATTCCTATCAGTTACATCTACAAAGAAAAAATTGGTACCGTAATCCCAGCCATTTGCATGTTCAACTGTAAAGGTTGTTCTATCTGTGTCACCAAATTCAAAGTCACTTCCATATAAAACCTGTACATTACTGGAGGACCAATCAAATGAATAGCTGAGTGGAGCAAATAAAGTAATAAAGAGGACTATAAAACTAGATAAGGTTTTTTGTATTTTATACATATTGATTAACAAGCACTTTTAATTGATCTTCATTGATTGGTTTGGTCATATAATCATCAAACCCAAGGGATAATGTTTCTTGAATTTTATGGGAATCTGCATAAGCGCTAATTGCAATGGCAGGAGTTTTTATATTTTTATTTCTTATGGAGCGAACAAGATCAAGTCCATTTAACACAGGCATATTTAAGTCAATAAGTGCTATTTGATATGTTTTTGTACATAATAAATGTAGAGCCTCTGCACCATTAATGGCTGTATCAAAAGTGCAGTTAAGCTTTTCTAGCATAAAACTTAAAAGCATTAAATTAATTTCATTATCATCTGCAATAAGTATGTGAATTGATTGATCAGTTAATTTATCTTTAATTTCAGCATGAGTTTCTGAAATATTCTCCTGCTGTATTGCAAAAGGTAAGGGTAGAGTAAGTGTAAAAGTACTGCCTTCATTAACATTGCTAGATACCGAAATACCACCATGCATAAGTTGAGATAGCTCATTACAAATGGCAAGGCCTAGCCCAATACCTTCTTCAGAAAAGTTGTTGTTATCAATTTGAGTAAAAGGGGTAAATATCTTATCTAGGTCAGCTTTAAGTATTCCACAGCCAGTATCACTAACAACTACAGATAAAACTTCGTTTTGATGGCTAACATCAAGTGAAATACTCCCTGTACTTGTAAATTTAATGGCATTACCAAGTAAGTTGTATATTATTTGACTTAATCGCTTTGGATCGGTATTTACTTGCCTAGGAACAGTAGGAGTATTAACATTAAATTTAAGTGATTTTTCTTTAGCTTTAAGTTTAAAAATAGCGATAATGTCATTAATAAAATCATCAAATTCAAATGATTCAATTTTTATGTCTATCTTTTTAGATTCAATTTTTGAAATATCCAGAATTTCATTGATCATTGTTAATAAATGATTACCACAATGGCTAATTAACCCCAGTTGTTTTTTGTCATCAATTGAAATATGAGGTTTTTTATACAGTAATTGACTAAAACCTAGAATACCATTTAATGGTGTGCGTAATTCATGGCTTATATTGGATAAAAATTGATTTTTAGCATGATTTGCTGATTCTGCTAATTCCTTGGCAACAACAAGCTCTGCTGTGCGGCTATGGATAATTTCTTCGGTACGAAGATAACGTCCAGTAAGAAGCAATAAGCCAAAACCTAATAAACTCGTAAAAAGTAAACCACTGATAATAACCCACCACATGGACCAATGTGTCTCAGAATAGAGATGATCAGTATCTAAATAAAAAGTAAGTAGCCAATCCTGGTTTGCAAATTGAATGTGTTGGCTAAGTTTAGACTTATCGTATTGAATTTCTTTACTACTATATAATAAAGTATTATCTTTAGCAGATTGTATCGTTAAGCCAATATTTTTTAGGTTTGCTTTTTGTAATATATTGTTAATAATCTGATTTAAAGGCGATGATATGTTGATAATACCGAGTAGTTCACCTTGTTTATTTTTATCTCTAAATACAGGCTTATAAATATTTAAGGTTTCATTTCTTATATAAGTTAAGGTAACTGTAGATGGGGGTTTATTGGCTAATTTAACAATATCAGTTGGGAATTCAATATTTGAAGCAACTGCCTGTTCATTTTTAGTATTATATTTAATTTTTAATGTAGGTACTTTATTGCTAGGGCTTGCAGGTTTATATTCAAAAAAATTAATGCTATTAATTTCTGGTAAATCCTCTAAATATGATTGAGTAAAACGATTAAACTCATTCTTTTCAACAGTTTCAGAACTCACATAGAAATTATAAATTGAACGAATAAAACGACTTTGCTGTAGCAGATTGTCGTTTAATCTATGATATATACTTAAAGAACTATCTAAAAATAACTGCTGATTGCGTTTAGCTTCGAGACTTAGAACATGAAAAAAGAAAAAAACTACAAAAATAAAAGATGCTATTAATGGAAGACTAAAAGTGAGCCTCCGTCTTTTCCATAGAGTGCTATCGGATGTAAAAATAGTCAACATGATGGGCGTAAAGATTAGAACGCCAATGGTATCGCCAACCCACCAACTTAACCAATTTAATGGAACTTCATTGGGGGAAATAATACCCGTAAAAAGCATAGCAGTAATGCCTATTGAAGCAGGTATTAAGCAACTAATAGGGCCGCCTAATAGAAGAAACAAGACTATATCTTTATCTAAAATAAGATCACTAGGATAGCTAGAGTATTTTTTGATCAGCTTCATGCCTATATAAGCAAAAAGAGTTCCACCTGTGCCAGTAGCAATATAGATAGTCACTGATTGAGCATCGAAACCAAAGGCCCAAGCAGAAATACAAAAGTTACCAATAAAAATTCCAGGCCAGATTCTAGGCCCATATAGCAGCATAGATGCTAAAGCTATTCCTGCTGGAGGCCATACTGCACCCGCTTGGCTAGGAGGAACTGCTAATTCCAGCCCTAATAAACCAAATAAAAAATAAACAACTGCAATTGCAATGATCAACAGTATTGTAGATAGATACTTTTTTTGAGTTGTCACAGTTTGCATGCTTACTTTTGTTATAATAAAAGTTTAAAAGGTAGCTCTATTAATTCATAACTGGCAAAGAATAGCTTTAAGCCGTACTTGCTCAGCCAGAATTTAAGAGTGTTTACCTAAATATAGTTGATAAGTATATAGGGACAAATAATATCATGCTAAAAGTAATTTCTAATTTTTTAATAGAAGATATATGGACATTATCCGATAAAGAACTATCAACTATTCAGTGTTTAGGTGTTAAAACTCTTAAAATTATATTACTTTCCTTACAAGGATTTAATCGTGATCTTTGTCAATTACGAGCGTCAGCTCTAACTTTATATACACTATTGTCAATTGTCCCTGTCATTGCTTTATTATTTGGTATAGCAAAGGGGTTCGGTTTTGAAAAAAGACTTGAATCAGAAATATTAGAGCAAGCTTCAGATCAAGATACTATGATGCTACAGTTGATTGAGTTTTCTCAAAATATGTTGTCGACAACTAAAGGAGGTGTTGTTGCTGGTATTGGTATCGTTGTATTGTTCTGGACAGTTATAAAAGTGATTGGCAATATTGAAGAATCATTTAACCACATCTGGAAAATAAAAAAGAATAGACCTTTAGGTAGAAAGTTAAGTGATTATTTATCGTTAATGATGCTAGCACCGGTATTGTTGATTGTTTCTAGTAGTATGACTGTCTTTATTAAAACTCAAATTACATGGCTTGTTGAAGTCATTCATTTACCTGCATTTGGAACTAAGGTAGTCCTTTATATAATGAGTTTTTCACCATTAGTGATTATGTCCTTATTATTTACCTTTGTTTTCCTATTTATGCCTAATAAGAAAATCAACATTAAGGCTGGAGTTATTGCCGGTATTACAACCGGTATTTTGTATCAAGCTGTTGCATGGGCTTATATATCCTTGCAGATTGGAGCATCTAGTTATAACGCAATTTACGGAAGTTTTGCCGCGTTACCTTTGTTTCTGGTTTGGTTACAAATAGTATGGATGGTTGTTTTATTTGGCTGTCAGATTTCATTCTATCTTCATAACTTTGAAAGTTATCAACATAATGAAAAATTCTCTGATATTAGCATTTCATTAAAAAAAACAATCGCCTTACAAGTTTGTCATTTAATTATCAAACATTTTGCCAATAGTAAAAAAGCACCTACCGCTGAGCAAATATCCCATACTTTGGTTTTACCTGTTTCTGTAGTCCAAAAAACATTGGCGTTCTTAATAACCGCCAATCTTATTGTCGAGTTAAAGGTTTTAGATGATGAGGATGTAATTTATCAGCCAGTTCAAGATATAAGCAGTATGACAAAGAAATTTATCGTTAATGCTTTAGAAAAAACTGGACGTAATTTCATCCCTGATATGACAGTGCATGATGAATTTATTAATGCAAAGCCTGAAGCAGAAGTCGTTTTATTAAAAGACATATAGACAAAGCGTAATTCTAATTATGAATTAATAGATCTACGCTTAAGTCTAATTCCAATCACAATAATTTTTCATGGCTATTAACAAACCACAGGTTGAAGCAATTGTAGGGCGGACTTCAGTCCGCTATGCAGGCAATAATGTCTTATTTATAGCGGACTGAAGTCCGCCCTACAATAAATTATCCTAACTCAACCTGTGGTTTGTATAGAGCCATGTAATTTTTTATTTTAACTTCCTCATCCTAGCCTCTCCAGCAGAAGGAATAACAGACGAACTTATTGGGATTGGTATAAGGTGAGTTATTTATCTGAAAATGATACTAATAAAGCTATTAGCCCATCTTCATCAATAATTGGAATATTTAACTCTTGTGCTTTAGTTAGCTTGGAACCTGCAGATTCTCCAGCAACTACACAGTCAGTTTTAGAAGAAACACTTCCTGAAACTTTGGCACCCAAAAGTTGAAGAGCAGCTTTTGCTTCATTGCGCTTCATTTTGTTTAGCGTACCGGTTAAAACATAGGTTTTATCAAGCAATGGTAATTTTTTTTGTTCTTTAGGAATTAAAACGGGCCATTCAATACCTGCTGCAAGTAAAGCGTCAATAACTTCAAGATTATGTGTTTGGCGGAAAAAGTAATCTACATGTTTAGCAACAATTTCACCGACATCATCCACTTCTTGTAAAGAATCAATATCTGCACTTTTTAAAGCATCAAGTGTTAAATAATATTCTGCTAGATTTTTTGCTGTTGCTTCACCTACCTCTCGAATACCAAGGGCAAGTAAAAATTTTGCAAAAGTTGTTTTTTTTGAATTGTTTAGGGCATTAATTAAATTTTCTGCCTTTTTAGGCCCCATCCGTTCCAAACCAATTAATTGTTCTGATTTTAATACAAATAAATCAGCTGGGTTATTAATGAGCTTTTCATCGACTAACTGCTCAACAACTTTTTCTCCTAATCCATCAATATTCATTGCTTTACGTGATGAAAAATATTGAATAGCTTCTTTGCGTTGAGCTGCACAGTAAAGACCACCACTGCAGCGAGCAACAGCTTCACCTTCAATTTTTTCAATTTCTGATTTGCAAACAGGACAATAGCTAGGAAAAACTATAGTTTTAGGTGATAAGTTCTGTTCAGGCAGTGAGCGGGAAATTTGGGGGATAACATCAGCCGCACGACGAACAACGACGGTATCGCCTATTTTTATTCCTAAACGTTCAATTTCGTCATTATTGTGTAAGCTTGCTCGACTAATATTTACACCACCCACAAAAACAGGTTCTAAAATTGCGACAGGTGTAATAGCTCCAGTTCGACCCACTTGAAACTCTACATCAAGTAATTTAGTTTGCTCTTCTTGAGCTGGAAATTTATGGGCAATTGCCCATCGAGGAGCGCGTGAGATAAAACCTAGTTGTTGTTGTAATTCAATATCATCTACCTTATAGACTATGCCATCAATTTCATAAGGGAGAGTGTCTCTAAGCGTTAAAATCGTTTGATAATAATCCAAACAACCTTGAAGCCCTTGTTTAATTTCAATTTCATTAGTAAGAGGTAATCCCCATTTTTTTAACTGCTGTAATCGTTGATAATGACTATTCGCTAAATCACCATTATTCACTAGACCAATACCATAACTAAAGAATGCTAATGGACGTTTGGCTGTGATTTTTGAATCTAATTGACGTAGGCTTCCTGCTGCTGCATTTCTAGGATTAGCAAAACTTTTTTCACCATTTTTGGAAGCTTTTTTATTATAGCTATTAAAAGCAGCCATTGGCATGACCACTTCACCTCTTATTTCAATAGTTTCAGGAATGTTTTCGCCTTGTAATTGATGCGGAATGTTTTGAATAGTTTTAACATTATGCGTTACATCTTCCCCGATACTTCCATCACCCCGTGTTGCAGCTCTAACTAAAATACCATTTTCATAAAGTAAACTAATTGCAAGCCCATCAAGTTTAGGTTCAGCACAAAAAGTAAGGTTTTCTGTTAGCGTTAAGCGGTTGTTCAATCGTTCAATAAAATCAGATAAATCTTCACCGTTAAAGACGTTATCCAAGGAAAGCATTGGGACTTCATGATTAACTTTTATAAATTTATCTAGAACAGCTCCACCCACTTTTTGAGTAGGGGAGTCTGGGGTTAAAAATTTAGGGTTTTCACTTTCTAGCTGTTTTAATTGTAGCAGTAGGCGATCATATTCAGAGTCTGTAATCGTTGGCGTGTCTAGCGAGTAATAATGGGTGTTATGTTGCTTAATTTGTTCGCGTAATAAGGTGATTTTTTCTTTTACAGGGTTTAACATCGATGCTTTTGCAATAAGGGCTAAAAAGTACAGTTATAAATTATGATAATTTTAACATGAGCCTATTTATAATTATGGTTTTTAGTTGTAAGTTTAAAGATAACTGCTAATATTTAACGCGATTAAGTACAATTCACCGAGATAACATATTGGAAGACGATATCACAACAGAGCTACGTGTTTTGCAAAGCCATTTGGATGGTATGCTTGATCGTGTTCAGCATAATAGTTTAACCTTAAAAAGGTTTCAGACTTTTGAGATGAGATTGCTTAATCTTAATTCATTAGCTGAAATGATTGACCAGCTATTATGTGATGCAAAATCTTTTTTTGATTTAGATGTGATTAGCTTTTGCTTGATTGATGAAAAAGCTGAAATAGCAGGATATCTAAGTGACGATGGGTATGATTACCTAAGTAACAAACAATTGATTTTATTAAATGATAATGAATTACTTAAGAGTACCTTTGGTTTATCTGCTACTCCGTTTTTAGGAACTTATAAACAATCTTGTTGTGCTGATTTTTTCCTACCCTTAGATAGAAAACCTGTTTCTGTCGCTATTATCCCTCTTAGACGAAGAGGTAAGTATTTAGGCTCTCTCAACCTAGGTAGTTTTGCACCCAACCGCTTTATTAATGATATGGCAACTGACTTTATTGAACATATGGTGTCAGTTGTTAGTATCTGTCTTGAAAATAATCTTAATTTTGAGATGATGCGTAGAACCAGTTTAATTGATACCTTAACAGGTGTTAATAATCGACGCTTTCTTGAGCAACGAATTGGTGAAGAGGTCGATAGAAGTCAGCGTAATGATGAGCCCCTTAGCTGCTTATTTTTAGATATAGATCATTTTAAATTAGTGAATGATACTTATGGGCACCAAGCTGGAGACTATGTGCTAGCAACGGTTGCAGGCATGATTAAAAAACAATTAAGAAGCAATGATGTATTAGCTCGCTATGGAGGGGAAGAGTTTGTCGCTTTGTTATCTAATATCCCAGAAGTTATGGCTGGAGATATAGCAGAAAGAATCCGAAAAAGTATTAAGGATCTCATTTTTACTTATAGTGAAAGCAAGATTAATGTAACAATTTCGATAGGCTTGTCTACTTATCAACCAGAGAAGGAATCATTAAAAACATCTGCTGAAGTTTCTACTCAATTAATTCATTCTGCTGATTCAGCATTATATGTTGCCAAGGAAAATGGCAGAGATAGAGTAGAAAAAGGTAATAAAATTGAAACTGTTATTACCCCTAGAATGGTTTCTTAAGTTTTACTGACCTAGCTCAATAAAAGCGACACTCTACTCTCAGAAATATTTTTTCGTGACTATCAATTAACCACCGCTTAAAGATAGTAAATATGTATCCTTGATTTTACTTTGTTTCATCAAGGCTACAAAAGTTTGACTTAATGGCATTGCCTTTTACCCAAAAGTATAACTCTGTAATTTACTTGTGTTTTATAACAAATTAATATTGGTTCTCGAAACAACTTAAGTGGCTGGTAATATTGCAATATTAGTTTTTATTAAATAACTAGCTGGGAACCAATGAAAGTTATTGATACTATATGCACCTTTAATATGTTTTCTAGATAATTTATGGATGTTGTTATTTCACAAAATATGGTTTTAGAGGCTAAAGAATTATCGTGCATCAGAGATGACCGCATTTTATTTGAAGGTTTAAACTTTAAATTAAGCAATCATCAAGTATTGCTATTGGAAGGTAAAAATGGCAGTGGCAAAACTTCATTATTACGCATTATCTGTGGATTTAGAGAACAAGATTCTGGAGACCTTTTTTGGTGTGAGCAGAAAATAAAGGACAGTGAATATTTTTCAGAGATGGCTTATGTTGGTCATCTTGATGGTGTAAAAAAAGAGCTTACTGTATTAGAAAATCTTAAAATGTCTTTATCACTTAGTCAAAAGGGGCGTTATTCTATTGATCAAGCGTTGGAAACAGTACATTTAGCGGGCTATGATGATTCCTTAGTTCAAACACTGTCTGCTGGACAAAAACGTAGATTATCATTAGCAAGATTGTTGATCACCAAAAATACTTTATGGATACTTGATGAACCTTTTACCTCCATAGACAAGAGCGGAATAACCTTAATAGAATCACTAATGCACGAACATATTGTTGCAGGCGGGATGATAATCTTAACCTCTCATCACGACCTTGCTTTACATGAAGTTGATGTGCAAAAAATAAATTTATCCTTATGTCACTAATGTCCGCTTTTTTTGCCGTTATTCGGCGTGATTTAATTTTAGCTTTTCGCCGTCGTGCGGAAATTGCTAACCCATTATTTTTCTTTATTTTGGTTGTCACCTTATTTCCCTTAGGTGTGGGTGCAAACCCTAAATTATTACAAGCGATGGCACCTGGCGTTATCTGGGTATCTGCTTTGCTAGCTGTTATGTTGTCTTTAGATAGTTTATTTCGCTCAGATTTTGATGATGGCTCACTGGAACAAATGTTATTAAGTCCCCATCCATTAACAATTCTAGTTCTGGGGAAAATTATTGCTCATTGGTTAGTAACAGGATTACCTTTATTAGTTGTTGCTCCATTGTTAGCAATTTTTTTAGGGTTACCTGAACAAGCTTTGGGAACTTTACTAATAACCTTGGTCTTAGCTACACCAGTTTTAAGTTTAATAGGTTCAATTGGTGTTTCTTTAACCGTTGGACTTAGGCGTGGCGGGATGATTATCTCGCTATTAGTGTTACCACTCTATGTACCTGTGTTAATTTTTGCCAGTAATGCTGTTGAGATGGCAGGAAATGGTTTGTCTGTTGATGCTCAAATTAATATTTTGGTCGCTATTTTTTTTATGTCAGCTGTTTTAGCGCCACTACCAGCGGCTGCGGCTTTAAGAATGAGTGTTAATTAATTTTTGTGACTATATACAAGCCACTGGTTAGTTATAAATGTAGAGCGGACTTTAGTCCGCAATAGTATTGTAGATACCACATTTATGGCGGACTAAAGTCCGCTCTACAGTTCACTGATTAATTTATTAAATCAACCTGTGGTAAGTTAATAGCCATGTTAATTTTTATCCACTTAGATTTATAGAAGCTAAGACTTCTATTATTTTTTTAACAACTTTTGATCAATTTATGTCCATCATTCCAGCATTTATCGTTCGTTTTTATCACAAAACAGCTTCTCCTCCTTTTTTTTACAATCTAAGTAACAAGTTACTTCCTTGGTTCACCGCTATCTTTCTTATATTACTGGGCTACGGTTTATATGCTGGATTGTATTTAGCTCCAACCGATTATCAACAAGGAGATAGCTATAGAATTATCTATGTCCATGTTCCTGCTGCTTGGATGTCACTTTTTATTTACGTGGTGATGGCCGTTGCAGGTGCAATTTCACTTATCTGGCGGATGAAAATTGCAGATGTAGTGTTAATTAGTAGTGCTCCTATTGGTGCCAGCTTTACTTTTATTGCTTTAGTAACAGGTTCTTTATGGGGAAAACCCATGTGGGGAACTTGGTGGGTATGGGATGCCCGATTAACTTCTGAACTAATATTATTATTCCTATATTTAGGTGTAATTAGTCTTTACGGGGCAATTGAAGATAAACGTACAGCTTCCAAAGCGGTCGCCATTTTAGCTTTAGTTGGTGTAGTTAATATTCCTATTATTCATTATTCAGTTCAATGGTGGAATACCTTGCATCAAGGGCCTACTGTTACAAAAATGGATAAACCTTCTATCCATCTTGATATGTTAATTCCTCTATTAGTTATGGCAACGGCATTTAAATTTTATTATGCAATTGCAATGCTACAAGTAGCACGAGTTGAAATTTTAATCAGGGAACAAAATACCCAGTGGGTTAAAAAACTAGTGGAGAATAAATAATGAATAGCTTTGCTGAATTCTTAGCGATGGGTGGCTATGGTTTTTATGTGTGGACCTCTTATGGTATTGCTTTCGTAGTGTTAATACTAAATGTCATAGTACCGATGTTTCAAAGAAAAAAGTTTTTACGTGAATTAGCCTTAAAACAAAAACGAGCTAAATAATGACTCCAGTTAGAAGACAACGACTTATCCTCATTTTATTAATGGTTGCAGGTGTGGGAGCAGCTGCAACATTTGCTTTAAAAGCCTTTAATGAAAATTTAATGTATTTTTTTTCCACTACAGAAGTTGCAGAAGGAAAAGCACCTAAAGATGCAAAGTTCCGTTTAGGTGGAATGGTTGTTAATGGCAGTATAGCGCGTCCTGATAGAGGTATTATGGTGCGGTTTGATCTGACAGATTACAACAAACAGGTCACTGTTGAGTATTCTGGAATCCTACCCGATTTATTTAGAGAGGGGCAGGGTATTGTTGCAAATGGGCGTTTAAATGAAGCGGGTATTTTTGTTGCAGAAGAGGTATTAGCCAAACATGATGAAAACTATATGCCCCCAGAAGTAGCCGAAAGCTTAAAAAAAACCGAACAACTCAAATCTGAGAAATAGGGAAAGAATATGATTGCTGAACTAGGTCACTTTTGCTTGATTATTGCTCTCTCTATGGCGGTGATACAAGGGGTACTTCCTATTTTTGGAGCTTATCGCTCAATTAATGGATGGGTTGCTGTTGCTCGACCAGCCGCTTATGGACAACTATTGTTCATGTTGCTTTCGTATGCTTGTTTGACGTATGCCTTTTTAGTACATGATTTCTCAGTTGCTTATGTAGCACATAACTCTAATACGGCATTACCAACACTTTATTTAGTTTCAGGTGTATGGGGAGCGCATGAAGGCTCTTTACTTTTATGGGCGCTTACTTTATCAATTTGGACAGGCTTAGTTGCTTATTTCAGTAAAAATATTCCTGAAACAACAATGGCTCGTGTACTGGGTGTATTAGGTTTAGTCAGCATTGGCTTTATCTTATTTTTATTATTTACTTCAAATCCCTTTGAACGATTATTCCCTGCACCACTGGAAGGGCGTGATTTAAACCCCTTATTACAAGACCCTGGTTTAGCTATTCATCCACCTATGCTTTATATGGGGTATGTAGGGTTTTCAGTTGCTTTTGCTTTTTCTATAGCCGCTTTATTAGAAGGTAGGCTAGATGCTGCTTGGGCAAGGTGGTCTCGACCATGGACTAATCTAGCTTGGATGTTTTTAACAATAGGTATTGCTTTAGGTAGTTGGTGGGCTTATTACGAACTAGGTTGGGGTGGCTGGTGGTTTTGGGATCCAGTAGAAAATGCTTCATTTATGCCATGGTTAGTGGGGACGGCATTAATCCATTCACTTGCGGCAAGTGAAAAGCGAGGCGTATTTAAAACATGGACTGTGTTATTAGCTATCTTTGCTTTTTCATTAAGTTTATTAGGTACATTTCTTGTAAGATCAGGTGTTTTAACCTCTGTTCATGCTTTTGCTAGTGACCCAACTCGTGGTTTATTTATCTTAATATTTCTTGCTGTGGTAGTGGGTGGTTCTTTATTGCTTTATGCCATTAGAGCGCCACAAGTTAAAAGTAGTGTTAGTTTTGAGCTAGTTTCAAAAGAATCTGCTTTATTACTTAATAATGTTTTATTAGTGGTGACTGCAGCCACTATTCTACTAGGTACTCTTTATCCTTTAGTGATCGACGCTTTAGGAATGGGGAAAATATCAGTAGGTCCTCCATATTTTAATGCTGTATTTATACCTTTAATGGCACCTTTGGCTTTTGCTGTTGGTATTGGTATGTTAATTCGCTGGAAAAAAGATGACTTAAAAATATTAAGCTGGCGCTTAAAAGGATTAATGGCATTTACTTTAACGGCTGGTTTTTTAATTCCTCTGGTTATGCCATTTTATTCATGGAGTGCAGGATTAGGAACATCACTTGCCTTATGGACAGCTGCAACAGTCGCATTATCATTTAAAGATAGGCTAGGTCAGCAAGGTTTAAGTTGGCAACGCCTTACCTCTATTCCTGCAAGCTTTTATGGTATGACGGTTGCTCATTTAGGTATTTCAGTTTTTGTAATAGGCATTACTTTTACTTCTATCTATAGTATTGAAAAAGACGTAAAAATGGTACCAGGTGATAAATTAGATATGGCGGGGTATGTTTTTGAATTTCATGGCGTTAAAATTACTGAAGGACCAAATTATATCGCGAAGGAAGGATCTTTAACTGTCAGTTACGATGGTGAAGTCATTGCCCAATTAGATCCTCAAAAAAGGGAATATAGAGTTCAAAAAATGCCCATGACAGAAGCAGCTATTGATGCAGGTTTATTTAGAGATTTATTTGTTGCTATTGGTGAACCATTAGATGACCAAGGCGCTTGGAGTTTAAGAGTTTATTACAAATCATTTATTCGTTGGATATGGTTAGGCGCTTTGTTTATGGGAGCTGGTGGCCTAATAGCAGCCAGTGATAAACGATACCGTAAAGCAAACAAGGAGCCAGTTAATGTTTAAATATCTAGCGCCTTTAGTGCTATTTATAGTAATGGCTATTTTTTTGGCATTGGGCTTAAATTTAAACCCTAGAGATATTCCCTCACCCTTAATTAACCAAGCTGCGCCAGATTTTTCATTACCTGTTTTGGGGCAAACGGGAAGAGTCCTAACTAAAGATGCATTAATAGGTGATGTGTGGATTTTTAATGTCTGGGCTTCTTGGTGTGGATCATGTCGTATTGAACATCCTATTTTTAATCAGTTAGCAAAAAAGAAACTGGTTACCTTAGTAGGGTTAAATTACAAAGATGAACCTGAAGCGGCTAAACAATGGTTGGCTCAACTAGGTAATCCTTATGATATTAGTGTGATGGACCAAGAAGGACGTACAGGTATTGATTATGGTGTTTATGGAGTACCTGAAACCTTTATTATTGATAAAAAAGGTATTGTTCGATACAAACATACAGGGCCTGTAGAAGTATATGATATGCAAAACACACTTATTCCACTTATTAAGCAACTACAGGCTGAAATATAATGAATTTTATAAAAAGCTTGGTTTTATTGCTGCTTTCAATGGCAAGCTACACAGCTGTCGCAGTAGAGTATCGAAAATTTGATCAGCCAGAACAAGAAGCTGTTTATAAAGTACTTATTGAGGAGTTACGCTGTCTCGTTTGTCAAAACCAGACTATTGCAGATTCTAATGCTGAGCTGGCTCAGGATTTACGTAGACAAGTGTATGAAATGCTTCAGCAAGGAAAGTCTAAAGATGAAATTGCTGAGTTTATGACTCAACGCTATGGCGATTTTGTTTTATACAATCCCCCCTTTAAAGCCAAAACTGGATTGTTATGGATTGGCCCTATTGTGTTTTTGCTTATTGGTTTAGTCATGTTATTTTTATTTACTCGAAGAAAAAGAAATACTCAGAATATTAAGTTAACTGAGGAAGAGATAAAGCAAAAAACAAAAATAAGAAATTTACTAAATGATGAGGCCGAGCAATGAATGCAGTCTATTGGAGTTGTGTAGTCGTTTTAATAATCATTGCCTTGGCTATCCTACTTCCTCCTTTATGGAAAAAAAGAGAAATTGAAGATGCTGATTCGGATCAAAGAAATATTAATATTGCTCAAGATCGAGCCAAAGAACTTAAAGCCCAGTTACAAGCAGGTAATTTAACCCAGCAAGACTATGATGAACAGTATGGTGAATTAGAGCTAACACTGGGTGATGATTTAGATATTCAACAGAAACAAAGTCAAGCATCATCACAAGGACGGTGGGTTATCCCCGTTATTGCCATATCTATCCCTTTCTTTTCAATTTTTTGCTATTTTTCATTAGGTGAGCCTGATGCTTTAATTAAAGCTGAAATGAAACAGCCTCAAGCTCAAGCGGTTGCGCAAGGTCAGGCAGGACAAGATATAAATGCCATGGTTGTTCAATTGGCCCAACGATTAAAAGAAAACCCCAATAATGCTAAAGATTGGATTATGCTAGGGCGATCTTTTAAATATTTAAAGCAATTCCAATTAGCTGCAAATTCATTTAAAAAAGCCTATGAAATATTAGGTGATGAACCTGAAGTATTACTTCATTATGCTGATGCATTAGCCATGGTTAATAATGGAAGCTTATCGGGAAAACCTGCGGAACTGGTATTTAAAGCATTAGAAAAAGTACCTGATGATGTGACTGGCTTATGGTTGGCAGGTATGGCTAAAGCTGAAGAGCGTGATTTTGTATCAGCTTTAAAACATTGGGATAAATTACAAGGCATATTGCCTAAAGGCTCTGAGCCATACAAACAAGTTAGTAAATTAATCCTTACTGTACAACAGCAAAACTCAACAGATAAACCTATACAGAATGCTGCTGTATCAACTAGCGACACAGCAGCTACTATCAGTATTGAGGTTCAAGTAGATTTATCTGCCACTATTAAGGATAAAGTTGCTAGTACTGATACGGTGTTTATTTACGCAAAAGCATTGACTGGCCGACCTATGCCACTAGCTATTGTTCGTAAACAAGTAACTAATTTACCCATCTCAGTTACTTTAGATGACAATATGGCTATGATGCCAACGATGAAACTCTCTAACTTTAAAGCTGTAAAGGTTATGGCTAGAGTATCTAAGTCAGGATCAGCAATGCCTCAAAAAGGTGATTTTGTTGGCTCTGTTGATTTAACTCAATTGCTAGAAAATCAATCCGTTGTTATTGTTATAAACGAACAAATATAAAAGATATGGACCAGTCAATAAAATTCGACCTTGATTTAATTCACCGCTATGACAAAGCTGGTCCACGATATACTTCATATCCAACTGCATTAGAGTTGCACGAAGGCTTTGCTGATAAAGAGTATCGTCAGCATATAGAAAAATCCAATACAGCTGGGGGTCCGTTATCACTGTATTTTCATATTCCTTTTTGCGATACCGTTTGTTTTTATTGTGCATGTAATAAAATCATAACTAAAAATAGAAAACATTCAGAGCCTTATTTAGAAAACCTATTTAAAGAAATTGCTATGCAAGGTTCATTGTTTGATAACACTCGCGTAGTAAATCAATTACATTGGGGTGGAGGAACGCCTACATTTTTGAGTTTTGATCAAATGAAAGCTTTGATGGATACTACACGCCAATATTTTAATCTTAGAGATGATGATAAAGGCGAGTATTCAATAGAAGTTGATCCTAGAGAAACAAATGACCAAACAATTGCTCAATTACGTGAGTTGGGCTTTAATCGTATTAGTTTAGGTTTACAAGACTTTAATCCTGCAGTACAAAAAGCCGTCAATCGCATTCAAACAGAGCAACAAACTTTTGCTGTTTTGGAAGCATCTCGAAAGCATGGCTTTAGATCAACTAGCATAGATTTGATTTATGGTTTACCACTACAAACGGTTAAAACTTTTGAAGAAACATTAGATAAAGTTCTATCTGTGTCTCCTGATCGGTTTTCAATCTTTAATTATGCTCATATGCCGACAAAGTTTAAAACCCAAAGGCAGATTAATGATGCAGATATGCCAACTCCAGAAGTTAAACTAGATATACTTCAAATGATGGGGAATAAGTTAATTCAAGCAGGTTATGTCTATATCGGAATGGATCATTTTGCAAAACCAGATGATGAACTAGCAATCGCTCAACGAGAAGGGAATTTGTATAGAAACTTTCAAGGCTATTCTACACATTCAGATTGTGATTTAGTGGGTATGGGAGTTACATCAATAGGCAGAGTAGGGGATGCTTATATTCAAAATGTTAAAACATTGGATGAATATGATGCTTTGATTAAACAAGATAAATTGCCTGTATTTAAAGGTGTTGATTTAAATGAAGATGACAAATTAAGACGAGCGGTTATTACTCACTTAATATGCCATTTTGAATTGAATTTTAGTGATATCGAAAAACAATTTAACATTACTTTTGCAGATTATTTTGCCACAGAATTAGGTAATTTACAGGCAATGCAGACTGATGGTTTATTACGTTTAACTGATCAAGGGATTCAGGTTCAAACGGCAGGGCGATTATTAATTAGAAACATTTGTATGATTTTTGATATCTATTTAACTAAAAAACAGCAACAGTTTTCTAAGGTTATATAAATAAAATCAAGCTATTAAATGCAATAGCAATTTTCTTCATCATAGCTCTGGTATAATCAATCAATTTTTGATTAGGCAATACTTATGGCTAGCGATAGTTTTTCAACTCTTTCAATTTCTAGCGCGCAAATTGCTAATCTAGACTCTCTCGGCTATAAAAAAATGACTGCTGTTCAAGCACAAGGTTTACCCTCTGTTCTGGAAGGTAAAGACCTTATTGCAAGAGCAAAAACAGGGAGTGGAAAAACTGCGGCATTTGGTATTGGCTTACTAGAGAAAATAAATCCTCGATTTTTTGGTGCTCAAGCATTAATCCTTTGCCCTACACGTGAATTAGCAGACCAAGTTGGTAAAGAAATTCGTAAACTAGCGCGGTGTATTCCTAATATTAAAGTTGTTTTGTTATGCGGGGGGAAACCTTTTGGCTTTCAAAAAGCTTCACTAGAACATGGTGCTCACATTATTGTTGGAACACCTGGTCGTATTCAAGATCATTTAAACAGAGAAACTTTAGTACTTGATGGTTTAAAAACCTTAGTATTAGACGAAGCCGATAGAATGTTAGATATGGGTTTTTCTGAAGTTATCAATGAAATTATCGACGAAACACCAAAAAACCGCCAGACACTACTTTTTTCTGCTACTTATCCAAATAGTATCGAAAAAATGTGTGCATCTATTTTACAAAATCCTGTCACAGTAAGTGTAGAGTCAGAACATCAAACCAGTGTTATTGAACAAGTGTTCTTTAAAGTTAAAGAACATGACCGTAATGATGCATTGTTAGCCTTATTTGAACATTATCAACCAGAAACAACCGTCGTTTTTTGTCATACAAAAATACAATGTGATGAAGTCGCACGATTTTTAGAGGGTCATGGTATTGAAGCACTTGCTATTCATGGTGATTTGGAACAACGCGATAGAGATCAGGTTTTAATCCGCTTTGCTAATAAGAGTTGTTCTGTTTTAGTCGCAACTGATGTAGCTGCTCGTGGCTTAGATATAAAATCATTATCAGCTGTTGTTAACTATGAATTACCGAGAGACCCAGACATTTATGTGCATAGAATTGGACGAACAGGTAGAGCAGGGGAAAAAGGAATAGCCTTAAGTCTATTTATCAATTCAGAAAAAATGCGTGTAAACGCTATTGAGGACTATCAAGACAAACCTTGTCAGCTACAAAATATTGATAGTTTAAGCCGTGATGCAAAGTTTAGTGTTCACCCAACAATGGCTACGATGCAAATTGATGTGGGTCGAAAAAACAAAATTCGTCCTGGTGATATTTTAGGTGCTCTTACAGGTGATGCAGGGCTATCAGGTTCTCAAATTGGTAAAATAGATATTTTTGATATAGCCAGTTATATCGCCATTGACCGTAAAGCTTTACGACAAGTTCTTGATTACTTTGCTAACGGTAAAATAAAAGGGAAATTAGTAAGAGCCCGGATGATTAGTTAAAAATAAAGCTCTTAACGTAGGAGGGGCCCCTTTGGCCGCGATAGCTCTTGATCTTGTTCTAATCTCAGCCAAAGGCTCCTCCTACCAACAAGATAACACTAATTTTTATTAACCTGTGGATTGTAAAGAATACACTTAAATAATCAAACACTATGAGTACAGAAAAAGAATTACAAACACGTAGCGAGTCAAAATGTGAGTTATGCTCATCAACAGAAGATTTAAATGTGTATGAAGTTCCACCTACATCAAATGGTAGTGCTGACGAATCAATCCTGATTTGTCAAACTTGTCAGAGCCAGATAGATAACCCAGATAAAGTTGATTTACATCACTGGCATTGCTTAAATGACAGTATGTGGAGTCAAGTACCTGCAGTACAAGTTGTTGCTTGGCGAATGCTTACTCGTTTAAGTACTGAATCCTGGGCTCAGGACTTATTAGAAATGCTCTACCTTGATGATGAAAACCTAACATGGGCACAAGCAACAGGTGAGGGCGTTAGTGATGAAGATACAATTAAGCATATAGATAGTAATGGAGCTGTTTTAGTTGCTGGTGATACAGTGACTTTGATTAAGGATTTAAATGTAAAAGGTGGTGGCTTTACTGCAAAAAGAGGAACCGCTGTAAGAGGGATTTCATTAGTTGCTGATAATGCTGAACAAATAGAAGGGCGGGTTAGTGGTCAACAAATAGTTATTTTGACTAAGTTTGTTAAAAAATAACATGGCTATTAACAAACCACAGGTTGAAGCAATTGTAGGGCGGACTTCAGTCCGCTATGCAGGCAATAATGTCTTATTTATAGCGGACTGAAGTCCGCCCTACAATAAATTATCCTAACTCAACCTGTGGTTTGTATAGAGCCATGAAAAATAAAAATAAAAATAAAACTAAAACTAAAACTAAAATATTTTACATTGTCTGCGTTATCAACATTCAAACTACGGTCGTTTAGTTCGTAGTTTAGAAATTCAAGAAATATAAAACAAGGAAAATACTGTTGGAAACTTATGCGCTTTATAGTTATGCATCAGCAACAATTGCTTATATTTTATTGCTTGGATTAATTCTTATTCATATAAATAAAAGTGATTTTGGTAAGGTTAGTGCTGTAGCAGTATTATGCAGCATTGTATGGACAGCCTATACGGTTTTTGTCTTACAAAATGATTCATTTTATATTCAAGATATCTTTCCTATTGAATCAATCCGAAATCTAGCCTGGTTTTTTTTACTAGGTGCCTTTATTTCCAAACAGCAATTTGATAATAAATATTACTTTTTAAAAGCTAACTGGAAAATAGCGATTATTGTATGTTTTATTCTAAGTATTGTTGCATTAGAATTTCTATCAGATTTACGCTATCCCTTCCAACAATTTATCGGCTTTGATTTTAGACCCCTTGTCCATATTAGCTTTTCACTAGTCGGATTAATCTTAATAGAACAGCTATATCGTAATGCTGCGCAAGAGCAACGTTGGGCAATAAAGTTTATATGTATAGGTCTAGCCGTAATTTTTGCTATTGATTTTGTATTTTATAGTAAATCATTACTATTCAATCAATTAGATTCATTGTTATGGCAATTAAGGGGGGTCGTTAACCTTATTGCAATCCCGTTATTAGCTATATCACTACAACGGTTGAATCAAAACCAAATTAAAATACAAGTATCAAATAAAATAATATTTCATAGTACCGTACTATTAGGAGCGGGCGTATACCTGCTTATTATGTCTTCAGTCGGTTACTATATTAAAATATATGGTGGTAACTGGGGAGCAATAGCTCAAGTTAGTTTTATTTTCTTAGCTATAATCTTATTACTAGTTTTTTTCATTTCTGGAAAAATACGTGCATTAGCAAAAGTCTATTTTAGTAAACATTTTTATCAACAGCGTTATGATTACCGTGATGAATGGATTAAATTAAGTAAGAAAATTGCAGAACTAGATAACTTAAATGATTTAACCCACCTTATTGTTAAAACTATGGCCAATATTGTCGATAGCTCAGCAGGGGGGTTATGGGTTAAAAATAGCCAAGGGGATTATTATCTTACCGCTGATTTAAGTTTAGGAAACAATAGTAAACAGCGAGTCAATAAAAACGATAATTTAATAACATTTATATCAAAAAAACAATGGGTTATAGATTTTGTTGAATATTTTAATGATCCTGATGTCTATGCAGGCCTTGAATTGGATAAATGGTATACTGAATTTGAAGATATTTGGTTAATAATTCCTCTAATCCAGAAGAATACTTTAGAAGGTTTCGTTGTTCTTACTCAACCACGCGTTTCCAGACAAATTGATTGGGAAGATCATGATTTGTTAAAGACATCAGGTATGCAACTTGCTAATGCCTTAGCTCTTACTCAGCTCAGTGATGATTTAAGTCGTTCAAGGCAGTTTGAAGCTTATAATCGTTTTTCAGCCTTTTTAGTGCATGACTTAAAAAACTTAGTTGCACAAATATCATTAATAGTTAAAAATTCAGAGAAACATAAAAGAAACCCTGAGTTTGTTGATGATTCTATAGAGACGCTAGAAAATGTGGTTACAAAGATAGACCATATTCTTGGCCAGTTAAAAAAAGGGAATATTTTAGAAACTAACGACTCAAAAATAGATTTATCTAACATAATATTAGATGTCACTTTACAACAGTCTTCTAACACCCCAGCTGTCACAGTAAAAGAAGATGATAATTCATATTGGGTTGTTGCCGAAAAAGAAAAAATGACTGCTATACTTGGTCATTTAGTACAAAATGCTCAAGAAGCAACTGAAGATACAGGAACAGTTAAAATTGAACTATCAAACAAAGACACAGATATTATAATAAAAATAATTGATTCTGGATCTGGAATGGATGAAAAATTCATACAGCAGCGCTTATTCAAACCTTTTGATACAACAAAAGGTAATGCAGGGATGGGGATAGGTGTTTATGAAGCCCAAGAATATATATTGCAGCAATCAGGGAAAATTGATGTGATAAGTGAAGTAGGGAAGGGATCAACATTTATCATATCTCTACCAGAAGCAGTTTAGTTGTTAGTTAAAAATACATAAGCTTGCTTAATTGTTCTATTATTACTATACATCATTGAAAGTACGAGTTTAGAAAAGTATATGGAAACAAAGAAAGTATTGCTTATAGTTGAAGATGATCCTGGTCTCCAAAAACAGCTAAAATGGAGTTTTGATGATTATCAAACAATCATTGCTGGTGATAGAGAGGAAGCGATCACAGCATTAAGACGGTTTATGCCCAGTGTTGTTACTTTAGATTTGGGACTACCACCAGACCCTACAAATGCAAGCGAAGGTCTAGCAACATTAAAACAGATTTTACAACTGGCGCCAGAAACAAAAGTAATCGTTGTAACTGGAAATGATGAAAGAGACAATGCCATAAAAGCTGTAGCAATGGGTGCCTATGACTTTTATCAAAAGCCAGTTGACCTAGATGTTCTAAATCTAATTATAGATCGTGCATTTCAGTTAGAACAATTGCAAAAAGAAAACTTAATATTAAATAAGAATATTGAGGAGCCATTAAAAGGTATTATTGCAACCAGTGAAAAGATGCAAGAATTATCTAAAATGATAGAGAAAATTGCACCTACGGATGCGACTACTTTACTATTAGGCGAAAGTGGCACCGGAAAGGAAGTTTTAGCTAAAGCCATTCATAATTTAAGCTACCGATCTAAAAAACCTTTTATTGCTGTTAATTGTGCTGCAATTCCTGATAATCTGTTAGAAAGTGAATTATTCGGATATGAAAAAGGAGCATTTACAGGTGCAACAAAGCAGACTAAAGGAAAAATAGAATATGCTGAAGGAGGAACTTTTTTCCTTGATGAAATTGGGGATTTACCTTTTTCACTACAAGCAAAGTTACTCAGGTTTATTCAAGAGCGAAAAATTGAACGATTAGGAGGGCGACAAGAAATTCCTGTTGATGTTCGTATTATTTGCGCTACTCACCAAAATATTCAAAAACAAATTGATGAAGGTGAGTTTAGAGAAGATTTGTATTATCGTATTAACGAAATTAGTGTTGATATTCCACCATTAAGAGAGAGAGACGACGATGCAATTGTTATTGCCACAGCCTTATTAAAACGCTTTAGTGATGAAAATAACAAAAATATCAAAGGCTTTAGTCAACAAGCAGCACAGTTAATTGAAAATTATCCTTGGCCCGGTAATATACGTCAATTAGAAAATAAAATAAAAAGAGCCGTGATAATGGCTGATGATTCGATATTGACGCATGAGGATTTAGATTTAAATCTAGATGATAAATCTACTGAAGAAGAAATCCCTTTAAACTTAAAAAAAGTTAGAGAAGTAGCAGAAACAGCAGCCATTAAACGAGCACTTGCATATTCAAATAACCATGTATCAAATGCAGCAAAATTATTGGGTGTTACTCGCCCAACGTTATACTCATTATTTAGCAAATATGGCATTGAGGTTTAAGGCATCAATGATCAGTCTTTGGTGCTTTCCCTAAACAACGTATTATCAAAGGATATAAAGGGGAAGTGTTCTAAACAAGTAACTAAAAAAATGGCTATGTTTGCGTTAATAGTTGAATTTGAACTTTTTGATTTCCCCGATAGTCTTATTTAAGTATAAAGGGGGTAGAGTCATGAACACAAAAGCCTATCGTGAGTGGTTTCAAGATATGGAACGCTT
>Ga0209184_1000531_pt1 | contig 38621 bp, 26 predicted proteins | sample EN8Hudsemesocosm_2_FD_184627 | JGI IMG/M metagenome (GOLD analysis project Ga0209184, IMG submission 184627) | Methane-oxidizing microbial communities from mesocosms in the Hudson Canyon - EN8C Hudson Canyon (SPAdes) (version 2) | ecosystem: Environmental > Aquatic > Marine > Cold seeps | place... | reverse complement strand
TAGCCTGCAAAGGCAACTTTACCCAGACATGAAGGACTGGACTAATGAAGCAAACCTCCCTGCAGGGGATAGCAAATAAAGCAACACAGGATAAAACTTACCGATTTCGTAATTTATTCGGCATGTTGACCATAAGTTATTTGTTTTGGTGTTGGGATTTTATCAACCGCAAAGCAATCGCGGGAGAGGATGGGATCGATGCGCAAGCATACGAAGAAAATCTACTACCGAACATTGAACAACTGGTCAAGCAAGTCAAAGAAAATACCTATCGGGCAAAGTTGATTCTTAGAAAATATATTCCTAAAATGGATGGTACGTTGCGTCCACTGGGAATACCAGCCATAGCCGATAAACTCTTGCAAAGAGGGGTTGCTAAGATACTGGAAGCCATCTATGAGCAAGACTTTCTGACATGTAGTTATGGATACCGTCCAAGAATTGGAGCCCTCAAAGCCGTAAAAGACTTAAGTAGTGAGCTTAGATCAGGAAAGTATCACCATGTGGTTGAAGCCGATATAAAGAGCTTCTTTACTCACATAAACCATGACTTGCTGTTAGATATGTTGGCAAGAAGAATAGATGATAAACGCTTCTTGAATCTCATCAGTAAGTGGTTAAAAGCTGGAATAATGGAAACAGATGGGCAAGTCACACATCCCGTGACGGGAACACCGCAAGGTGGGGTCGTTTCACCGATATTGGCTAACATCTACCTCCATCATGTCATCGATGAATGGTTTGAAGAAACAGTACGAAAACATTGTAGGGGGCAAGTTTATCTTTGCCGTTATGCCGATGATTTTCTCTGTGCCTTTGAAAATGCAAAAGATGCTGAGCGGTTTTACAAATCTCTAGGTCAACGTTTAGAGCGTTTTGGCTTGCAGCTTGCAGAAGACAAAACTCGAATGATAGAGTTTAGCCATTGCAAAGTGCGCGTTAAAACCAAATTTGACTTTCTAGGGTTTGAATTTTTCTGGGGAGTTAATAGGTGGGGAAAACCTATCTTGAAACGTCGTACCTCGCGTGAGAAGCTCAAAGCATCCTTAGCAAATTACAAAGTATGGTTTATTAAAAACAGTCGTCTTCCGAAGAAAATCTTGTTCACCAAACTGAACAGGAAATTACGCGGATATTATAATTACTACGGCGTTCGAGGAAACTATAAAAGCTTAAACAGTTTTGTTTACCGAATCTGGCAACTTCTTTTCAAATGGCTAAATAGGCGCAGTCAGCGGAGAAGCTATAATGTAAAAGGGTTTAAAGAATTGGTAAAAGACTTTGGAATAGCAAAACCACAAATCTGTCATGACTTCTAAGAAAAAAAATGTGTTGCGATGTGCGAAGTGAGCAGTTCAGAAGAGCCCAGTGCGAGAATTCCGCACGCTGGGATCTGTGAGGGGACAGTTGGGTGACTGGCTGTTCTACCTCGATATTGAAATTAGGAATCCAGGTAACCATGGTAGATTCCTGCTAAGGCTTGTGCCCACGCTTGGAGGCTGTGAAAGTATTCGGTATAATCCCCCTCCTTATCAAGGAGGGGCTAGGGGAGGTTTTAGTGTAATTAAAATCTAAATAATATCAAGGACCTATCTTTTTATAGATCCCCCCTCAATCCCCCCTTCCCAAGGGGGGAGGCTAAAAGCACAATACTTTCACAATCTCTTGACTGGGTAGCATGCAGGAATGACGGGCGGGGATGAAAAAAGCATTAATTGAAAACTACACATTTCAACATGGCCAAGGTTTTTTTACTTTTAAGCTCCACCCACTTTGAAATGTGCCATTTTTAATGTTGATATAGTCCCCATTTTTCTTGATGGGACTGGTATACACCCGGATAAAAACAACACTTCACCCAAATTAGGCCGATTGTTTCTGTTATGACGGCTTTGGCACCTGTACTGCTTTTCCACCAATTATCTAGTGTATATTCTGTTGTTTTTGCTGCTTTAATGCCAATTTTGTATTGGTCTCCAAAGGCCATTTGGTATAGGGCCTTGGTTCTTCTTGCGTGTACGCCTTGTGAGTATAGGTTTATTTGTTTTGTTTTGATGTTTTGTTGCTGTAGCCAGTCTCGAACGATGACGGCACTGAGAAAGGTGCGGTTTTGTGCGGATTCTGGTGTCGGCAGGCTTTTTATATTGCTGGTGTTTAAGCCGTTGTTGCGCAGGTAGGCTGCGGCAAGGTCGGCGTAGGTTTTGTATTTTGTTGGATTTCTTGTTTTTATCAGCCCGCCTGTGGTTATTATGATTTTATAGTCTGCGGCTTTGTCATGTTTTATCACTTCCTTTAAGGCTAGATCGCTTATCCAGCCTTCTACAATGAGTATGGGGGCGTTTATGCTTTGTTGTTGCGCTAGGTAGTGTGCTAGGTTTTTTAGGATAAAAATGGAGCTTAATAAAAAAATCAGAATAGCTATTATTAGGCCTAACGGCGTAGGTAGCCAGATGTGTTGTTTTTTTATTAGTTTTATAGGGGGCATGTTATACCGTTTCCAATAAATAATGGTTGTTATATTTGTCATTTACGGAATTTAGCCAGTCAAGCGTGGGCACAGGCTTAGTTGGGGATTTTGGTGGGGATGATAGACTCCTGCTAAGAGCATGCAGGAATGACGGGGAGCTAGGAGTATGAGAAGTGGCGAGGTTTTTAGATGTGTGAGTTTTAGCATGAATTTTGGGCTTGGTATAATACAAAAGACCTGCGACCCGATAAGCTAATTATGTATAGCTAAATTAAATGATTGGGTATGAGTATTTTCATGAGATGCCCAACATAAAAATCACTTTAAATGGCAAGTTATTTTTATGTTAGGCATTATGGTTTATAAGCCCCATTCTTTTTTTGCATCACTTAGACTTATTCCTGTATCATTTTCTTCTAAGAACTTAGCTTCTTTTAAATCTTTTAGATCTTCATAATTTTGTAATTCTTCTTTTAGAACTAAATATTCATCAAAAGGTAATACAGCAAATTCTTTTATTCCATTTTTTTCTAAAATATTTGGGTGTAAAGATAACATAGTTATTTCTTCCTACTTATATACTTCTTTTCTATGCATGATTCTATAAATTTTTATTTGATTTTTATCAACCTCAAATAAAATCCTGTAATTACCAACTCTTAAGCGGTATTCGGGAGTAAAGTTTGTCAAGTGCTTTACATCACCCTCTAAATTATTTTGCAAGAGTTCAATGTTTACAAAAATACGATTTAAAATATCTTGTAACTACTCAGCGTAAAAATAATGGATACATCTCTGAAGCCCTCTCCTGCTGGAGAGGGTTGGGTGAGGAGAGGTTAAAATAAATTCTTTTTTCCCTATTCTTTTTGCCTTTAGAGCTCAACCACTATGGACTGAAAGTCCATAGGTTGTTTACGAACGACTGAAAGTGCATAGTTTTGAACTAGCATCTTGGGACAATAAAGAAAAAATTTTGCAAAAGAGAATTGTTTAATTTCTCCTCACCCAACCCTCCCCAGCAAGGGAGGGCTTAAAAGCAAGCACTGTTAATTTAATATTGACAGAAGTAACTACATTTTCTAGTTACGCTGAGTAGTTACAATATCTTTAGGTATTTTTTTACCGCCTTTAATTGCTTTGGGCTTTATTTCTATTTTGTAAATCATGTTTGTATTTTACATTTCTTTAGAAAATAGTAATTTATTTTAATGCCTAACATTGTCAATATGTGGAGAAAATATCAGCGTCTTACGTTTATTAACATGGATATATATTCTTCAACTATCGTTATACTAGTAATTTTTATAGTGGAAAGCAAGAAAAACCTAATACTGACAGGTGAAAATTTTTTCCTCACACTCATTAGTCAGGCCTTCAAATAAGAGGGGTATGTAATCCCAACAAATAAACACTGTTATTTTCGTCACTCCCGAAACCTACCCAGTCAAGCGTGGGCACAAGCTTAATCGGGAATCCAGGTGAGCACTATAGATTCCTGCTAAGAGCGTGCAGGAATGACGGGATTTTTAGATATATGAATTGAGTATAAATCTATTGAGATTAGTCGAATGTCCCGTATTCCGAAAGCTTCATACGGGCTACTTGCTTTTTTTTGAATTCTGAGAATGACGGTCTCATGATTTTACCTCTTTTAATCTTTTTCGAGCTATACCCATTTCCTTATTAGGTGTTTTCTGAGACTTTTAATAAAAGAATGCAGGATAATAACTTCTTTACACTTTTAATAGCACCCTCGATCTTGGCGGTCGTAAATGCATTGGCATTTTCTCAAGCTCATATTTCAATTTGTTTTGCCATAAATTCACGCATATCTTCATTTTCAACACGCTGATAAAGCTCTAAAACAGGTAACGTTAAATCAATCGAGCTAAATGTAATTTCATCATCGATGTAATAGTAAGTCGATTGCCAGCCTTGTGATTGACGAAAAACTTCAATTTCAACGCGATCTTGTTCAATTAAAACGTACTCTTCCAAACTTGGCATATTTTGATAAACAAGCCGCTTTAATGTCTTATCAAATTTACGGGTTGAATTCGATAACACCTCGATAATCAAGCGTGGCGATTCTTCAAAATGACTATCACCATCACCTTTTTCGCAACTAACGAGCACATCAGGGTAAAAGTATTTTTTACCATTATCTGCCCGCACTTTCATGTTTGAGCTAAAGGCTTCGCACGGGGTATCTTTTAAGTGATTAGCAATTGAAACTAAAGCGTTAGTCGTTAATCTTTGATGGCTTCGACTTGCTCCTGCCATTGCGAAAATTTCACCATCAAAGTATTCGTGTTTTGTCTCTCTGATTTTTTCATCGTCAAGGTACTTTTGTTCGTTGATATAATTGAGCTTATCATGTGAAGTAAGGAAAGCATTTTTTGCAGCCATACATTTACCTTTGTTAAAAAATAGAAAATCAAGGGGTCTACATTTAAAGCCACCGTGTGTGTTTTTAATAGCCATACCTCATATTCACTAATATCAATTTCGCTGTTCCAAGATACAGAGGCTGTGAAAGTATTCAGTATAATCCCTCTCCTTATCAAGGAGGGGCTAGGGGAGGTTTAATATTTAATTAAAATCTAAATAATATCAATGACCTATGTTTTCATAGATCCCCCCTCAGTCCCCCCTTCTCAAGGCATAGGTATCTACACAACTTTTTACAATTAAAATACAATGAGTTATAGCGCTCAGTTACTCCCTCTCTTGCTGGAGAGGGCTGGGGTGAGGAGAATAAAACAGGCACTTATCTATTTCCCCTCATCCAACCTTCTCCCTTTGGAGAAGGCTTTAATACTTGTGTAGATACCTATGTTCTCAAGGGGGGAAGCTAAAAGCATAATACTTTCACAGCCTCACAGCATAACCACCCTGTTCAACTTGTACTAATTTGAAAAAGACTTCTTGCGTGTACGCCTTGTGAGTATAGGTTTATTTGTTTTGTTTTGATATTTTGTTGCTGTAGCCAGTCTCGGACGATGACGGCACTGAGAAAGGTGCGGCAGAGTCGGCAGAGGTTTTGTATTTTGTTGAATTTCTTGTTTTTATCAGCCCGCCCGTGGTTATTATCATTTTATAATCTGTGGCTTTGTAATATTTTATCACCTCTTTTAAGGCTTGCTCACTTATCCAGCCTTCTACTATGCACAAAACCCGCATAATTAAGGCTTGCGGATTTAATAATGCCCGAAGTCAACTTGCTCATTTTATTAATGTAGCCTCTATGGAGTTTACGGAATACAGGAGGCGCAGTGCATTCAACTTCCCGTATTCCGCAAGCTTCATACGAGCTACACAAAGTTTCGGGTTTTATTGAAATCTCGTTCCTTACAGCGTTATCACTTCAAACCCAATAACACTACGCTGCTCCTTGCTAAATTCTACTCCTATTAAATGAATAGGCTGATTTTCTGCTTGATATTTCTCAGCATAGTTTTTATCTTTTAGTTGCTGTAATGCGCTGCCTTTGGGACTGAATTCGACGACTTTAAATTCAAATAGGTAGATTTGCTGATTATAACGGACGGTCATATCTATACGTCCGTGATTTGTAGTATCTTCAAGAGTAATAGATAAACCTAGTGCAGCAAAGTAGGCATAAAAGACGCTGGCATAGTAACCTTCATATTGGGCTATTGGATTTTTTCTGTACCAGTCGTGCGGGATGCTAGCGAAGAATGCTGTAAACAGGTTTTGCATTGCGGCAAAATCATTGCTTTGCAAGATATTCTGTAGTTTGCGTTTGTTTTTCATGACGGGCTGAGTCGCCGTGGGGGAGGTCCAGGCTCTTAACAGGCTGTTGGATAGGCTTTGATACACTTCTTTGTTAGGGTAACGCAGCCGATACCAGTATTCGCCAAAATCATGGTGTTCTTCTGCTATAGAGAGGTAGCCTGTTTGAAACATCAGCGCTTCGGTGGGAATACTTTCTAATTCAAAGCTTGAGAGGATGTCTGCATCGCTTTGTAGCTGACATAAATCCGGTAACCAGGTTTGCCTGCTGGCGAGTAGTTCTATTAAAAAGGTGGGAGTGCCTGTTTCAAACCAGTAGGGTTTGAATTGTCGTTTATTAAACAGTAAAAGCACATCGAACGGGTTATATACAGATTCTCCGGTCCAGTTATAGCCATTATACCATTCCCTGATTTGCTCTCTATCCAGTCCGTCTAATTCTGCTAAAAACACGGTGTCTATATCTTGGTCAGTATAACCACAAATAGCGGAGTATTTTTTATCTACGGTAATATCATTCAGGTTGTTTAAACCTGAAAACAGGCTGACTTTACTAAATTTTGAGACGCCGGTGAGCATGGCGAATCGGATATGGGCATCAGCCCCTTTAATCACTGAATACAGGTTTCTTAAACCATCACGCATTGCTTTTGCAATCTCAGGGTTAGTCAAATTATCTAATATAGGCTTATCATATTCGTCGACTAATATGACTACTCGCTCACCAGTTACTTGATGAATGCTCGCTATTAATTCAGAAAATATGCCGGCAATGCTTTCATTTTGACATTGAATACCTTGTTTTTTTTGTTCTGTAGATAAGATTTCACGTATTCGTTGTTCTAGTGCTATTTCACTTGACAAGACACCTTCCGCAAAACTGATGCGAATAACAGGGAATTTTCGCTGCCAGTCCCATTGATCATGTATCGCCAGGCCTTGAAATAAAATTTCATTGCCTAAAAATAGCTCGGCGAGGGTTTCTATAAACAGGGATTTACCAAATCTGCGTGGTCGGGAGAGAAAATAATACTTTCCTTGTTCGATAAGCTTTTGCGCAAAGGGGGTTTTATCCACATAGTAATAGTTTTCTTCACGAATTTCTCGAAAAGTTTGTATGCCTATAGGGAGTTTTTTGCGTGTAGTTGGGCTTGACATGAGTGCTTTAGCTTAAGTTCAGGATTGGAGTATATCGTAATAGGCTATCAAGTTGACTCCAGATAATTCGTACATACTAAACACTGTGTTTTCATTCCAATGTCTTCCTTGATGGCTCGTGGTACGCGCCCTGCATGAATTCAGATTCAGTGTATCACTGCCACTAAGCTAAGGAATACCACATTAAATAAAATCCGAAACTTTAGGTTATGCAGCACTGCCAGTCCTCGAAGGACTGGCAGTGCTTTCGGATATTATTGAATTTTGATTCCTAAGAGTTAATTAAACAATAAGTTATCTTGTAGATGGAATGGATCATCCAATGCTAGCGCAAATAATACCACAACAGTATACTTTTTACTTTAATGTCACTTTGACAATAAACCGTTACCTTGTTTCGCTAAATAGGGGTTAACGTAGTTATGTTATACCAATCCTAATAAATAATTACTGTAATGGTCGTCATTCCCGAAGTCTTTAATCGGGAATCCATGCGCACACTATAGATTCCTGCTAAAAGCATAGGGTGACGGTTTTTCTTGGGTATATGAGTTTAAGTGCAAATATATTGGGATTGGTATTAAACATGCTTAAAGCTTTGCCCAACCTACCATTTTCTTTGCTTTTATAAATATTCATTAACTTAAGGAATGAGATTTCAATAAAACCCGAAACATTGTGTAGCTCGTATGAAGCTTGCGGAATACGGGAAGTTGAATACACTACGCTTCCTGTGTTGCGTAAACTCCATACAGGCTACATTAGAACGTAAACTTTCGGATATTATTAAGTCTGTATTCCTAAGGACAATAAAGAAAACGTTTATACTTTTTCTAAATCCACTTTATCCGACTCTAAAATAGATTTTCTAATCCTTTCACTATCACTCCCCTTGGAACTTGACATTGGCACAATTCCTCCCGACTTTTGTTCCTTAATTACATCAATCACTGTTTGCAAAGAAACCGTTTTTTCATCGTCTGCAAATGCAAATACTAAAGCCAGATCACATATATTATTAATTAACCGGGGAACTCCGTCTGAAAAATAATAAATAGCTGCACAAACATTTTTGCTAAACAAGTCGACCTGTCCTCCTGCTATTGCAAGACGATGATGAATATATTTCTCTGTCTGCTCATAACTCAATGGAGTTAAATGAAATGCGATAGACACTCTCTGAGCAAACTGGATTAATTCAGGTCTTCTGAGTTTCTCAGCCAATTCTGGCTGACCAACTAGCACAAGTTGTAAAGTCACTTCACTGCCATTATTGATATTAGAGAGCAGTCGTAACTCCTCTAATGTTTCTAAACTCATGTTTTGTGCTTCATCAATGATCAATACAGCTCGGCGTTGGCTGGCGTGTAATTGGCGTAAAAAATCCACCAGCAATTGATGACGCTGGGTTTTGTTTTCTCCTTCCACATTGATGCCAAATGCAGCTAACACCCAAGTTAGCAAATCACCGAGCGCTATGTGTGTATTGGTAATCAAGCCAACACTGAACTCATCATCCAGATTATTTAACAAATGCTGAATAAGTGTTGTCTTTCCTGATCCAATTTCGCCAGTAACAACAGTAAAACCGGCCTGACTCATTAATCCATATTCCAATATAGTTAAGGCTTTTATATGTCGTGGACTTAGATATAAATAATCTGGATCAGGCGCAAGTGAGAATGGTTTTTTTGTCAGACCAAAGTAATCAGTATACATAATAGCCCTGTTTTGTTGTGTGTACAGTCACTAATAATATCCCAGGTGCTCAGGAACTTTTGCTGCTTTATTTAATACGGTGCCTAATAAGTTGGAACCCGATAGCATTTTCAAAGACTTCTTAATATCTTCAGGTTTGTTTTCACCTTCTGCGACTACCAGTAAGATTGCATCAAAAAAATCCATACTGGCTAAAACATCATCACTTGCTAAAACCGGCGGTAAATCAAAAATAACGATTCGCGACTTATAACGCCGTTTAATCTCCTGAACTAATTTGCGCATCTTCGGCCCTGTTAATAGCTCCGATGACTCAATAGCTCGCCCTTTACCAGGAAGAATAACCAGTCTTTCGATACTTGGGTTAATTAAAATCTCGCTTAACGAAGTATCAGTATCTAAATAATCACTCAACCCTTTTTTAACATTTATATCAAAATACCAATCTATTTTCGGATTTTTTAAATCCAGATCAACCAGCAAAACAGTCTGGTTAACTTCTTTGGCCATCGCGATAGCTAGATTAACTGACACCATTGATTTTCCTGCGCCTTGTGAAGGCGCAGTAACACCAAAACTAGTCCAGTTATTATCTCTTAATTGTTTCAGGATTTTTGTACGTAACAATCTGAATGTTTCAGCTTCTATGCCGTACTTTTCCAGTGCGACCACTCGGCGATCTTTTAACACCTCTTGATCAGTTGAATGTATCTTGGTTTGCGTATAATCAATTGATATTGAATCATCCGCGCTATAAGTAAAAGATTTCGCCGATTTTCTACTCGGATCTTTAGCCTTATTCAATGCTTTTTCCAGTCGCTCCATCTATATAATCTCACTTTGTATCTCAGTTCTTATTTAAAAAATCTAATTAACAGCATAAGTAGAGGCATAGTTATTCTCTACTTGCTTGGGCTCGTTAATTACAGCATGCTGATTCGATGCCAGACTTTAAACCATAATATATCTATGGGTTTATATAGAAAATGCACAGCCATTATAGACCCAATAATTAGAATGACCGTGATAATAACAAAATTCCTTTTGTTTTTTCGGCTTCGCTCCAGGTCTTGCTGATTTTCTATATAAGGAATAACCACCAAAGGCTCAATCCCAGTTATCTGCTCTAATGCTCGGTACCCTCTTATGCTGCCATCAAGAATTTCTGCACCAAACCCTGCACCAAACCCGACACCTACAGACAAGGCAAGGCCCATCATTAATATTTTTAATCTATTCGGCTTTTCTGGCTTATTAGGTACCCTGGCTGGTTCTAATAAGGAAAATTTTTCGGCTTTTTGTTCTTCTTCAAGGGTTTGTGACAACCTTGCTTCAAGTGCTTTAGACTTTAATTCTTTGTATTTCGCTCTATGGTTCTCCAAGTCACGCATTAAATCATAATACCCACGCTCTACCTGATGGGTTTGCGATACTCTGGTTTCTAGTTGCTCTAAGATAGCCCCTAACTTCTTCCTTTGGCTTTGAATATTTTGTAGCTCAATAGCTGCAATATCCATTTCACTCTTTAATTGCAGATAAACGGGGTTAGTTATACCTCCCATTTCAACTACGGGGCTTGAATCTGTAGACTTATCAAATTTATCAATTTTACGCTTAATTGCTTTTACATCCGGATGCTTGACTGAATATTTATCTAATAAAAATTGATACTGCGCCTCTAATGCAGCAAATGTTTCGGGTACATTAGATCGGGCATTATCGAAAGTAACCGCTGTCGGACTAGTAATGGCTAATTGGGTACGTAAACTTACTCTACGCTCATTTAACATTTTCTCTTGCAAGGATAATTGTTGTAACTCATTCTCAACTCGATTGATCGACGCAACATTTACTGATAACAGTTCGGGCAAACTATCACTGTATTTTTCTTTGTATTCGGCAATCTTATTTTCAATTTTTTGAATTTCCAGCTTGAATTTTCCTGCCTCTTCATCTAAAAATGTGGTTGTTTCCAGCGCTCTTGCCGTTCTGTTCTTTATATTTTCATCCAGATATAAAGTGACAATTTCATTTGTCACTTTTTGCGCAATCTCTGGTTTTTTATGACTAAATGATATTTTAAATGCCAGCGTCGCTTTTTTACCTCTCCCACCACTAATAACATCGGCACTGACTAAGGTGAGCTCACTATTTGCCCTAAACTCTTCAGCTAACTCGGTATCACTCATTTCAGACCGCTGATCAACATAAAGGCCGTACTTTTCAATAATTTTGTTAACATTATTGATTGTCATGATCTTTTGCTCTATTTGCCTAATGCGCTCTTCTGCAAGGCTCACCACGGTAGACTGTACCAAATCAGTCGGAATATGTTGTTGCTCAATAAGCACGGTCGCTTCAGAACGATAGACCGGAGGCAAAATTAACGCCACAACAACACTTAAAATTAGCAACAATAACATGGGAAGTACAATTAGATACTTTCGTCTGCGAACAATTTGCAAATAATCTGCTAATGATTTTACTTCCCCTTCTTCATCCATTTCCATAGTATTACCTAGATAAACTTAAACCCGGCCAATTATAACCGAGAGTTAACATAATAGTATTGGAGTCCGTCACATTTCCAAGTTGACTATTATCTTGCAAACGATAACGATAACTGCCGCTTAGCGTCCAGTCGGGAGCTAACTGATAGTTAATTGAAGGCGTCACTGTTATATTCTGACGTTCCTCGCCTAATATTTCTCTTACCCCGCCAATAGGCTTACTATATAAATAACTGGTCTGCAAACCCGCAGATAATCGCTGCGTTAACTTATAGCCAAATGTCAAATTCACACCTGACTGCTGATTCAACTGGCCTTGCCCACTGGGCACCAGCGATTGACTTATACTGGCTGAGGCGGATATGACCTCTCCGTTATAGGTTAAACTGGAATCGGTAGTAAACCCATGCGACGTTTGATCAATTGACTGGTCAATAATATTTACGTTATTTTTGGTATCCGTGTAACGATACCCCAGATTAATTATTATTTTCCATTTTTCGCTTAACAAATAACTATTGGAAAAATTGATACCATAGCTATCACTGACAATGCTATTGCTTAGCTGCAATAGAGTTGGCTCAGACTCATAGTGATAATAAGTAACACTAACTCCACCAGAAAAACGCTCGCTCCATTGCCGAGTCCAGCCTAGATCGAGTAAAGCATTTTTATTATCGGAAAAGCCTCCTATATCACTGACAAACTGATCCGATGAATAGAGCGTCTCTCCATAACTGCCTTTAATACTCAGTGTGTCTATTGCAGAGATTCGATAAGCAATAACAGGAGCCACAGACCAAGATGCTCTATCGGCATTAGTGGTATTATTCCCGGTATCAATATCAGCGCTATTACGTGCAGGGGCTTTGCTATAACTAGCCGATAACGAATAAGTTGTTCTTTCGGTGAGATAACTCCCCAGTAAAGTATAGTTTTGAGTCCCCCGATTAAAATCAGGTATTGCCTCGTAAAGCTGATAACCATAACTGGCTGAGGCAGCTATTTCAGAGTTCAGGGTTCTATAACTTGCATTCAGCACAGGCGTAATTTCATAGATAAACGAGCCCTGCTTTTCCTCAAGCATTCTGACATTATCATCATAAGAAAAGTTCTGTTTAATACGACCATCTATTGCCCATTCAGCGGCATAAGCTGATTTTATAAAACACAGACCAACAAACAGAAAAAACAGATAAAACCTCATAACCCAACTCTCGCTATGAGCATTAAGGAACTACAATGACATCGCCACTTTGTAATAAATGGTTTTTATCTAGATCGTCGCCGTCTTCTAACTCACCATATTCAAATTCAATCGCTTCCCGGCCTTTTTCACCATGCCGCAAGATAATAATATCATTCGCTTTAGCAAAAGTCGTCAAACCACCGGCCTGGCTGAGTATTTGCATCATATCCATCGGTTGGTACATAATAAATTGTCCGGGATTATTGACCTGCCCAATCACATAAACAATATTACCGCTCACTTCTGTAATAGAAATATTAACCACGGGGTCGGCAATATAATCCGCCATTTTCTTAGTCAATTCCGCCTGTACAGTAGTAATATCTTTACCGGCAATAAACACAATTCCCGCCAAGGGAAAACTAATGCTGCCATCGGGCAAAACGCGTACTTCTCTTTGTAACTCTTCTTCTTTCCAAATGGATATTTGCAAAATATCCCCGGGATTAATTTTATAAGTCCCTGCCTCTGTTGCCTCTGCCTGAATCTGGAAAGACATAAAGAAACAAAAAAGTAACAGTTTTAATTGATTAGGCATTTATTTATTCCAGATAACATAGCTTACTTAGATAAAGCATAGCAAAAAATAGCTTATCCACAAGATTTTAGGCAAAAAAAAGGAGAGATCACTCTCTCCTTTTTTCATTCTACGGTGACAGTAACGCGATTAAGCAGCTAATGCAGTCGATTTACGACGTGAAACACCGACTAAACCCATTAGAGCAGAACCGAATAACCAGACTGCTGCTGGGATTGGTACAGCAGATACTCTTAAATCATATGAATTGGCTGTACCTGAAGCCTGACCAGAAACTCGCACAAAAAACTTAGATACACTTGATATTACTGTTGAATACTTTTGATCGTCGTCTGTGGTCACTAAATTATCAAAAGTACTCCATATACTTCCATCATAAGAATACTCAGACGTAAAAGAAGTAAAAAGAGGATTACTAGTTGAAACATTAAATGTTGCAGCTGCAGGATCTAAAGTGACTGTCCATTCATCTGAAAAAATACCAGATATTTGGACATGCCCTGCTATTGCAGCGCCTGGTGTACCAGGATTATTATCATAAGTAATTCCGCCGCCTGTAGAGTCAGTATTTACAATACTAATTAAAGGGGCCGTTGCTGCTCCTGCCATAAATGGGTATAAACAAAATGACAGTAAAATTGTCAAAAATAAATTTTTCATTTTAAATCTCCAATTGTATTAAACATATATTTCGAAATATATTTTGCAGCCCAGCCGACTTTATAATTAAAGACCTGAAACTTTCCGTCCCTATTTCACAGTAGGTTTGGCGGGTTAAACAGATCAGAATTCAATAATTCAGAATTAATTAAACCTAACCTTTCTCAAAAAAACTCTCACACTAAAAACGCGATCAAGTTCACAATATTTTAACTATATAAAAAAACAAGCAGCGAACACTTGTATATTTTTCTTTGTAGTCTACTTTAACAAAGCAACAAACATACCATATAAATAACACCTTGTTTTTATTCGTTTTTATTTTTAAATAAATACTTCACTGTAAAATTTATTGACACTTCATTTAGCAAATACCGCGAAAACCTGTCACTATAAAATTTACTGACACTCCACTTTGGAAAATATTGCGAAAAGTGACCTTTGACTCCATCATTCCCCGATTCTACTTAAGACTGATTTCAATAAAACCTGAAACTTTGTGTAGCTCGTATGAAGCTTGCGGGATACGGGAACTTGAATACACTGTGCTTCCTGATCGGGTCCAACAACTTATGTTGCCGCAAATTCTGATGGTGCAAATAACCCATAGCGTCTTAAAGTGGTGTTACCTAACGCTTCTGAGAAGGTTTTGCAATTTTTAATAACCCCAAAAATTTAGCGAATAAGTTTGTTCGCAATCGTCACTTTTATTACTTTTTCAAGCTTACCTTTCTCAGATCAACGCTCATATAATGCTGCACACTGTTGTTTTTTAGTTTTAGCAATCCAACTGCGCATTCCAAACAGTGTTATACACGAATGACAATCTATAGTATGTCCTGTCTTTATGCTAAACTTTATTATATTCAATCTAGCAACTATAAATATAGAATGGTAAGGGGGCGCCAAGTATTCCCCTTAGTAAACTTTCCCCCTTTGGCAAAAGTTTTTATATTTGTGTAGAGCCTTATGCATTAGCTTAGGAAGTTAGCCTGAAGTTCAACTCAGCAGTAGTAGATATATATAAATTGTGCCGATAGCTACTTACCACTCAAAACGTCTCAATAAAAACAAAAACAGTTTATGTCATTATCCAAGCAACTATTAATACTCATTTCAGCTTTGTTCTTAATGGTCTTTAGTCTTAATTTTGTACTCAGTGTCAATAATATGAGAGGCTACCTTGAAGGTGAAGCGCAAATACACGCCCAAGATACAGCAACTTCATTAGGCCTTTCTCTTAGCCAATATATGCTGGATGAAACTGACCCTGTTATCGAGACTACGATGAATGCCATATTTGATATGGGCTATTATCAGGAGATAAAACTGGTAAATGTAGAAAACAAAGCCTTGGTGACTTTAACAAATAAGCGTGTGTTTGAAGGTGTTCCCGTGTGGTTTGTTAATTTGCTTTCAATGCAAGCTGCGATTGCTCAAAGCGAAATTAGCTCTGGCTGGAATATTAGTGGCACTGTGTATGTTAGCTTAAATCCAGGGTATGCTTATCATAAGTTGTATGATTTAGTAACCAGAAGCTTTTATTATTCATTAGCCGCTTTTGTTTTTTCTGTAGCTTTGCTACTGCTGATATTACGTATTACCTTATCGCCTTTAAAAAAGATTGATCAGATGGCGTTAACTATTGCTAGAGGTGAATTTATCACTATTGATTCTTTACCTTGGACCACGGAGGTAAGAAATGTAACTGCTTCTATGAATAGGATGTCCCAAAAAATAAAAGATGTAGTTAACAATTTAAATACTAAACTAGAGTTGATCGGGAAAAAGTTACAGCAGGATGATTTGACTGGTTTAAATAAAAAAAGTAGTTTTGTAACAGATATGAAACCATTGTTTTCTGTTGATAATGATGCTTTTATTTTTATGATAAAAATTGATAGCCTTAGTGGCTTAGTTAAAGAGCTTGAGCATGACTCTATTGATCAGTTTATAAAAGATTTTGCGCAAATATTAATAACTGTTGCTGAGGGAAATGCACATAACGATATATCTGTATACCGTTTTTTGGGGGCAGAATTTGCTTTATTAATGAAGCAGGCTACGCGAGAGCAGGCAGAGCAGCTGGCTAAAGCGTTAAGTCTCACTTTTACTGAATTAAGCGAGAAATATAGCAAATCAGATATTGCACATATTGGCATCACTCATTTTAATCCGATCGGTACAACGGATAGTATCTTATTTGCAGCGAATGAAGCCTATGAACAAGCACTGTTAATTGGTGAAAATGGTTACTATATACGGAAGAGTGATAATCAGGCAAAAGATATCGCCGAATGGAAAGATCTTGTATATCAGGTAGTTGATAGTAAATCATACAAGATTGATTATATTGGTCAAATTATCCACTGCCAATCAGGTGCATTGGTAATAGAAGATGCCTTTAGTCATGCTTATGATGTAAATGGTGATTTAATACCTATGGGCACTTTTTTCTCTATTGCTGAAAAATTCGCAAAAATTGTGGATTTCGATAAAGAGGTTACAGAACAAGTCATTAAATATATACATACGAAAAAAGTAACCCATTCAGTGGCTATTAATGTATCCACGCGAACCATTAAAAATAGTGACTTCCGTTTTTGGTTGTTGGCAAAGCTTAAACAAAACCAAGCTATTGCTCCACAATTGGTATTTAGTTTCTCTGCGTATGCAGTGATTAAAGAATTTGATCTATACAAAGAATTTATAGAGTTTGTACATCAATTCAATGTCCGGGTTATGATCAAACGATTTGAATCACAATCAATGACTTCTAATGATGCTAAGGAATTAAACCCAGATTTTATTCGTCTGGCGAGAGACATGGGAAATGGTATTGCTAAGGATAATAGAAAAAAAGCCTTTGTTGAAACAATGCAAGACATAGGTGAATTATTGGATATTATTATTCTGGCTGAGAATGTTCAATCTGAAGAGGATTATCACTGTATTAAGGAAACCGGAATTTCAGGTGCAAGCCGCTAAATAATGTCGGCATAAGTTTGAATACTAATATAGTAATGGGGCGGGCAAACTGATGTTACTCAATGCAGTCTGGGTGCGCCTATTGTTCTATTTTCTAGCGCTGCTAGTCGTTTTTAAAGTATCTGCGCAAGTAGATATTAGTTCTGAGTTATTAACGAAAATCCAAAATCAATATGGTCAGGAAGCTGTCACTCGAGTCGAACAGTGGCAGGTACTTATGCTCAAAGTAAAAAACTTACCTGAACAGGAAAAATTAATTCAGGTGAACGATTTTTTTAATCAGCATATCAAGTTTATAGATGATATTTATTTGTGGAATGCTAAAGATTACTGGGCTACGCCTCTTGAATCATTAACTAAAGGTGCCGGTGATTGCGAAGATTATTCAATTGCCAAATACTTCACCCTCAAGGAAGTGGGGGTTTCTGAAGAAAAAATGCGTATTACTTATGTTAAAGCATTAAAGTTAAACCAAGCACATATGGTCTTAACCTATTTTTCTACTGCGCGTGCAGTGCCAATTGTGCTAGATAATTTGATTGCTGATATTAAGCCTGCAACACAGCGCACAGATTTATTACCAGTATATAGCTTTAACGGTTCGGGTTTGTGGTTAGCAAAAAGCAGAGGAAGTGGTAAAAAAGTAGGCGAGTCAGAAAAATTAAATATGTGGGCAGACCTAAAAGAGCGCATGCTATTGTTTTAATTCGGAACGCCCAATGAGGCAACTGCTAGGCTGTTGAAAAAACCTGTTTATTGGCTACAAAAAAATAGAACCCATAGGATGTACTGAGGAACGAAGCGCATCAATAGTCGCTGATGCGCCTCCTACGTCGGCACATCCTATAAATTGAATTACCCATAAACTAGAAAAAGAAAGTACGCATAAAGCGGCTAATTTCAACAACCTAGGGCTACCATTTTAAGCCAGTACATATTTATGTATGCATCACATAGCTTAGCTTAGCTTAGCTTACTGCACCAAAAGGTACGCATTGCGCACCCTACCGTAATGCCCCGCCTTAAGTGCATAGGTATCTACACAACTATTTAATACCAATCCCAATATATTTGCACTTAAACTCATATACCCAAGAAAAACCGTCATCCTGCATGCTTTTAGCAGGAATCGATAGTGTGCGCATGGATTCCCGATTAAAGACTTCGGGAATGACGACCATTACAGTAATGATTTATTGGGATTGGTATAATATTTAAATACAATAAGTTGCAAGTCAATGTAGCTCCCTCTCCTGCTGGGTTGGGTGAGGAGAATAAATCATGCACTTATAACCCCCCATCCTAACCTTCTCCTTCTGGAGAAGGCGTTTATTCTTAAATCAACAGTATTGGAGCTGAGTATTGGCTGAAGCCTGTACGTAATCAGGAAAAATATTGTCGTACAATAGCAACAAGCAAAGAAAACATTATGAATTCATATGTAATAAAATTTCCTCAGTATTTCAATTGATTGCATAAAATACTCACTTTATTTCAACATTAAAAAAGCCTAAATACCTTTTTCATCAGTTATAGTTTTTATTTTTTCGGGTAAAGGAGACACTCCTGTAACTTATTAGGCTTTTTGTTTCATGTTTATTCATGAGAAAAGCCCTTAGGAGAAGCCTGTCTCATGCTCCAAGTAATTTTTTATCGATGACAACGCTATAGTTGTCATCTTATTTACACCTTCATTCTGAAAATATACATTAATATAATCAATCGATTAACAAAATAATGTATACAGTCTTTTTTAAATAGTCTCTTAAATTATTAATATTCTTTTAAGTATCTTTTTAATGAAAACTAAAATTGGCATACAAAATGCTTAATTCTGTATATACCAGCCAAACAACCCATCGTCTCATCTCATTTTTAACAGCATCAATTATATATTTGAGCAAGATAGTTGACACAGCGATTTGTTGGGTACGCTAAGGATTGGCTAAAACTACCCATTGCTTTGCTTTTAATCAAAACTAAAAAACCATTAAGTAACGCATTCAGACAATCAATCTAATTCGTGTATTTAAATGCAGCAAGAGGTAACCGTTCACATGCCCCCCCCTAAATTTCATATAAAAATATCGTCATCCCCGAAGCCTTTTATCGGGGATCCATGTTAAACGTAGATTCCTGCTAACAGCATGCAGGAATGACGAACTGAAAAATAGCTTAACCCTCTTAGTTCTATTTTTCATAAGGGGGGGGGCTGAACGGTTGCAGCAAGCGTCTTGTAGGGAGCGGCTTTAGAGACTGTGAAAGTATTGTGCTTTTAGCCTCCCCACTTGAGAAGGGGGGATTGAGGGGGGATCTATGAAAACATAAGTCATTGATATTATGTAGATTTTAATTACACTAAAACCTCCCCTAGCCCCTCCTTGATAAGGAGGGGGATTATACTGAATACTTTCACAGCCTCTTTAGCCCGCAGGTAAAGCAAAGACTTACAATATTTATTAGAAGACTTTTAACAACAGCAATTTTTGAAAACAACAAATCATACCAATCACAATAAATACTGCCTAATTCATAAAGGCTATTGGAATTGGTTTTACTTTAATATTACAAAGGATAGTGCGGGAACTTATGCAACAATCAATATATCTGAGGATCAGCGTTAATAGCCAAAACTGGCTCAATTCTGTTGGCCATTGACAATCAGGTGCTCTAAAGTACTTATCAATACTATTAAGGTATTCAAAGCTTATAATGCGAGACTACTAGCAGACACAAATAATCACCAAATAGATTTTGTAACAGAGAGTGTCAATTAATGTTACAGAAACAAACGTGCGTTCGAGTAGGGATATTTTTGATTATTTTTGGCATAGCACCTCAAGTTAAAAGTGGGACTGAATTATGGAAAAAAAATCAAAACAAACACAGTCAAGAAGTAGAAGCCCGTATAGAACAATGGCAAAAGCTTATTCTCACAGCAAAAAACTTGTCTGAACAAGAAAAGTTAACACAAGTGAATGATTTCTTTAATCACCTTATCAAATTTTCTAATGACATTGATTTATGGAGTGTCGGCGATTATTGGGCAGCTCCATTGGAAATATTGATAAAAGGCGCGGGGGATTGTGAAGATTATTCTATTGCAAAATACTTCACCTTAAAGCAGATGAAGGTCCCGGATCACAAACTACGCATAACCTATGTTAAAACACTGCATTTAAATCAAGCGCACATGGTATTAAGCTATTATTCTAATCCAAGCGCTGAACCGGTCGTATTAGATAATTTAATGACCGAAATAAAGCCAACAAATGAGCGTACAGATTTATTACCGATGTTCAGTTTTAACGTTTCTGGCTTATGGCTAGAAAATAGCAGCGGAAATGGAAAAAAGATAGGCGAATCAATGCATTTAAACATGTGGGCAAAGCTTACCAAGCGGATGCAACATTTTAATGGAGTCGCGCACGATCAGTTATAGAGTGTTGCTATTAATGTTATTTCATCCTTAAGAAACGTGCATGAAATAAACCCAACACAATGAGGCGCATTATACCAATCCCAATAAATAATTACTGTAATGGTCGTCATTCCCGAAGTCTTTAATCGGGAATCCATGCACACACTATAGATTCCTGCTAAAAGCATGCAGGATGACGGTTTTTCTTGGGTATATGAGTTTAAGTGCAAATATATTGGGATTGGTATTACTTAGTTCGAGCAATGATTCCGGATAAAAGAAAGATGTCATCTCGACGCAGGAGAAATCTTGTTGTTTGCCCTCACACTAACAACAAAATTCCCAAGGATAACAAGGAATTCGCAATTCAGTATCTAGCACCGTGCTTCTTCAGGCTACTAGGATTTAGGTAATTTCCGCGAAGTATGGAAAACACAGCTACACACTTAAGACGGGACAACTAATAACTCGTAGGGCGGACTTCAGTCCGCCATTGCTAAAAAAGCGGACTGAAGTCCCCCCTACAAATAGGGTGAACGTCCCGTTTTAAGTGCGTAGCCGAAAACACGAAGCAGAGCAGTAGAGTATTCCGTGTTCAAATGCACACAACCTAGCGCAATATATAGAAAAGGAAAAAAGAGATTTCTCTAAAAGCATAAAAAAACAACGATCATGATCTCCTTAGCTGTTGTACACAGCAAAGCATCGCCTGTGCCCCCCCTTCTCTTTTTTCTCAGAAATATCAAGCGAACTTGCCTCTTGATTGGTTTGTCAAATGGAATGTCAGTAAATTTTACAGTGATACGTCATCTCGACGCAGGAGAGATCTTGCTCTTTGTGCTCGCACTAACAACAAAATTCCTCCTAAGGTCGGAATGACAACATAAAAATAAAGACCTGCGATCCAGAGAGCTATCTAAGTTATCTGAGTTATTTCATGCACGTTTCTAGGTCGAGATAACTATTTAATTACCCAGATCACCGGACAGTTGCCTAGCGACAAAGGCGCTACCAAGCGCAGCCTCGAATAAAAAATTCGCTGCTAGGCAATCAATGCTTCCAGGCGTAAAGTGAGAAGCGACCGATACAAAACGCCTTCATAAAAGTCGCGTAAGCACAGGGCAGTTCGCAACAAAATAAGAAAGCTAGTGTTAATAACTAATGTTACGCACAACTTAATCGCACTCGTTCCCACGCTCCGAGGCTGTGAAAATATTATTCACTGTTAAAACAACGGGTTAAGTATAGGATAACTCAACAAAGGTTGGGGCGCAGTGCTTTAGCCTGCTCTTACGTCAATAAAAGCAGGCTAAAGCACTGCGCCCCACCTGCCTTTTAATAATAACAAATAATATTAGCTCAATATAACCCATTGATAAATATTAAATTAATACTTTCACAGCCTCAGAGCGATGTGAACGAGCCAGTGCTGATGGTTGAGCATAGATACTTTCTTCAGAAGGAGAAAGCTAAAATGAGAGGCTTAAGCTACTTTTTATGCTTGCGTAACATCAGTTAATAATTGAATTTTCTCTCTTTGAGCGCAGTATTTACCAGATGGAATGTCAGTAAATTTTACAGTGAATGGAGGGACGTTAAAATAAATCCAATAAAAACAATACGATATGAATATGGCATGTTTTATGTTTCTCTCGCTTCGTTGCTTTACGGGCAGAGATGAGGCGAATCACCTCAACATGCTCAACCATATTGCATGTATGAGCCACAAGGAGAACAATAATTCCTCCGACCAAGCCAAGAGTTTGCCAGCGCTCCTCGCCCTCTTCGTGTCGATCCTGAATACTTAAAGCATAAGGATCGTCGAACACCAGTTGAGCTGTCTCAAAACCCAAGCCGTGTTTGGCAATACGCAAAGATAGGATAGCGTCCCCAATGGCACTAAGTTAAGGTAATTATATAGGAATCAATAGATTACAAGTATATCTTATTTTATTTATATACTCGACTAACTGTTTGATTTTTAAATCAGAACAAATTAAAAACCTATTGGTTTTTCCAATTTAAACATTGAATTCATACCCATAAAATGTTGTTTTAAAAGTATAAATCTCTTAACTTAGTGCCATTAGGGTAGCGTCGCCTTTGTTCCTCATGAAATCATCAATCAAAGACCTGACCCCAAGTTCCCCTTGCTCCTGAGGTTGCTTTGATTTTTACGCATAAAAGAATTAAGCCTGAGCTTTCTTACGGCCTAAACCTACAAGGCCTAGCAAACCAGATCCAAACAACCATACGGCTGCAGGGACAGGGACGGCATCAGGAGGGTTCAGGCTATCACTGTCTATTTCCCAAAGCGAAACATGCGAAATATCATGGCCTTGTAATAGCATGTTATATGTACCAGACAAAGCATCAGGTGTAATTAAAAAACTAACCATACCTGTAGAGCCTTTGAATAGCATTGCGACATCATTATCTGGATTGGTTGCCCAAGGATTACTTGCGAATGACCAAGCTCCCGCATTTGGAGTTGAAGCGCCGGGAGTAAGAGTTAAAAAAGAATTCTCACCAGTGCCACTTTGAGCATCTATTTTATCCAGTTGAGTCCATCCTTGTTGTCCAAACATACCAGGAGCTGGATTGTCAGGATCGTCATGCACTTCATCTTCTCTATATGTGCACTGGTAACTAGCTGTGACAGTACCCCACCCTGCACATGTATCTCCTAAGGTTGCAGGGTTAGACCAAGGAGACGTAGCTACAGGAGCAGCATTTGCCATCCCAGCCGTTAGTATCATTAGCCCAGCGACGGCTAATGAAGATATTAATTTAAAATTTTTCATTTTACACCTCATAAAAAGTAATTTATAAAATGCAGCCAGGCTATCTTTAATAAAGATCCTATGGCTTTCCGGCCCTACTTCACAGTTAGGTGTGGCACATATATTATCATTCTTTAATGTATATTTGTCAATACGAAATATTGACAAATAGTTGATCATGAACTAATGACCTACAAAATATAAATATGCAGTTAATGTGCCAATGGTGAAATTGGTTTAAATAACAGTCACATATTAAATGACATAAATAATAAAAACAAAAGAGTGTAAAAGATACTGACATTTAGTGCGGGGCAAATAAGCAGGTGTTAACGGTATTTGTTTAATGAGTAGATTAAGATTGTGGTCAACAAAGGGTGAGGAGTTAGCGGGACATATTTTGTGTAGACGATAGGCAGGAGCATTGTGCTTTGCTTCAGAGGTGTAAAGAAACTGACGAAATAATTAAAACGCTGATCTTTTGACCAGCGTTTTAATTGAACGCGCTAGTCCATTATTTCTTTTTACCTCTACCGCCACTACTTCCAGTCGTCACTTGAATTTCAGCCGTTGAGGCATTGCCTTCGGCATCACTCGCAATTGCTTTTATGGAGTGATTTCCACTGCTTACCTTGCGAGTATTCCAGCTATAGGCAAGAGTGTTAGCCGCTACGCTTGTTTTAAATGCTCCATCTATGTATAGCTTAATATTGGCTACTGCAATATCATCACTTGCATTAATTGCAATCTGTACTGTTCTACTCACAGTGCTACCATTTGTTGGCGATGTGAACCAAACCTCTGGAGAGGTGGTGTCAGGTTCTCCAGCAACTGGGTTGTCTACAATAACTGATACCTGATTTGAGGTGCCTTCATTGTTTGCAGCATCATTCGCGTAAGCAACCAAGTCGATTGAGCCATTAAGTGCTGATGTTGAATCCCAGCTAAATTGATAAGGGGCTGTGGTATCGCTCCCTATCAGTTGATTACCTGCATAAAGCGTGACTTTGCTTACGCCCTGATCATCAGTAGAGCTGACTTCGACTGTTGTCATTCCGGTGACATTGCTTCCTTGTCCAGGTGTAAAGATATTGACAATCGGTGCCTGAGTATCGCTAGTGCTGGTGTTCATAGCCATTTGCACTGCTGTAGCAGCGTTGATACGACCGCGTCCAAAGTAAGGGTGCCACCCAGTGCCACTGACATCATCTGCGGAATCTTCTAGAATTGATTCGACCTGGTTGGGTGTTAAATTGATATTGGCTGCCATAATTAGAGCGACGACACCTGCAGTAGCAGGGCTTGCAAAGGAGGTTCCAGAGACAGAGCTGTAACCGCCACCAGAGGATGTGGTCCAGATGCCAGCGCCCGGTGCAGCAACATCAATATAGTCACCATAACTAGACCAGCTGGCTTTTGCATCGCTACTGGTGGTTGCTGAAACAGAGATTATTGCAGTACTGTCGCTATAACCCGGGTCACCACCGGTATTTCCCGCTGATATTACGACGATGCCTCCCTGGTTTCGCATATACTGGGCGGCGGTGATAATAGTCGATCTGGACAATAAACCACCAAAACTAATATTGGCTACATCAGCCCCGTGATCGGCTGCCCAGGTAATGCCTTCGGCTATGTCGCTGGTATAGGCTTGCCCATCGGTCCGGTCTGTTACCCGAATGGGCATTAAGGTGGCGTTCCAGGCAATTGATGCGACGCCTTCGTTATTATTGGTCGCAGCGGCAACTACGCCAGCTACGTTTGTGCCATGACCTGTAATGGGGGAGGTGTCAGTAGTATTGCTAACTGTATTCCATCCTGAAATAAGTTGCCCAGATAGGTCGGGGTGATTGGCATCCACTCCTGAATCAAGAATAGCGACGGTGATATTTTCACCCCCGGAAAATTCCCAGGCTAAAGGAGCCTGTATTTTGGGTAAGTGCCAGGCCTTTGAATAGTTGGGATCGTTTGGAATAACTTCATTAAGGTTCAGAAGCAGGTCTTTTTCAGCAAACTCTATATGTGGGTTGTGAGAAAGAGCTTTAATGACAGCCTCTTCACTCTGTGGTGCTACTTCGACAATATGAATGCCGAGGTTTTGTAGCTTTTCAGCTGCCTTTCCGTGGTTGTTTTCGAGGATTCTGTTAAAAGCATGCTCAGGTAATCCTGCGCGAGGTTTTACTAGTATATGTCCCTCAGCCCATTCCGGTTGACCGGCGGCAATAGGGCTGGAAAAGGTTAATGCTATAGCCGAAGCTAGTAATGAGGGTGAGATAATTTTCTTGAACTGCATTTAGAGTGTTCCTTAAAGTGGGATGTTGGTTAATAGTTTAGTGAAATGGTTTAGTTTTATTGTGATTACAGTCACGTTTCTGGGCTACGCACTTAACATGGGACAGCTGCTTATGTATGCCCTAAATATTATTGCTAGAGATTGTGAACTGGTTCGCATGGTGTGTGTAAAAAGCCCATTCGCTTTTGCCTTGGATCGGATAGAAACCTATTTTTTGTAGAGGCGCTCTTTAGCCATGAAATACAAAGGAATGTGCATGAAATAAAGTCAACAACGATGAAACTGGAAGTGGGACTTTAGTCCCGCATGGGCTCGGGCGAGGGTTTTCAATGTGTGAATATCCGAATGAGTGCATCAAAGACAAGCGGAAGCCTCACTCTGCTGTCTCGGTATTTGAGGGGTTTGGTATGGGTGATAAAATGTTGCCTATTAAGCTAGATTGTTTTTGTTAGCGAGGAGGTTTGTGCCAGCTAAAGTCGTTTGTTTTATTTAAGCAATAACTATGCCATATTGTTCTCATTCTCACTCGGAGCGTCACGGAACGCAGAGCATTCCCGTATGCGTTCCCACGGAGACCGTGGGAACGAGAACCGTCGGTGTCCCGCCTTAAGTTCGTAGCCCAGGTCTGCTCAGTGGTTATTTTGTAAGAAAGCAATGTTCATAGAGGGTAAGATAAGCTTATTTATCATTATTGTCTCTGTGGGCCGACAGCTGTCTTTGTGATGGCGTAGGTGATTGACTTTTTTGCTAATATTTAAGCATTAGCTTATGCTTGTTTGTGATATTAGTGTTTGAAATAAAAGCTAAGTTTGTTTTATGATAATGACTTCAAAGGGGGGGGGGCTTTGTCGGGTATATGTGACAGTTATTTTCTGTTGTTGGTCTAATGCACATCATGAGTTTTTTCTAATTTGTGCTAAAATCTTAATGATCCTACAGGCATTGCCTAAGGAATATGCATGAAATAGTGACCATATCAAGGTTGTATATTTATTTCATGCTCTTTCCTAAAGTTAACGAAAAATAAGTAACCGTTCACCTCCCCCTTTGGAAAATGGAGTTGAGGAGATTTTTTTAATAAAACCCCTAACCCCTCCTTGACAAGGAGGGGGACTGAACGGTTACAAAAATAAATATATACCCTAATGAATAGAATAAGCATATGAATAAACCTATGGTATGGAAAATGGGCTGGCAGTATTAGCTGTTGATCTTTGTGGCGACGGCATTGTCATATTAGAAAGGTTTCTTATCCTTTTATTGCGATTATTGTTCTTTTAGTCATTTCAGTTATCGTTATGGGCTCGGTTGATACGCGAGAAGAAAACATACCAGCGCGTAAAACATTTCCTGAGTTTCCGGTTCATTTGGCTGACTGGACAGGGAGTCAAAAAGCAATGGAAACCAGAATTATTGATACACTTGGCTTGTCTGATTATATTTTGACGGATTATTCTAAACCAGGGTCATTACCAGTAAATTTTTATGTGGCATATTATCAGTCCCAGCGTAAAGGCGTATCTCCTCATTCGCCTCGTGTTTGCATACCTGATGGCGGTTGGCAAATTTCGGATATTAAGCGTACCCAGGTGGGTGGGTTACCTATTAACAGAATCGTGGTTAAGAAAGGCAGAAGTAAGCAATTAGTGTATTATTGGTTTCAACAGCGGGGCCGCTTGATTGCTAATGAATACCTGATGAAATGGTATTTATTTAAAGATGCAATATTATTAAATCGTACTGACGGTGCTTTAGTGCGTATTACGACATCTGTCAGCCCTATGGAAAGTATGCAAGAGGCAGATGATCGATTAGCTGGCTTTGCGCAACATTTACTACCCGTTTTACCTGAATATATACCCAATTAGTTACTGTTCAGACAGGGGCTGAACAGTTATCTTGAATAAATATGATTAATTAAGGATTTCGTATGAAAAAAAATATATTGTACTTGCTAGCTTATGCTTTAATTTTGCAAGGCTGTGGCGATCCAGCTGAGAAGACCGCAGAATACCTGCAAAGTGGAAAATCTCTTTATGCACAACAAGACTATTCAAAGGCGAAGGTAGAATTTAAAAATGCATTGCAGATTGATAATAAGTTGGCGGATGCCTATTATCATCTGGCTTTAATTGATGAACAGGATCAAAACTGGAAAGGGATGTTTGGCAATCTGAATCAGGTGCTTAAACTTGATCCAGCGCAGAATGAAGCCCGATTAAAGTTGGCTAAACTGTACCTGCTGTCGGGAGAGGTTGAGAAATCGAAGACTGAAGTTGATCTGGTGCTTGCTAGCACTGCGGACAATCCGGATGCGATCGCCTTAAATGGTGCTATTTCCTTAAAACAAGGGGATAACGTTGCAGCTTTGGCAGCAGCTGAAAAAGCTTTGGCAATTAATCCTGCGCACTTGGATTCCATTAGTTTGAAGGCTGTTGTGTATATGGCGCAAAAGGATTACGGCACTGCTGAGTCTGTGATCAATCAGGCGTTAATATCGCAGCCCAATGAGCTGTCACTGAATTTACTTAAATTGCAAATACATACAGTAAGTAAGAATAAGCAGGCGGTTGAGCAAGATTACCAAGATTTGATAAAACGTTTTCCTGATAAACCTGAATTTTCTTATGCATTGGCTAAGTATTATGTTGCCGAGCAGCGCGATCAGGAGGCCTTGGCTTTGTTGCAAGCTGTGGTCGAGCAGAATGCTGATGAATTAGCACCTAAGTTGGTCTTGGTTGATTATCTTCAGCAAAAAGATAAGCCACAGGCAGAGGCGACATTAAATAAATTTATTGCCGAAAAATCTGATGAAGCTATGTTGTACTTTAAACTGGCGAATTTGCAAATACAGCAGCAAAGGTTTGAGGAAGCAAAGCAACCGCTTAACTGGATTGTTGAGCATAAGGGGGAAGAAAAAGAAGGTTTGGCGGCAAAAACCTTGTTAGCTAAACTGGCTTTGCAAGCAGAAGATATTAGTGCAGCTAAAACACTGGTTGAAGATGTTTTGGCTGTGGATGCTCGGCATTATGATGCCTTGCTATTAAAAACGCGTATTAGTTTGATTAATGGTCAGAATGATGAGGCAATTATTGAATTACGCGGAGTTTTAAGAGACTACCCTAAATCGGACGAAGCTATGGTTTTGTTAGGTCAGGCTTATGTCAAGAAAGATTCGCCTGAATTAGCCGAGGAAAATTTCCGTAAAGCACTGGATTTAAATCCAGGTAATTTTTCTGCGGTAATGCCGGTCGTTTCGCGTATGGTCAAAAGTAAGGATATTGGTAGAGCTGATGAGGTTTTGCAACAGGCTTTGGCTATTAATCCAGACCATGCGGGTGCTTTACAAGCACTTGCTCAGGTGCGTTTATTAAAGAAAGATTGGTCAGGCACCCAAAAAGTGGCTGATTTAATAGCAACTCAGCCAAAGGGTGAGAGCTTTTCATACTATCTCAGTGGTAAGATTTCACAAGGCCAGGGTTTATATTCGGATGCCATAGAGAAATATAAGCAAGCTTTATCAATGACACCGAGTTTATCGGATGCACTGAAAAGTATGATGGTGTGTTACGAGGCATTAAAGCAGAGAGATAAAATGTTTGTTTATCTGGATGAGTTTATGCTAAAAAATGCTGATAACTCGTACCCTCTATTATTAAAAGCTCAGTTATATAGTTTTAGTAAGGATTGGGATAAGGCGTTAAATGTTTTGAATAAAGGGGCTGAGCAGTGGCCTAAGGTCCCAAATTTTTATGTGCTTATGGGCGGTATCTATGAAGCTAAAAAAGACACTTTAAACGTTTTTGAGAGTTATAAAAAAGGCTTGGCAAATATTCCTGATAATGTGCAATTGAGTTTGTTACTGTCATCTGCTTATGAGTTAAACAAGGATTATGATAAAGCTTTAGAAATTTACGAATCTTTAATTATTAAACGACCTGATATTGATTTTGTTGTTAATAATTTGGTTTCTTTATTACTGGATCAGTATCCTAGCAAAGAAAATACCGAGCGAGCCGTTATATTAGCCAAGCGTTTTGAAAAGTCAGATCAGCCTTATTTTTTAGATACCTATGGCTGGGCGTTATTGCATAATGGTAACTTTAAAGAGTCTATAGATGTTTTTACTAGAGTTGTTGCTAAAATGCCTGAGGTGGCGGTTTTTAAATATCATTTGGGTGTTGCTAATCACAAAGCGGGGAATATTCCTCAGGCAATTGATGCTTTACAGCAGTCATTAGCTGCTGGAGCTAAGCAAGCAGATTTTATTGAAAAGCTTCAGGCTGAAGCTTTGCTTTCTAAGCTAAAAGAATTGCCTGAGACAAGTTAATTAATTGTCGAGTTGGTGTGATTTATCTGGTAGTCCCTGAAACTCATGGAAACCGCTTCAAAGCGAAGAAATGATTTTTAGGGCATGAGAGGTATTTACTAATCTATTGTGCCAATGCGTAAGCAACTTTCGGGAGATGAAAAAATTTCTTCCTACAGCTGTAAGCGTTAACGAAGCAGTGGTTTTGTACTTAGGAATCTCATAAAAATGCTCACTCCCAGTCATTATAATTTGGCTATAAAGAATGAGCTTATCGGGGCGCAGTGCTTTAGCCTGCTATTTTAGGCTACGAAGGCAGGCTAAAGCACTGCGCCCCATTTATTTGAAGCCGTACTCAGCTAAAGTACTTAATACCTACTTACGCGTTTGCGTACGCCAAAGCTTAACGATTTCATTGACATCAAGATCATCAGGACCTTCACGCCAACTGGTAAAATAATCCACATCATTACTTTTAGGCTCAGGGTTAGGTTTGTAAATTTGCACCCGTGTCGGCATAGGAGCAGCTTCACCCAATACTAGCGCCTCACCTCGACCTAAAGATGCCAAAATATCCGTCAAATCACCCTCTGCTTCAGGCACTAAACCTTTAATATAAGCCTGATCATCAGGGTTCGTTGTACGCAAACAAATAAACGAGCTGCACTGCGATAACATCGTTTCTGACAACTCAGTCGGCCGCTGACTAACTACGCCGATAGACACCCCATATTTACGCCCTTCCTTAGCGATACGCTCCATCATGCGCTTAGTACCTTCGTATTGACCATGCTTTTCTCGTGGAATATAGGCATGCGCCTCTTCACAAATCAAGGTAATCGGAAATTCGCGTCGCCTAGGATTCCAGTAATTGAACTCATAAGCCAAGCGCCCTACTTGCGCCGATACAGCGGGTCGAACATCGGTAGGAATGGAACTTAAATCAATAACCGTGACATTCGCCTTATGCGCACCTAAACCAACAAATTCACGCAGTAAATCTGCCATCGTTTCTGACTTATTACGTTTTTTAGGTTTCAGTAAGAAATCATAACGCACATCATTGAAACGACTTTGCATACGCACTAGAAATTCATCGAACTGCCCAAATAAAGCTCCTTCTACCTTACCAAAATCTTTCCGCTCTTCATTGGCATTTTTAAACTGGCGATACATTTCCACCAAAGAAAAATAAATTGGTGTATCCACAGAGACAACACCTAAGCCTAATTGTTTCCCTGATTCGCGTTTTAATTGCTGCAGCACTTCACGCATAAAAGCCATTTGAATGGAAGCGCCCTTGTCTGACCGATCAATAAACAAATCAACCAGCTCAGCATAAGTCATCATCCAATAAGGCATTTCTAACTCAGTTGCTTCGACATAATTAACGGCTTCAGGGGGAAAAGCTGATTGAATATTACCCGCATCATCTTTCCAACAATATTCACCATGCAAATCCAGCAAAATCATATTGCTTTTCGGCATGGCTTTAATCGTATTTTGAATCAAACTGGTAACGGCCCATGACTTACCTGAACCTGATTGTCCGACGATGGCAAAATGGCGACCAAACAAGGCGCGTGGATCTAGGCTTAAATGATAATCTTTATGCGCTGATAATTGACCAATAAAGAATTCATACTCACGGAATTGAGAAAAAATAGCATTAATTTCTGCAAGACCGACGGCATAAACTTTAGCTCCCGGCGTTGGATAGTGGCGTACACCACGAAGAAAAGTTCCATCTTCTTTTAATTCTCCGACTGAAATTAAAGAAAAAAATCGATCCGATAAACGCTCTCCTTGCTCAAACCGATCTTCTTGCCACATTTTGAATACTAAAGCGAGAACGGCAACATTCGCCTGACGCACAACGACATAAGAACCGATACTACCCGCCAACATTTGCTCATTACCAATACTCAGTAAAGGCGTATCAGTCGCATATTCCTCAATAACACGCGCCTGCATACCATCGCCCCTTACTTCCGTTAGCGTAGCGATTAAAACATTGGATTGCTGCTCAGCCATTTTTAACTCCGTATATTTAATATATAGAGTTAGCTTAGCTCAGTTTGCGATATTCGTTAAGCTTTTTAAGCGCTAAACGGCTTGCCATTCAAAATCGCTAATATTTTTTTCTACAGAAGAAAAGTTGATACCCAGCAGATAAATTGCTTTACCTTGATTTAGATATTTTTCCTGGTAATTTTTTGCTTTAATTTGTGCTAGCGCCTTTTCAGCTTGATCAACTTTAAATTCAATAATGAAAATTTTATCGGGAAAGTGCAGTGTTAAATCAATGCGACCTTTGTTAGTCACATCTTCAGCGACCATCGGTAAACCTAATGATGCTAAATAGGTATAGACTACTGAGGCATAATACCCCTCATAATTAGCAATGATTTTATTAGCATAATTATTATAGGGAATACTAGAAAATAAGGCACTAAGAGCAATTTTCAAATCATCAAATTTAGCATCAACTAAACTCTGATAGAGCGCCTGCTGGTTGACTCTAAGCTGAGGGCCTTGATGGGTTAAATACTCAATAAACAAGGTATTTAAGGATTGCTGGACTTCTTTATTAGGGACTTTAAGGCGATACTGCATGCCATTAAATCCTTCCCACTTATCGGCAAAGGTTAAATACCCCGTCTGCCAAAGCAAGGCAACCAAATCGATTTTATCGACATCAAAAGTATCTAAAACAATATCATCAGCAACAAAATTTTGTACATCTGGTAAATAGTAGTTTTGCTCTTTTAACTTATCGATTAGAAAGCTCGGATTCCCTGTACCCCACCAATAATTTTTATACTCTTTGTTATTAGCAATAAACAATAAAATATCAAAAGGGTTATAAATTGGCTCACCAAAATAATTATAGCCGTTGTACCACTGCTGTAACTTATCCATATCCACACCCTGCAAATGCTCAGTAAAGGTATCTGCTACCTGCGCATGAGTGTAGCCGCAAAGCGTGCCATAGTTCTGATTAATAGAAATATCTTGTAAATTATTTAAGCCGCTGAATAAATTCATTTTGGCAAATTTAGACACACCAGTAATCATGACAAACTTAATGCATTCATCTAGGTCTTTGATAGTGGAATAAAAACCTTTCAACACATCACGATTAAAGCGAGCAAGATCAGGCTCAGTAATATGGTCCAAGATAGGCTTATCGTACTCATCAATTAAGATAACTACTTTTTCTTGGTACTGCTCAGAAGATTGCTTAATGAGATTAATAAAGCTTGAACGCGTTGATAAGCTAGCATCATAATGCAAATTTAATTTCCCATAATTTGCTTTTAGATTCTCAAGAATAGCTTCATCAAGTAAAGCTTTAGTATTAAATTGACCACTCCCAAAACTAATTCGAATGACAGGATAACTTTTCTGCCAATTCCATTTATCCTCAATATACAAACCCGAAAATAAGCCTTTATTAGCAGAAAACAACTCAGCTAAAGTGCTTAATAAAACACTTTTCCCAAAACGCCGTGGACGACTCAGAAAATAATAGCTACCGTTATTGACTAACTCACTAATAACATCTGTTTTATCAATATAAACATAATTTTCTTCAGGATCGCGTATTTTGGCAAATGTTTGAATACCAATTGGAAGTTTTTTCATAGTTTAATCAACTTGCCTTAATATTTTCAGCCAGTACATATTTAGTAAACGCTCACGTCTCCCCTATGAAAAATAGAATTAAGAGGGTTTCAGCTATTTTTTCAGTTCATTCCTGCATGCTGTTAGCAGGAATCTACGCTTAACATGGATCCCCGATAAAAGACTTCGGGGATGACGATATTGTTATATGAAATTTAGGTGGGTATGTAAACGGTTACCGTATTTATGTAAGGTATCGCATAGCTAAGCATTATCCACCCACTCATAAATCTCAGTCATGGCTGGATCACATTTGCAACAGCTCGTACCACAACTCGCGCCCATATCTATACGCTTAACTTTGCCTTTACTGACCCATTTACTTAACATGCCGCGTAAGGCGTCGGCATCGGTATCGAAGTGGTTAGCCATTTCCAATAATGACAGGCGATGTTGCTGTTTTAGGTAGTCTCGTAATTCCGATAAAATCATGCGACTTCTCGTATTTCTTCATTTCTGCCTGTTAACCAGAAAGAAAATATCACGGCAAAAAATGCACTTAATAAACCAATAACCCACAAAAGTGATGACTCGCTATGCTGACTAAAAGTCGCTAATTGATAAAAAATTGTTGCTGTCATATAGGCAATACCGGTCGTCCAAGCCACAACAAATACCGTCCATTTAGTGCCCGTTTCACGTTGAATAGCTGCCGTTGCGGCAACACAAGGCGCATATAATAAGATAAATAATAAATACGCGAAAGCCCCCGCTTGACCATCAAAGCGCGCCTGCATTTCACCAAACGTTCCTTGACTAACGTCCTGCGCATCAGCCGCCGACTGACTATCGCTGACATCACCAATATTAAGCCCCAAAGGATCTAATACATTATCCGCTACGGCTAATAAGTTTTCCGGAATGGTTAATACCGCATCAGTTAAGCTTTGTTGTAAATTAAACACTTCAGCCTCTTGTTCTACGCCTTCTAATGCCAGCTGTGTGTATAAGGCATCTAAAGTCCCTACTACTGCTTCTTTTGCTAGGATGCCGGTAAAAATACCTACCGTTGCCGGCCAGTTTTCTTCGCGTATGCCCATAGGTTTGAACACGGGCACTAAAGTACGCCCGATTTCACTTAATACCGATTTTTGCGTGTTTTCCTTACCAAAACTCCCATCAATGCCTAGAGAATTTAAAAAGTTCAGCACTAACACCATTGGCACAATGACTTTACCAGCATTAACTAAAAAAGTTTTTAAACGATCCCAAGTACGAATGGCAATACTTTGCAAGGTCGGCAAATGGTAATTGGGCAACTCCATAATAAACGGCATCGAATCGCCTTTAAACAGGGTATGACGCATAATCAAGCCAGTCAATACTGCCACAGCAATTCCAAACACATACAAGAAAAACACCAGATTCTGTCCACCGACTGGGAAAAATGCCGCAGCAAATAAAGCATAGACAGGCAAACGCGCACCGCAGGACATAAACGGATTCATAATATTAGTTAAAATCCGATCACGCTGGCTTTCCAACGTCCGCGTTGCCATAATCGCTGGCACATTACAGCCAAAACCGACAATCATCGGTACAAATGATTTACCCGGCAAACCAATCATGCGCATAAAGCGATCGACCACAAATGCCGCCCGTGCCATATACCCTGAATCTTCTAATAAAGATAACACCAGAAATAAAAAGCCAATAATCGGAATAAAGGTAGCCACGACCTGCACACCCCCACCCGCGCCATTAGCTAATAGCACCACTAACCACTCAGGTAATGATATAGCCGTTAACACAACAGCTAAGCCATCAACAAAAATAGCGCCCGCTACCTGATCAAAAAAATCAATAAAAGCACTACCGATATTTATAGTGATCATAAACATTAAATACATAACCAATAAAAAAATTGGAATACCTAAATAACGATTTAACACCCAATTATCAATTTTATGGGTCATGCCTCGGCTAACTTCGTTCTTTTTATTGACACAAAGATGGCTGATTTTGTTAACTAATCCATAGCGCGCATCTGCGGCTAGAATATCTACTTCATCATCGGTGGCTTGTTCAATATCCCGCTCTAATGCTTCGGCCTGCAAAACCAAATCAGGCCCAGCAATTTCTCGCGCTAAAGTATCTCTTTCTAATAAACGAATAGCTAACCAACGTAAAGCGCACTGCTGTTCAGCTGCCTTAGATTGTAAAGCAACAGATAAATCGATAATGGCTTGCTCAATGGCAGGGTGATACTCAATATCTAATTGCGGGATAGGAGCGTCTAGTACGGCTTGATTAATCTGTGTTTTTAACTCACTAACCCCCTGTCGTGTAGACGCTGAAATAGCGACAACAGGACAGGCTAATAAACTCGATAATTGCGCTTGATCAATAACTAAACCACGCTGTGCAACAACATCCATCATATTCAGCACAATAATCATCGGCACTCGCATTTCAATTAACTGCGAAGTTAGATATAAATTACGTTCAATATTAGACGCATCGAGAATATTAATAATGAGATCAGCCTCTTGTGCAGCCACATAATCCCGAGCCACTTGCTCATCCAGAGAAATCTCATTATCCGCTTCTAAAGAATACGTGCCAGGCAAATCAACCACCTCAACCTGTTTGCCTTGATGTGTATATTCGCCCGTTTTCTTTTCGACCGTAACACCCGGCCAATTACCCACATGCTGCCGCGCGCCCGTTAAAGCATTAAATAAAGTCGTTTTCCCACAATTGGGGTTACCGACAACGGCAATAGTAAAATCAGTCTGCATCAAATCTTCTCTATACTTAATATATCAGCTTCATCTTTACGCAAAGTCAAAGAAAAACCTCTTAAAGTAATCTCCACTGGATCACCCAGCGGTGCAAAACGGACAATAGAAAACTCCGTGCCGGGCGTTAATCCCATCGCTAAAAGACGTTTTCTATATGCCTTACCTTGTTTATTAAAACCTGTAACACGCCCTTTATCGCCAATTGATAAATCTTTTAAGCCCTGTATTCTCATATCCATTTTCTACTCCCTAAGGATCAACATCCATCTAATTAATAATCATTCTCATTAGTAAAATTAAATATAGCATATTCCTAGAAAAAACACCTTTATTTTTCATTAATATTCAATAAGCAATAACGACCAACATAACAGTTTCGTAGGGCGTACTTTAGTCCGCTAGTCCTGAAACATTACTCCTAGAGGACTAAAGTCCGCCCTACCTTCGCTTATTTTTGCCACCTTTTTACATATTCCATTACAATACTAACTACGCTAAAAATCATACCTTTAACTTATGCTAACACTTCTTGATCCCGATCGAGCTGACCAAGCCTTCCCCTCCATATCAACGGCCTTAACCGATCCTGATGGATTACTCGCCGTAGGTGGATGCTTATCAACACAGCGCATTATTAACGCCTATCGACAAGGGATTTTCCCTTGGTACAGTGATGAAGATCCGATTTTGTGGTGGTCGCCCAATCCGCGTTTAGTCGTCTTTCCAGATCAATTGCATGTTTCAAAAAGCCTGCAAAAAACACAACGTAAACAAACATTCCAACTCAGCTTTGACACCGCCTTTGCAGATGTAATACAAGCTTGTTCCATGCCTAGAGCTCAAGACTCAGGTACTTGGCTACTCCCAGAAATGCAAGCCGCTTATATCCGTTTACACGAGGAAGGTCATGCGCACTCTATGGAAGCTTGGTTTCAAGGTGAGCTAGTCGGCGGTTTATATGGCATTGCCATAGGCCGAGTTTTTTTCGGGGAATCCATGTTTCACATCAAAACCGATGCCTCAAAAATTGCCTTTGTTACATTAGCACAACTGCTAACTGAATGGGGCTACCAACTGATAGATTGTCAAGTGCATACCGACCACTTAGCTAGCCTTGGTGCAGAGGAAATACCGCGCTCAGACTTTGCCATATTATTACGCAGATTTCTACAAAACAAACCTCACGCTACCGCCTGGCAAAAATGATTTCTATCCCCTTATACCTTGATACTGAACAAAACTGCAGTTACTTAGCTGAGCATAAGTCCCAGTTCGCTTATATACATCCTGAGTTTCAATTGAGCACAGAAATTTACGCACAACTCATTGAACAAGGCTTCCGGCGCAGCGGTAGTCACGCCTATCAGCCTTATTGTAAAAATTGTCAAAAATGCGTTCCCGCTAGATTGGCCGTAAATGACTTTCAGGCATCGAGGCAACAGCGCAGAACACTCAAAAAAAATGCCGACCTACAAGTCGTTATTAAGCCAGCACAATTCGAACAAGCCCACTTCGAGCTATACCAACAATATCAGCTCAGTCGCCATACCAAAGGCAATATGGCCGATGCCAGTGCCGAAGACTATATCAGCTTCTTATCTAGCGATTGGTGCAATACCTTGTTTGTCGAATTTTCTTGTGCCGGTGAATTAGCAGGGGTCGCTATTGTTGACCTCTTAGATAATGCTTTATCAGCTGTTTATACTTTTTTTGACCCTAAATTTTCTCAACGCAGCCTAGGTGTTTATGCAGTCTTATGGCAAATTGAACACGCTAAATCATTGGGGTTAGAATGGCTCTATCTAGGCTACTGGATAGCCGACTGCCAGAAAATGTCCTATAAAATCAATTACCAACCGCTACAAGGTTTAATTGATCATCAGTGGAAAAAAATTACCTAACCTGAATTCAGGTAACAACATAGCAACCCTTTAGCATATCTAAAAATACACAACACCTAGCCTGCTGTAATTCTCCACATAAAACTACTTGATTACGTACGACTCTCAGCCAGAATAAAATAAAACATGAATAATCAGCATGTTAACAAACTCGTCATTCCCGAAGTCTTTTATCGGGAATCTATGCTTAAGCTACTAGACTCCTGCTATAAGCATAGGATGACGAAGTATACTGAGAGTTGTACGTAATCAGGTAAAACTATGAAACCAGAACATGTTTGACACTAGCAGACTAAGGCCTCCCCATCAAAGCATAGGTATCTACACAACTTATAAGCTAAAAATAGTATGATATGGGATGAATATAAAAAACATTAGCAGATGTCGATCCACGCCTATCAAAACGATACCAACAGTTAGTTTCTGAACACATGAATT
>Ga0209184_1000530_pt1 | contig 38702 bp, 31 predicted proteins | sample EN8Hudsemesocosm_2_FD_184627 | JGI IMG/M metagenome (GOLD analysis project Ga0209184, IMG submission 184627) | Methane-oxidizing microbial communities from mesocosms in the Hudson Canyon - EN8C Hudson Canyon (SPAdes) (version 2) | ecosystem: Environmental > Aquatic > Marine > Cold seeps | place... | reverse complement strand
TAAACTTTTCTCTTGCACCCATATTGGCGTATTGTAAAAATCTTCGAGCGCACTTGCGTGGTCCCAATGCATGTGGCTAGGAATAATCGCTAAAAGATTTTCAATAGGATAGCCTTTAGCCTCCAGCTGTTGCTTTGCCGGATTGACATTATTGATACTAAATAGTTGAGATTCAAATAAATTGAACACCTCCATTTGTGACTCAACTTCACTGCCAATTCCGCTATCCCATAAAAAATCACCTTTAGGATGCCTTACTAATACCGCTGTATGCACTAGGTTCCTAACAGTAAACCAACCTCCATCATCAACAACCATCGCTTCGAGTGACCCACTTGATTCTGCCGTTTTAATGACTGAAAAACTAAGTGCTTTTGCTGGAGTATTGATCGCTGAAAATACGTTTGATGAAAAAATTGATAAGTATGAGAGCGCTAAAATTAAGAACAATTTCGATATACTTTTGATAAAACTCATTTTAATAAAATTCCTTAATGGTTTAATTTGAAACAAAGTATATCCACAATCAATATATATTAAAAATATAATATATATTGATCAGTTATATATTTTTCTTATACTTAGACGAGAATAATTTTATCGATTTGTTTCTCGAAATACACCCGGCGTTAGTCCTGTCCACTTTTTAAAGGCTCTGTTAAACGCAGCAGGTTCAGAAAACCCTAATTTTATTGAAATATCATGAAGCGCTACGGAAGGATTATCAAGTAACATCATTGCCCTATCCCTGCGTATGCTGTCTTTGATCTCTTGAAAGCTATTGCCCTCATCCTTCAGTCGACGCCTTAAAGTATGTGTTGTCATACTGAGCTCTGAAGACACTAGCTCAAAATTCATGTTCTCTATTTCAGTCTGCATTCCATTGCGATGTAGTAGCAGGCGTTTAATTTGAGCAGTTAAGCTATTGTCCGACCTAAACTGTGTTAGCAATGATTCTGGCGCATTATGTAAAAAGGTACTCAACGTTTCGCTATCTTGTTTGATAGGTATGGATAGTAACCTGTTGTTAAAAACGACTCGATTTGAGGATTGAGAAAAGCTGTGCCGACACGGAAACATTAATGAAAACTCATCACTATAAGCAGGCTTTGGAAATTCAAACTGAATACGTTCAAGCATGATAGGTTGATCAATTAACCAACATGAAAGTCGTATCCAAATAACAAATAATGATGTAACAAAAAATGTTGTATCGAGATTGTGTGGGTTGCGGTAATGTATAATGAAATGAGCTTCGTTACCTGTTTCTTTTAACTTCAGAGACAAGTCATCACTAAGAAGCTCTATAAATCTTGCACTACGCAAGAGTCCTCTTCTAAGGTTACCAGATGTAATAAGTGCATGACACATCATGCTGAACACACCTAATTTGAGTGGTGTTGTTAAGAAACCACTCGCCTCATCCCCCATTTTCAGCCATAAGCTTCTAAGTAAGGGGCCAACATGATCTAAATGTAGCCGACCATGTTTTTGAAGAATATCAGGGTCTAAGCCTGCTTCTTTAAAGACACTCGTTAAATTCACTTTGTGATAGTGTGCACCAGCGAGTAAGGACTCGAGTAATGTAGAGCTTACTGAGTCGTTTTGATGCATTTAAAGCCTTTATCAAGCAGTCGTTAAAATGGTAAGTAGGTTACTTGTATGCTCAGCTGCATCACGACCTAAACCCGTTAAATAACCGCCATCATTTTGTGTAATCAAGCCTTTATCAAATAACCTTTGTGTTGCATGAACTGCTTCAGGAGCAGCATCATGATGAACTTTAATACCTAACTGGGAGCTGGACAGATCAAACATTTTCAATACATTTATTTCTTGTAACAGGTCAGTGTCAAACTTCATAATTGTCTCTTTATATTGTTAGATTTATTTCTTAATTCTAGAGCGTAGCTGTACAAAAAGGAATGGTGAAAAACCAATATTCTATATTTATACTCTAGCGCTGATTAAATACTAAAGTCTACAAATTTAGCCAAATTTTTTAACTGTAAGCGCGTTTGTTAAAAAGTTTCATATTTAATAACAGAGGATAGCGTTGCGACAAAGCTTCACTATACTTAGACTAACCGAGTACGAACTATTTTTCTTAATACGAGTTATTTTAATACGTGAACCATAAACACGATAAGGTCAATCAGCTGGGTAGTAAAGTATTACCTGACTTAAAGCTTGCTACCTCTCTCCAGCAACATTGGCGTATACCACTTTATATTTCAGTATCTTTGTTAATCTGTAGCACATTTAACTCAGTCTTATTCCATACACTAATCGAACTCTTTGCAATCGGCATTGCCATTATGAGCTTTGTTGTTTCGTGGAATACGTTTGCTTTTTCGCGTAATCAATTCTTATTATATTTAGGTTGCGGTTATTTTTGGGTTGGACTCGTTGATTTATTTCACACCTTAAGCTTTAAAGGAGTAGAAATATTTGACTCATTGAATGTAGAGGCGACAATTCAATTTTGGATTGTGGGTCGATACCTTGAAGCGTTAATTCTATTAATCGCCCCTTTTACACTCATTAAGAAAGTTAAACCTAAATCCATCTTTTTTTGTATTGCCCTAGTTTGTTGCGTCGCAATAGCATCAATTTTCAGTAAGCAATTTCCCAGCATGTTTATTGAAGGCCAAGGCCTGACTACTGCCAAAATAATGAGTGAATACATCATTATTACAATATTAATTTTCGCTGCATTTCACCTTAAACTAAAGCGTTACAAAATTGAAGAAAACACCAAAAACTTACTTCTTATTTCAATTTTTTTAACCATTCTTGCGGAACTTTGTTTTACATTATATGTAGGGTTGAATGGTCCAGCCGTACTAATAGGACACATATTTAAATTCTTATCATTTTGGGCAATTTATCAAGCTCTTATAGAATCTGCATTAACACGTCCGTTTGAGAGTTTATCGCGTGTTGTAAAATCCTATGATTCAGTCAGTGAAGCGACTGTTATTATTGATCAGTTTGGCGTTATTCAGCAGGCAAATAAAATCGTAAGAGACATGTATAGAGAAAACGTTGTTGGTAAGCATTGCCATGATCTCCTCCACCCTACCTCGACACCTCAGAAAGAGTGCTCTATTTGTCAATCTATCGCTCGTAAAGAATCACTTCAAGACTTTGAGTTTTATGATGAAGAGAACCATAAATGGTATGAGGCGACATTATCAGCTTTACATTTGGGTGAAAATTTTTCAACCATGGTGCATGCACTAAGGGAAATAACAACTCGTAAAAATGCTGAAGAGCAATTCGCAAGTTTAAGCCGTGCTTATCGTGTATTAAGTCATACAAACCAAGCCATTACACGCATTAAAGATAAGGAAGTATTATTCCAAAAAATATGCGAAATTGCGATCAAACAGGGTGGCTTAAAAATGGCATGGATTGGTTCATTTGATGAGCACATTGTGCAGCCAAAATTTTTTGCAGGCTCCGAGAGCGGTTACTTACAAAAAACGCAAATGAGAATAGATGACTCTGAATGGTCAAAAGGCCCTGTAGGCATAGCGGCAAAAACAAAACAAGTATCCTGCGTAAATGACGTTCTTAATGAACCTGACTTTTGGCCTTGGAGAGCAGCTGCGGTGGAAAGGGGTTATGCCGCGCTTGCCGCTGTACCTCTATTTTTTGATGGTGAATTGATCGCTATATTCACGCTTTACTCCTCTCAAAAAGATGTTTTTGATACTGAAATGACACAGCTTTTAAGTAGTTTAAGCGATGATATTAGTGCAGCTCTTTATAATATGCATCAGGCGAAACTCAAAGCACAAGCTGAAGATACCATCGAACAACTTGCATTTTATGACCCGCTTACAAAACTAGCTAATCGAAGATTGCTAATGGATAGATTGGATCAAGCAATCATAAGTGCTCACCGACATAAAGAGCAAGTTGCAGTTTTGCTCTTTGATTTGGATAATTTTAAAACGGTAAATGACTCTTTAGGTCATGATCATGGCGACCAGTTATTACAACATATTGCGTCTGTATTAAAGTCATATGTTCGCGCTGAAGATACTGTTGCACGATTAGGTGGTGACGAATTCACGGTTGTCATTAGTGCGATCAAAGGAGAGTCTTGCGTTATTGATATCGCTGATAAAATATTAAGTCAGCTTGAGACCCCTGTCTTCTTATCGGGGAACCAGCTGGTGGTTTCATCGAGCATTGGGATTGCTCTCTATCCTCAAGACGGTACAAAACCAGACGAACTTTTGCGAAACGCCGATTTAGCAATGTATCATGCGAAAGATGCGGGAAAAAATCGTTTTCAGTTTTTTCAGCAAGAAATGAATATTAAAGCAAAAGGCAGATTAGTACTTGAAAACAAGCTAAGAAAGGCAGTAAAAGATGAAAGCTTTGAATTACTCTATCAACCGCAAGTCAATATGACTAATGATAGTATCATCGGGTTTGAAGCTTTAATCAGATGGCGAGACCCTCAAGGGAATCTAATATCACCTGATGTATTTATTCCATTAGCAGAAGAAACAGGCCTAATCGAGGCGATTGGTGACTGGGTTATTAGACAAGCGTTCAACGACTGGCATATTCTTTACGAATCAGGTTTCGAAAATACAAGAATGGCCGTTAACGTTGCTGCCTATCAATTTAGGCATGCAAGCAATCTTTGTTCTGTCATTAAAGACATGATTCAGGCTTACCCTAATTGCTCTGCGGAAAGATTTACCGTTGAACTAACTGAAGGCACATTAATTGAGGATATTGACGGGACAATTGAAACGCTTAACACTTTAAAATCTTTAGGAATAAGCCTTTCAATAGATGACTTTGGAACAGGTTATTCATCGTTAAGCTATCTAAAGCGTTTTCCTATAGACCAACTTAAAATAGATAAAACCTTTGTACAGGACCTTTCTAGTAATGCCAGTGATGACGCTATAGTCACTGCTATCATTGCAATTGCACAGAAACTTGATATGAAGGTTATTGCTGAAGGGGTTGAAACTATTAACCAGGCAAATTTTTTAAAAGAATATAAGTGCGCTTTGGCTCAGGGGTATTTATATTATAAACCGATGTCATTAACTCAACTTAAAAGCCTTTAATATCATTGTTCCATCTCTTAATGTTAAAATAATTCTCCCTTCATTAATTTAGTCGTGGATTTAAGTCATCAGTGAAGCAAATCAACGGTTTTTTAATTAGCCGCCAATGGAGGGAATCCAATGATGGCTTATTACTTAGGTATTGGCTTAGTACAGAGGAAGGCCCCTTACTTGTTGAACAAACATCGCAAGAAGGTATTTTTTTCGTAGAACAACCCCATTTAGACCAAGCATTAAACTTAATAAAAAACCACTACCATCGCTCCCGCTCATTAGCTTTAAAATCGTTCTCGCAACATCCTGTTTGCGGATTTTATTTCACTAGCCAAAAAAAGCTACGTGCAGCTGCGAATAAGCTCAAAGAACACAACATCCCCCCGCTTGAAGCAGACGTTAGAACGGTAGATCGCTACTTAATGGAGCGATTTATCACTAGCACCATGTCAGTAACTGGTGTTTTAGCTTCCGGTAATCATGTAACACCTAATACCCAGCATCGTCATATCTATAACGCAAAACTGAAGCCAATTAATTTCACACCTAATTTTCGTGTAGTGTCTTTTGACATTGAAACTAATTACCTTGATAACTCCTTATTATCGATCGCGGTATATAACGACACTACCGAACTTGTATTCATAGTTGGGTTATCATCTGAAGTTAATTGCTTGAGTTTCATTGATGAGAAGTCACTTTTAGTTGCTTTTATCCGCTGGATTCAAGAATACGACCCTGATCTATTAATCGGCTGGAATTGTATTAATTTCGACCTTCGTTTTCTACATAATGCCTGCCTAAGGCTGGGACTCAAATTCAACATTGGCCGTAACAATGAAGCCATCGAATGGCGATCTAGTTCAAACAACAATTCAACGAATAAAGGGTCTGAACATTACTTTGTCTTAGTACCTGGGCGTGCAATTTTAGACGGTATCGACACGCTAAAATCTGCCACCTTTAATTTTGAAAGTTATGCTCTCGACTTTGTGGCTTTTAACATGCTTGGTAGAGGCAAATTAATCAATAACGCGACGAATAAAGCAGATGAGATCTTGCGGCTTTACAATGAAGACCAACACGCTTTCATCAAATATAACATTGAGGATTGTGTACTCGTTTGGGATATATTCAAAAAAGCTAAGCTGATAGAATTTGCAATTGAGCGCGCCAGGCTCACAGGTTTACCTCTTGATAAGATTGGAGGTTCTGTTGCAGCATTTGAAAACCAATATTTACCCCGCTTACACAGACAAGGTTATGTCGCCCCCAACCTTCCCATTGACCCTCAAGGTGTAGGCAGTCCTGGAGGTTACGTGATGGAATCTAAGCCAGGATTTTACTCAAATGTACTGGTTTTAGACTTTAAAAGCCTTTATCCAAGTATTATTCGTAGCTTCATGGTCGATCCCTACGGCCTTGCTGAAGGCGACCGTTTATTTGACTCAACTCAAACAAGCAAAGCGCAAAACTTAGAGACGAATGAACAATATAATAAGGCAATCTTGTCTAAAGGCTTTAAGGGTGCATACTTTAAAAAACAAAATAGTATTCTTCCTACTCTGATCGAGAATTTATGGCAAGCACGCGACCAAGCTAAGGCAGAAAATAACCAAGCACTCTCGCAAGCAATCAAAATAATCATGAATTCATTTTATGGTGTGATGGGCACACCTGGTTGTCGTTTTTTTGATGCGCGGTTACCCAGTTCAATTACCTTACGAGGGCATCAAATAATGCTACGTACTCGTGAATTGATTGAAGAAAAAGGCTATGAAGTTATTTATGGCGATACTGACTCAATATTTGTATGGCTCAATAAACAGGTTTCAGTTAAAGAAGCGGATGTTATTGGTACAGAATTAGCATTATTTATTACTCAGTGGTGGAAAGAATTCTTAGCCCAGGAATTCCAATTACAAAGCACATTAGAGCTTGAGTATGAGACACACTTTTCTAAATTTTTAATGCCAACCATCCGTGGCTCTGAACAAGGCTCAAAGAAAAGGTACGCTGGTCTTGTTTGCCAGAAAGGCTTTACTTATGACCATCCAGACCCTCTTACATACAAACTTGTTTTTAAAGGACTAGAGGCTGTTAGAACTGACTGGACGCCGCTTGCCCGAGAATTTCAGAAATCATTATACCAAAAGATATTTTTAAATCTTGAATTCAAACCTTACATCCTTGAAGTAATTACTGCGCTAAAAAATGGAGAGTTGGATGACAAGCTTGTTTATAGAAAGCGTTTGAGACGCACGCTAAGCGAATATAAGCGTAATGTCCCGCCACATGTTCAAGCGGCACGTAAAGCCGATGAGGCAGCGATTCATGCAGGGCATAAACCACGATATACAAACGGTGGCTGGATCGAATATTTTTATACACTTCAAGGGCCCGAGCCAAAGGAACATTTGAAGTCTCCCCTAGACTATGAGCGGTACATTATCCGGCAAATTGAGCCCATCGTGGATGGGATTGTCACCATCCTAGGAACATCTTTTTCAGAGATAACGAGCAAACAAATCAATTTAATTTAGCGCCCTATCCTACCGCCTTTAACCTTTTTTTTAGTACAATATAACGCAAGACTTTTAATTCATAAAAAAGCCTCGATCAATGCTTAACATAATATAAATTAGCTTAAGTATTGATCGAGGCTTTTTATGTACACTAAGACTTACATCATCGCTTGAAGATAGTTCTCTAAACCTATCATATCGATTAAACCAAGCTGTTTCTCAAGCCAGTATGCATGGTCTTCTTCGGTATCTTCTAACTGTCGCACCAGCATTGCTCGTGTTTCATAATCCTGCTCAGTTTCACATAACGCAATAGCTGCTTTTAAATTTTTGACCACTGAATATTCAAGATTAAGATCGCTTTTAAGCATTTCAGGCAGCGTTGCACCAATATTAAGCGCATCACGTTTTACCATGTTTGGTGTACCTTCCAAGAAAAGGATACGCTTAATCATTTGGTCAGCATGGCCAGTTTCATCTTCCATTTCGTGCCCGATGCGATCGTAAAGCTTTGATAAGCCCCAGTCATCATACATACGTGAATGTATAAAATACTGATCCATCGCTGCAAGCTCTCCGGCCAATAAGCTGTTTAACACATCGATAATACTTTGCTTGCCTTTCATGTTCTTTCTCCAGAATGAATTTTATTATTCAAATTATTAGTCATTCATCATTGATTGTAGATAGTTTTGAGAACCAATTTTTTTCATCAACGCTAATTGTGTTTCAATCCAGTCCAGATGCTCTTCTTCAGAGTCTAAAATTCCACCAAGTAGGTCGCGACTAACGTAGTCTGAAACAGACTCGCAATATGCGATAGCCTTCCTTAAGTCGCTTAAAGTGATTATTTCAAGTTTCATATCACACTCAAGCATTTCTTGAGTATTTTCACCGATCAGTAGCTTACCGAGTTTTTGAAGATTGGGGATGCCTTCTAAGAAAAGTACACGTTCAACTATTTTGTCGGCGTGCTTCATATCTTTAATGGATTTTTTATACTCATAATGATCAAGTTCTCCTAACCCCCAGTTTTTAAACATTCGTGCATGCAGAAAATATTGATTAATCGCGATAAGCTCATTGCCCAAGCAGATATTAAGTAATTCAATGACTTGTTTGTCACCTTGCATAGATCTTCCTTCAATTGAGATACAGAATAAATATGCGAAAAGTTTAGTATAAGCGGGGACAAAAAGAGAGGATATTCTTCTATATATAGAAAATAAACAGTAAAAGTAGGCGTTATGGTCTAGATTATTTTTTTAGCACTTAATTTCAAAGGCTAATTGTGAGCTGTGATTTAATTGGAGCTGGCTAATTTTATTTGATATGAGCTCTTTAGCGTAGGATGCACATTGACCACAACAGCTTCCCAAGCCTAGATTTTTTCGGATTTCACTAAAACTCGATGTGCCACTATGGATCTGATCTTCGATCGTTTTATCGGTAATCCCTTTACAAATACACACCAACATAAAATACCTCATGGAAATCAAATTCACTACAAATCACAAGAGGTATATTATTATAAATAGGAATCATTTGCAAACAACAATAATAATCAAATCAATTAAGCGAAAATCACTACCTTTATTACCCCAAAATAAATAAAAAACAAGGTCCAATATTCAAACTAATTATCACTTAACAAAGCAACAATATTCATAATATCGCTGCCTTTATTTTTAAGTCCCACAAAATGTTTTATACGGCCCAAACTCTTTCGGTGCGGCTTTAGTGTACACTTCAAGCCCTTCCCTTTTTTCAAAGGGTTTTTCTAATACCAACATAAGCTTTTCAAACGGTTCGTAATTTGAATCTTGCTCTGCGGCTTGAAGAGCCGCCTCGACAAGGTGATTTCTAGGTATATAGACTGGATTCACCGAATTCATTAATTCAACACGTTGCACAGGCTTTAGTCGTTCTGTTGTAGCGCGCTGCTGCCAAAGAAAAATCCACTCATCAAAATCAAGTGATTTGCTAAACAACGCACGAAGCACAGAAACCTCTCCAACTACAGCATCTGACAGATGTCTAAACAACAAGGTAAAATCAACTTTTTCAGCCTGCATCAAATTAAGCAGTTGCTGAACCAAATCTAAGTCATTTTCTTTTACATCGGAAAGGCCTATTTTATTGCACATACCTTTTAACCAATACTTTTGATATGTTTCTGAAAAAGCTTGTATAACTTCCGTCGCAAGTTTTACAGCTTCATCTGGCTCCTCATCGATTAATGGTAATAAAGTTTCAGCTAAACGCGCCAAATTCCATTGAGCCATATGCATCTGATTTCCAAAGGCATATCGCCCTTGATGATCAATCGAACTAAATACTGCGGAAGCATCGTAATAATCAATAAATGCACACGGGCCATAGTCGATTGTTTCACCTGAAATAGTCATGTTATCCGTATTCATTACACCGTGAACAAATCCTACCTGCATCCACTTCGCCAATAATAAAGCCTGCCGATCACATACCGTGCGTAAAAATTCAAGATAAGGCTTGTCACTACTTTTTATACTTAGAAAGTGTCGCTCAATTGTATAATCTGCAAGTTGTTTTACTTTTTTATGGTCACCTTGCGCTGCAAAATATTGAAACGTACCGACACGAATGTGACTCGAAGCCGTACGTGCTAATACCGCACCAGGAAGTACTGAATCTCGATACACGGTCTCACCTGTTAGTACTGCCGCTAAGGCCCGTGTCGTAGGTATATTAAGCGCATGCATCGCTTCACCTAGTATATATTCTCGTAGTACCGGCGCTAACGCAGCCTTACCATCACCACCGCGTGAATAAACGGTTCGACCAGAACCTTTTAAATGAATATCGTGTCGCATACCATTTAAGTCAATCACCTCACCGAGTAACAAGGCTCGTCCATCACCTAGCCGTGGGCTAAACCCTCCAAACTGATGACCCGCATAAACCTGAGCCAGTGGTAATGCGCCTTTTAACTCAGCTCCACCGGTTAAAATTGCTGCAACTTCTTTAGACGTTAAATTTGAAAAATCTAAGCCTAGCTTATTCACTAATGAATTATTTAATTTTATAAGTTTAGGAGCAGGTGCTACATCCCCAATAAATGGAACATAAAAATCCTCTAACTGCTTCGCGTAGCTATTATCAAAATGAAAGTCGACATCGTAGTGTGTATCAGTCACCTTCAAGCCTCATCTGAGGGCAATACCCACTCAGCCCTGGGAAAATGGCAAGTATAGCCCTGCGGGATTCTTTCTAAATAATCTTGATGCTCGGTTTCTGCTTCCCAAAAATCGCCAACGGGCTCTAATTCAGTAACGACCAACCCTGGCCACAACCCAGAAGCATTCACGTCTTGAATTGTTTTCAGTGCTATCTGGTATTGCTCGTTAGAAGTGTAATAAATAGCTGAGCGATAGGAAGAGCCTTTATCATTTCCTTGTCTATCAAGCGTTGTCGGGTCATGTATTTGAAAAAAGAGCGCTAAAATTTCCCGATAGCTCGTAATTAACGGATCGAAGAGTATTTCAATACCTTCTGCATGACTCCCATGATTGCGATAGCTTGCGTTGCTGACATCACCACCAGTATAACCAACTCGTGTCGCAATGACGCCAGATAGCTTTCTAATCAGCGCCTGCATCCCCCAAAAACATCCGCCCGCTAAAACCGCACGTTGATTTGCCATCTTTAGTTCTCCCTTATCTAATTTAAATAATCACCGTACCCACTCACTTTTATTTCAATAAACAAAACGAAAAGGTGCTGAGGACCATCTTCAAACACATGATCTAAATGGCTATCACCATCATTAAAAAAAGTGTAACGCACACTTTAATGAAAAGATAACTTCCCACTTGGTATTTGGTTAATTTCTCTTTCTCAAATATCGATTCATAAACAGATAACAGAGTTCTATTTACTGGTCTAGTCAACAAGAGAGGAAATCGTTTAACGTAGCGTTTAATTTATTGTATAAATACATTTGTGAATATACATCAAATTGCATTTATTACTCGAAAGCGCATTTTAATCAAATTTCAAACCATCATGGAACTTAAGCTTTGGAACCGATCATACAAATAAACAATTTATCAAAGGTATACGCTGGCGGTTTTCAAGCGCTAGACAATATTAACTTATCAATTGATAAAGCCGAGATAGTAGCGCTTCTTGGTCCTAATGGCGCGGGCAAAACAACCTTGATAAGTACAATATGTGGCATTATCAATCCATCTTCAGGACAGGTTAAAATTGATGGACATGATATTATTAAAGATTTTCGCCATACTCGAAAAGTCATTGGACTTGTCCCGCAAGAACTAACAACGGATTCGTTTGAAACGGTTTGGGATACCGTGTCATTTAGCAGAGGTTTATTTGGCCACAAACCAAACCCTGCGTTAATCGAAAAAATACTTAAAGATTTAACGCTCTGGGATAAAAAAGATAATCGAATGATGGAGTTGTCTGGCGGTATGAAGCGCCGAGTCATGATTGCAAAAGCACTCTCTCACGAACCTCGCGTGTTGTTTTTAGACGAGCCTACGGCTGGGGTTGATGTTGAGCTAAGAAAAGATATGTGGCAGTTGGTTCACCAATTACGCAACAATGGTGTCACCATCATTCTAACCACGCATTATATTGAAGAAGCTGAAGAAATTGCTGATCGTATAGGCATCATAAAAAATGGTCAGTTAATTCTAATTGAAGACAAAATTAAGCTAATGGAAAAGCTTGGTAAAAAACAATTAATACTCGATTTAAAAACGAGTTTAGCGAGTATTCCGGCCTGTATTAATAGTTTTGATGTTCAAATAAAAGATCAAGGCAAACGTCTCGTTTACACCTATGATACCAGCGAAGAACACACAGGTATTGCCGCTCTATTAAAGCATTTATCAGATTCTGGCATTCAGTTTACTGACTTAAAAACAGATCAAAGCTCACTGGAAGATATTTTTGTCTCATTAGTTAAGGAATCCGCATGAATCGTTACGCTATTTCGGCTATTTACAAATTTGAAATGGCCCGAACAAAACGGACAATTTTTCAAAGCATTGTTTCTCCGGTTATTTCAACCTCTCTCTATTTTATTGTGTTTGGTTCGGCCATTGGGTCTAGAATTACAGAAATTGGGGGCATTAGTTATGGCGCATTTATTGTGCCGGGCTTAATAATGCTTTCATTGCTAACACAAAGTATTTCGAACGCGTCATTTGGCATTTACTTCCCGAAGTTCACCGGTACCATTTATGAACTATTATCGGCTCCCATATCATACTATGAAGTATTAATTGGTTATGTCGGCGCTGCCGCTACCAAATCGATTATTCTAAGCTTAATCATTCTGGCCACAGCGGGTTTATTTGTCCCCTTACAAGTTGCACATCCAATATGGATGCTTTTCTTTATGGTGATGACGGCAATTACATTCAGTTTGTTTGGATTTATTATCGGTATTTGGGCTGATAATTTTGAAAAACTACAAATTATACCGATGTTAATCGTTACGCCTTTAGTTTTTCTAGGCGGCACATTTTACTCGGTTGATATGCTGCCTGAATTTTGGCAAACCGTTACCCTATTCAACCCTGTTCTCTATTTGATCAGTGGATTTCGTTGGAGTTTTTATGAAATATCTGACGTCAACCTGATGACTAGCGTTTTTGTAATATTAAGCTTTCTATCGCTATGCATGGTCACAGTTTGGTGGATTTTTAAGACCGGCTATCAAATCAAAAAATAAAGACTAATGACTTGAAAGCGAGAGTAATTTTATCTCGCCAATGACATTAAACAAGGTACGTAACCCACCTTCTTTAAAAATATATAGACAGTTAATCCATTCAATACTAACCTTCTTCTAGAGTGAAGAAGGTCTTACCTTTATTTCCCTCAATACAAGCCATTACATCGGCCAAAGTAATGCGCACTATTTCTATTTTATTCACTAGGCAGGCAAAAATTCAATGGATGAGCAAGCAAGTAACAATGATTCAACTGTTATTATTCAAGCCGAAGGAATAGAAAAACAATTAGCGGAAGTAGAAAATGAAGCCAAAACACGGCCAGGCGCCTTGCTTGCGATAGGCGGTGCACTCAACGGGACCTTATTTGACCTAAAAGGCACCGAAATGACCGCCGGTAGAAGTAATAACAATTCGATATATTTAGAGTTCACAAGCGTTTCACGTGCTCACTTCAAACTTATTAAAGTAAAAAGCGACTGGTTTATTCAAGACTCCCAGTCGAAAAATGGTACCTATGTTAACAACAACCTGATCAAAGCGCCTACTCAGTTAAAAAGGGGCGATATTATTAAAGTGGTTAATATTGCCTTCAAATATTTACCACAAGGTGATAGCGAACGATTGGCTTATGACAGGTTAACCTATATAGCGAATACTGATGGACACACAGGCTGTTTTACTAAATGCTACTTCAATAATCAATTAAACGAACATTTCAAAAAGTCTTGCCTCACTGACCAGGAACTTTCACTCATTATTTTGGATTTAGACCGTTTTAAAAATATAAATGATCAATTTGGTCATGACGCTGGTGACTTTATTTTAAAAGAGGTGGCTGATATTGTTCGAGTTGAAGGTGTCAGAGATCAGGATATTTTTGCACGGTTTGGTGGTGAAGAGTTTGCAATCTTACTGCCCAAAACAAATCTCACTCAAGCGATGGGCATTGCAGAGCGAATTAGAGTTTTAATTGAAAATTATAGCTTTAACTATGGCATCGAAAAAATTTCAGTTACCGCATCTTTAGGTGTTGCTGACTACAATAAAGATATTGCTTGTGCGAAAGATTTTTTTAAACGTGCTGATAATGCAGCTTACGAAGCAAAAGCGTTAGGCCGCAACCAAGTATCTTCTTTAATATTCTTAGCAGACAGTTAAATTAATATACAAGTACACTAAATATTGCGCCTTTTGACTTCCGCAACGCATACAGACTATATCTAGCCACTTACAGCCATACTATGGCACTTACTTAAAGTTTAAACGCTTTTACTGTAGGTTGGCGATGAACGAAGTGAATCCCAACAAGATATAATTTGTCGTGCTTTGTTGGGCTAATGGAAGTGCTATTTAAGTTAAGTATCTTTACACCAGTACTTCTAAATATTGTATGTCGATATCTGCATCGATATACGCCATACCAAGCTTATTCAAATAATCTAAACGATCCGCTTTCCTTAAGTCTATATCTAGTACTCCTGCCTTATTTTCCTGATACAAACCAGCCAAAAAAGCCATATAATGCTCCCCTTCTTTTACCATAAGTAAGCTAGCTGCCCCGACATCAGGACGAACCTTAGACAAGCGATCTTCTGGAAGATTAATTTCAATGACAACAGGGCTTTCTTCACCTTCAAATCTGACACTTCGCTCTCTAACCGTTTGTTCAGCCCAGTAATAAGCCAACTCTTTACTTTGAGTAACAAAGACCGGGTCTATTGATTCTGTATAGTTATTCCCAATGGTTGCCATTGTACTTTTAGCGGCTTGTTTCATCGCTTTATCGCCAGAGCGCTTTAAACCATGTTCTTTTATTGATGCAACTAATTCAGACGATGTACCGTGATACCAAGTTTTACCAAGTTTAAAGCCTTCTTTAGTAAGCAGGTCTTTCGCATCTTGTAAGTTATTTGGGATAGTCGTCATAATTAATCTCACTTTATAAATTCTTAAGTTATCTCTAAAGAAAAGGCGACACTCTTTTATAAGAGGTCGCCTTTTCTAATACTTTCTACTTAGGCCTTAATTAGAAAAGGCCTAAATCAACGAGTTCTAATTAACCGAACTGGTTAGAAGTATTCTTAGCACCGCCTGCTTTAAGCGCGTTTTCACCAGCAAAGTATTCTTTGTGGTCATCACCCATGTCAGAACCTGACATGTTCTGGTGCTTAACACATGCGATACCCTGACGGATCTCTTTACGCTGTACACCAGCAACATAACCAAGCATACCTTGCTCACCGAAGTACTCTTTCGCTAGGTTGTCTACAGACAACGCAGTCGTGTGGTAAGTCGGTAAAGTGATCAAGTGATGGAATACGTTTGCTTCACGAGCAGTATCTGCTTGGAAAGTTTTGATACGCGCATCAGCTGCTGCAGATAATTCAGTTTCGTCATACTTAGCGTGCATTAGATCGCCACGCTCGTATGCAGAAACATCTTCACCAGCTTCAACCATTGTGTCGAAAGCTTGCTGACGGAAGTTAAGCGTCCAGTTGAAAGATGGAGAGTTGTTATAAACAAGTTTCGCATCTGGGTGTACTTTACGAACATCATCCATCATGCCAGCAATTTCGTGTACTGTTGGTACTGCAGTTTCGATCCAAAGTAGATCAGCACCTGCATTCAATGCACCAATACAGTCAAATACACAACGCTCATGCCCAGTACCTTGACGGAACTGATATAAACCTGAAGGTAAACGCTTAGGACGTACTAACTTGCCACCACGGTTAAATACAACATCGCCTTCAGCCATGTCAGCAACACTGATTTCTTCAACGTCTAGGTAAGAGTTGTAGATGTCGCCAGAATCGCCTGGCTCTTTAACTACAGCGATTTCTTTAGTAAGACCAGCACCTTCAGAGTCAGTACGAGCAACGATAAGACCGTTGTCGATACCTAGCTCTAGGAAAGCGTGACGCAATGCGCGAATTTTAGAATGGAAGTCAGCGTGAGGAACAGTTACTTTACCGTCCTGGTGACCACATTGCTTTTCATCAGCTACTTGGTTTTCGATTTGAAGTGCACAAGCACCCGCTTCGATCATCTGCTTAGCCATTAGGTAAGTCGCTTCAGCATTACCAAAACCAGCATCGATATCTGCAACTATTGGCACAACGTGAGTTACGTGGTTGTCAATTTGACCTTGGATATCAGCAGCTTTTGCTGAGTCGCCAGCTTCGTTAGCAGCGTCTAGTGCACGGAAAAGACCGCCTAGTTCACGTGCATCCGCTTGACGTAGGAATGTGTATAGCTCTTCAACCAAAGATGCAACAGCAGTTTTCTCGTGCATTGACTGATCAGGAAGTGGACCAAACTCAGAACGTAATGCAGCGACCATCCAACCAGAAAGATACAAGTAACGACGATCAGTTTTTCCGTCAAAGTGCTTCTTGATTGAGATCATTTTTTGTTGACCAACAAAACCGTGCCAGCAACCTAGAGACTGAGTGTACTTAGTCTTGTCTGCATCAAATGCAGCCATGTCAGCATTCATGATATCAGCAGTATATTGCGCTATATCAAGACCTGTCTTGAATTTATTTTGAGCGCGCATACGTGCAATTGATTCTGGGTTGATTGTCGCCCAGCTTGCGCCTTTTGCTTCAACTACTGATGAGATTGCTTTAATATCGTCTTGATAAGCTGACATTTATTAATCCTTTTTAAGGTATAAAATTAATTTTACAAACTTAAGCACTGAAGCGCTTTTAGTTCATAAAAGAATCGAGTTATAAATTCAGGACGAATTCTAATGAATTAAAGATAATAAATGAAATATATCTATATTATTTCCGGTATAAATCTGATGAATACCGATAAATATCAAAACACCCACAATTCAAACTAACACCGTTAAATCATATTGTTACAGCATCATTCTATAAAACAGATTAACTTTATTAAGCCACTACAGACACATAAAGATACTCACCGTGACAAAAAACAATGGATTAGAGCTGTATTTAGTTAATTGAAATATCAGATTTTAGCTACTTAATCTAAATTCTAAGAGGAGCGTACTGAAGAAAAAAATTAAAGAGAATTGCTAAAAAGCAACCCTCACCTTATAGATTAAATACATTAGATTTCCACTCAAGCTGCTTTATCCGCAACCTTTTTACCCGCTTGAATATTCTCATCAAAATGTACCTGCTTGATATTTGGGAGTGCAGCGATCTTTTTCATCACATTAATACCTTCAACTTCATAATTTTTTATCATCTCAGCACTAACATCAATTGGCTCACCAACTGACAATCCCAAAGTAGCAGGACTCAAACGCCAGCCCGTTGTAATATCTGACCCGCCAACCAAGTTTATCGGAAGAATAATGTCATTAGGCCTTAAATATGCTTCCAGATAACGCGGGTTAACATATTTCATGGTGACATTGCCTTCTTTATCCGTATATGAACGAGATCCTTCAGGAAAAATCAAAAATGGCTCATACATAATTTTTTTGAACAGTTCGTAATCTGCACGATCTAATTCTTCAAGGGCATTGTTTAGTCTGGCAAAGGATAAGTATTCTGCTAACTCCTCTTGCTCTACTGACTGTAATTGAGCGCATACCTGCTTAAAGCCTTTCTCATCAGATCGAACTAATTTATTCATAAAATCGGTATAAGACATCTGTGCAATTAACTTTAACCCCGAATTAGGCATTTTTATTAAGAACTGCGAGCGTCGTCCATTTTTAAGTAAAGCTTCCGCTAAGCCTTTATGTTTCACTTGCGTCGTTTTTTGTGAAGGCAAAGTTAAAAATAAATTCCCAACATTTCTTGCGCCGTTCTTTAAAACTAAATTTGAAAACATACGCGGCCCGACGACGGTATTACAATTTGCCGTTAAGTTATCGAATCCTAAACGCCGTAAAACACTGCGAACAATATACGGCCCTATGTACCCCTCATGATGCCCAATGATAAAAATTCGATGCCCGGATGCTTTTAGCACCGATGCTTGATATAAAGTACGTACAACTTGAGATGAGCCGATCGCATGCTTACTGTCATGTTCAACGGATACTCGTTGCCCATTTTCTCCGACAAGCACCAGGTCTTTAACATTTTTATTTTCAAGGTACTCAAAGAACTTATGCCACATAGTGCTATCAGGTAAGACTGGATAAATAGAACGATTAAACGAAAACGGCGTTGCTAAAAAGCGCTCTAGACCTGACTTTGAAAACTCAGTAAAAAAGTTGTGTTGCAACAATTGGTTTTTCCGCTTTTGGAACTTCTTAGCGATATCAGGAAAATGCTTTTTAACGTCCAAGCCGTCACGTTTGGCAAAAGCAATAATGTCATCCATCATTTGAACAGCGCGAGCATTTTGTGGTGCTTGTTTAAAGGAGTAAAATTTTGCAGTTAAGAAACCCACAATACCTTGAAAATTGACAACATTAAGCAAGGATCGGAGGTAGTCTTTTAAACCTTTAGGCGCTGGAATTTTAAGAAAAACCGTGACAATAAAGTCTTTTAATTTATCGAAGAATCCAGCGATAGCTGAAAAGAAGGTAAACAGCACATTTGTTGCCCGATAACCTAAACTTCGCTCATGAATTGATGCGATTGCTTTTTCTAAGCGCTCTTTATTTTCTTGCAAAAAACGTAAAGCATCCCCTTTGGCTAGTTTAACTTTCTCTTGCTGCCACCATTGAGTCGACTCTGAATCGTTAGATGTAGATTTTTCATCTATTTCAGTTTTCTCAGTTTTCTCAGTCATAACGGTGGCCTAGAATTGGGAAAAACAGGCTAGCAGATTTTATAAACCGATTCTATTCCAAATTAAATAAAGAACTACTTTACCCGTCCCTTTATTATAGAAGCACTAAAAATACTCAGCATCAATAAGCACTTCGATACAAACGTATTCATGCTAATAAAAAGCACACTTTAGACCTACAAAGTTAAAACACTACTCAGTTTATATTTTGAACTGAGAAACAAGCTTATTCAACTCGTTTATAGAGTTATTGATACTTGAACTAGATTTATGGGTGTTTTCTGCACTATTCAATAATACCTCGGTACTCTGATCAATAGCCGTCACATTTTGACTAATCTCATGAGATACCGCTGCCTGTTCTTCTACCGCACTGGCAATTTGATGATTCATATCATTAATCTCACCCATTGAACTGTCAATTTGATTTAACGCCCCACCCGCTTCAGTAATTAACTCGACACATTTAAGGCTACTTTCCTGACTAATATTTGCAACAGTAACCGCCTCATCGACCCCTCCATGAAGTTGTTCAATCATTTTATCAATCTCTTCTGTAGAGCTTTGTGTTTTACTTGCCAAATTCCTGACCTCATCAGCAACTACCGCAAACCCTCTACCTTGCTCCCCAGCCCTAGCCGCTTCGATTGCGGCATTCAATGCGAGTAAATTAGTTTGTTCAGCGATGCCGCGAATGACATTTAAAACGCTCCCAATTTGTTCGCTATCACTTTGCAGTTTCTTTAATACCTCGACAGATTTGCCAACATCATTACTTAAAGAAGCAATTGCATCGATACTTTGATTCACGATTTGGGATCCATTTGAGGCGTGGTTACTCGTTTCATTAACGAGTGACGCAGCAGTGCCTGCACTACTGGCAACTTCGTTAAAAGATGCTGACATTTCAGTAATAGCTGAGGCAAGCTGCTCTGATTGATTTTTTTGTTCTGAAATGCCGCTACGTGCCGTTTCAGATATTAACTTTAATTGATCAGTCGACTCATTCAGCGAGGTAGATACACCAGAAATATCACTGACAACGCCTTGTAATTTTGCAATAAAGATATTAAACCATTTCGCCACAAAGCTAATTTCATCTTGACTACTTTCATCCAAACGAAGCGAAAGATCCCCTTCACCTTCAGCGATGTTTTGGAACGCTCGAGAAAGGTTGTTTAAAGGAGATATCACAACCCGATTAAATATAAACACCAAACATCCTAACAATACAACTAACAAAACACTTAAACTGATCGTAATTGTATTACTTAGAGCCTGTCCTTTAGCTAGTACCACATCAATGGGCACATTTACTTCCAAAACCCCTCTAACATCACCTAACTTCCAATCTGTTTTAGGGCTGCCTGCAATAGAGTTATGACAAGCTACGCAGACTGGACTGACCATTTTATCAGCAATAGCTACTCTAACGGTCGGCACGCCAGCGAGCGTTTCTTCCCGATAAAAAGCCTCATTGGGGCTGCTATTGATTGTTTTCCATGCTTCTGTTGCAAAGTCATCTAACATTCGGTTCGAGCGATTGGGAAATGGAAATTCGGAATACAGCTTTATCGAGGTACCTTCCTTTTCAAGTAATGCACTTAAATCATGCACTAACGTAGCAGGAAGCGGTATTAGCCCATCTTTACCTTTATGATCGACAGCAGGTTTTATCGTGCCATTTGCAAGTACTTTCTTAATCACATTTTTTGCATAATATCCACGTAATACTTTTAGCTGCTGAACGGTTCGTTCAGCATCCTGCACCGCTACTTCGACAGCATTTTGTTTAAGTAAAGTAGGTATCCAAAAAGATAGCCCTACAATGCCCACAATAAAAAAAATACATACAGGCAGTAATAACTTAAAAAGTAAAGATTGTTTCATTATTAATCTCACATTGAGTACTGTTATTTATTCGCATAACGAAATTAAAAATTTGGTTTAATATGCTGATAAGTATGAATTTAATATAGTATAGAGGCCTTGTTTTGTACATTTGTCATTCTTAATTATTTTTTTGTAAAGCTTTATAAAGATCGTTCATTACGCAGGTATACTTCAATGCTTAACCTAAGGCATCCGCTATCCATCAAGCCCTAACTACGGACATTTCATGAATAACCACCAAAAAACTCAAGCCGTCGACACCCTCATTCATGCTCGATACGTTATCCCGGTAAACCCTAAAGGTATTGTTTTAGAAAATCATAGTATCGCCCTGCTTGAAAATAAAATAGTTTCAGTTTTTCCCACAAAAGAAGCCACAATTTGTTATACCGCTAAACATGAATATCAGCTAGATCAACACGCAATAATGCCTGGTTTAATTAATACTCACGGGCATGCTGCGATGAGTTTATTTCGTGGTCTTGCAGATGATTTACCTTTGATGGAGTGGCTTAACGATCATATCTGGCCCGCTGAAGGTGCTTGGGTGTCTGAAGAGTTTGTTAGGGATGGTACTGAATTAGCTATTGCAGAGATGATTCGTGGCGGTACTAGCTGTTTCAGTGACATGTATTTTTTTCCCAATGTTGCAGCACAGGTTGCTGATAAAATTGGCATACGAGCACAGTTTTGCTGCCCAATTCTCGACTTCCCTACGGTATGGGGCTCGGGACCTGAAGATTACATTGCAAAGGCTTTAGATTTGCACCGACAATACGATCAGCATAAATTAATTAATATAGGACTAGGGCCGCATGCTCCCTATACCGTATCTGATCAACCTCTTGAATCGATACGTGACCTAGCGATAGAAAATAAACTGCCTGTCCAAATACATTTACATGAAACTCAACAAGAAGTGGATGATGCGATATCGCAATCTGGAGCAACGCCTATACAGCGCCTAAAGGATATCGGGCTAATCTCACCTGACATTCCGCTTCAATGCGTGCATATGACAGCATTAAATGAACAAGATATTGATATCATCAAAGATAGCGCTGCTAATATTGTTCATTGCCCTGAATCCAATTTAAAACTAGCGAGTGGGTTTTGTGAAACCGCTAAGTTACTGGATGCAGGTATCAATATTTCATTAGGCACCGATGGCGCGGCCAGTAATAATGATTTGGATATGCTTGGAGAATTACGAACAGCGGCCTTGATCGCAAAACCAATAGCGAATGACGCCTCAGCACTCGATGCAGCCACAGCATTAGAAATGGCGACCATAAATGGCGCTAAAGCTTTAGGGATTGAAACCATTACAGGCTCAATAGAAGTAGGTAAATGTGCTGATTTGATCGCGATCAATTTAGATGAATTAAATAGCCAACCTAGCTTTGATCCTATCTCAGATATTGTATACTCCGTTGCCTCTAACCAAGTCAGTCATCACTGGATTAATGGAAAACTATTACTTCAGGACGGAAAGCTACTCAACTTAGATGTAAAAGAGATTATTCTTAAGGCCCAGCATTGGGCGAACAAGATAAAGGTTAATACTAAATAATATGAATCAAGCAACTCAAAATGTCGACCCTAATGAAATTGCCAAGTTTGAAGCACTCGCTAGTCGATGGTGGGATAAAGAAAGTGAATTCAAACCGCTTCATGATATTAACCCATTAAGACTAAACTATATTGATGAAAGAGCACGTTTGCCTGGTAAGCGTGTACTTGATGTAGGTTGCGGTGGTGGTATTCTTTCTGAAGGACTGTGTCAGCGTGGTGCGCATGTATTAGGCATAGATATGGGTGCAGCACCATTATCTGTTGCAAAACTTCACGGTTTAGAGTCCGGCATCGAAGTTGAGTACCAAAAAATAACAGTTGAGGCGTTGGCAGAGCAACAAGCTGGTACGTTTGATGTGGTTACTTGTCTTGAGATGTTAGAGCATGTACCTGACCCTAGCTCAATTATTAAAGCCTGCGCTAAATTACTTAAGCCAGGTGGCCAATTATTTCTATCTACGATCAACCGTAATCCAAAAGCTTTCCTATTCGCGATAGTTGGCGCAGAACATCTGTTAAAGATGCTACCCAAAGGAACGCATGAATATAAAAAGTTTATCAAACCATCTGAATTAAGCGCTTACGTTCGCCAAGCTAACCTTGATTTTCAAGACGTAACAGGCATGGTGTATAACCCACTTTTAAAAGAGTATAAATTGGCTAGAGATGTAAACGTTAACTATTTAATGCATGCGATTAAACCTTAATGAGCGCTTTAATTAGCCCTGAAGCCATCCTTTTTGATTTGGATGGCACTTTAGTTGATACCGCAGCTGATTTTGTTTTAGTTCTCAATAGTCAGCGAAAAAAGCACAACTACCCTCCGCTACCGCCCCAAACAATTAGAGATACGGTATCAGATGGCGCCCGAGCCCTAACAAAGTTGGCATTCGGCGGAGAATCAGGCCAGACCGACTTTGAGCTAAAACGGCTTGAATTACTTGATCTATATGCCGAAAAAGCCGGTGATCAAGCACAATTATTTGATGGCATGGATGATGTCTTGCGCCATTTTGAGGCACTTAATATTCCTTGGGGAATCGTAACAAATAAACCTAAGCGCTTTACTGATATTCTGCTTGATAAGTTATCTTTAACTTCGCGCAGTGCAATAACGCTTTGCCCTGATGATGTTGTGAAGGCAAAACCTGACCCTGAATCTCTATTCCTAGCTTGTAATCGATTACATTGCAGTCCGGAAAATACATTCTATGTGGGTGATCATGAACGCGACATTATTGCAGGTAAAGCCGCAAATATGAAAACGATTGCAGCGGGGTACGGGTATATTCTTGATAAGAAGAAGGTTTCTAGCTGGCAAGCAGATTATGAAATAGGTCACCCTTCTGAATTAATTTCATTATTTAACAATCTTAATTTATAAAAATCTCAATATTTTTTTTGAAATCATCTATGCTTATAGTAAATATTATATCTACTTTACAAAGTTTTCAGGAGAATACATGGCTGTTGAAACAGCACTCGTCGTCGATGATTCCAAATCTGCCCGAATAATGCTTAGCCGCATGGTAAAAAAAACAGGGCTTGAAGTCGAAATGGTCGAGTCAGGAGAAGATGCTCTGGCGCGACTTGAGTCTGGGCCTTACCCTGACGTTATCTTCATGGATCACATGATGCCCGGCATGGACGGCTTACAAACAACCAAAAAAATTACGTCCAACTCTCAGACTTCGCACATCCCTATTTTTATGTACACTTCAAAAGAGGGACCTGCTTATGAAGCTGAAGTCGCTGAATCAGGCGCTACAGGTATGCTTGGTAAACCAGCAAAGCCTGAGCGTCTGTTAGAAGTTATCGCTGAACTAAATGAACGTATGGCAAGTGCGCCTTCGGTCCCAGAAGTTGAGCCTGTCACGCTTGCAGATGAAGTGAAAGAAACCTTAATAGTAGAACCCAAACAGCCAATTATCACTGAGACAACGACCGAACCAGAGGAAGAAGAAATGAGTAAGGAATTGATTGAGGAAGTTTCAGCACGCTTAGTAGCGCGTGCAATCGAAGATGCGCTACAGCCTATTTCTGGTTCAATTCACCGCTTAGAAACAAATATCACTGAGAACCAGAGCGATATACGAAAGCTATCTTCCAGACAAGACCAAAATCACAATTTAGTATCTCAATCCGTTTTAGATGCTAGCTTAAAACAAACAACCGTACAGCTGCAAAATCTTATTACAGGCGAAATAAAATCTATTCGCGACCTGCTTGAACAACAGTCAGAGTTATCGCCATCAGCATTACAGCAAATTAAAGATATCGCCAGTAAATCAGGCTCTGAATCAGGGAGTGTTACAGCCGAGAAAGCAGCAACGAGTGCTGCAGAAGCTGTCGCGGCAAAAGTTGGTGCGGCACAAGCTCAAATTCAGGTTATGCAAGATATGGAGCCGATCCTTAAACAAACCAAGAAAGCGAACCTTATGTCTATCATTGCTATTCTTGTAGCAGGTGCCGCAATTGCCAGCGCTTTCTTAATGTAAGCGACTAAATTCGAAGCAAGGTTCCCCTTGACTATCAATTCTAAGTAATTAGGCTCAGCAAATAAAAAAGCGATTCTTTAGAATCGCTTTTTTATACAGTGCTTATAATTTTAACGTTCTAGAAGTATTCGCAACATCCTACGTAGTGGCTCCGCTGCCCCCCATAAAAGTTGATCACCAACAGTAAAGGCTGAGATATATTCAGGCCCCATTGTCAGTTTTCTAATACGACCAATTGGAACACTTAATGTTCCGGTCACCTTAGTCGGTGTTAACTCTTCAATTGATTGGTCGCGATCATTAGGGATTACTTTAACCCAATCATTAGCTGCAGCAAGCTTCGCTTCAATTTCTTCAACAGAAATATCCTTGGTTAACTTAATCGTTAATGCCTGACTATGGCATCGCATTGCACCAATACGGACACACAAACCATCGATTGGAATAGGCGAATTCTCAATGCCTAGAATTTTATTTGTCTCTGCACCGGCTTTCCACTCCTCACGACTTTGCCCAGAGGGAAGCTGGGTATCAATCCAAGGAATTAAACTGCCTGCTAATGGTACACCGAAGTGGTCAGTTGGAAAGTCGTCATTCCTTAACCGTTCTGCGATATTACGATCAAGTTCTAAAATTGCACTCGCCGGGTCAGCTAACGGTGCTTCGACCGTATTGTAAATATCTCCCATCTGAGAAATTAACTCACGCATATTTTTAGCGCCTGAACCCGATGCAGCTTGATAAGTCATGGGTGAAACCCATTCAATCAACCCTTCAGCGAACAACCCACCTAATGCAATCAACATTAAGCTAACCGTACAATTACCACCAATGTAGTTTTTAGTACCCGATTCTAACGCTGCATCAATCACATTTCGGTTGACTGGATCAAGGACAATAACTGAGTCATCCTCCATGCGTAATGATGAAGCAGCATCAATCCAGTAGCCTTCCCAACCTGAGTCGCGTAATTTACTAAAAACAGATTTAGTATAATCACCACCTTGGCACGTGATGATGATATCCATTTTTTCAAGCTCGCTAATATCGTTAGCGTCCATTAATAATGAATCACCCTTACCGACATTTGGTGCAGCTTTACCCGCTTGTGAAGTTGTAAAGAAAACTGGCTCCACCTGGTCGAAATCCTGCTCTTCACGCATACGCTGCATCAGTACAGAACCAACCATACCTCTCCAGCCAACCATTCCTAACTTTTTCATAATTTTATACTTCATGTAGAGAACTAAATTTGCTTGATCTGAATATTGCTCTGATTAACCTGCGTTTCAAAGCAAATACGTAAAAGAAAAACGACTACGTAATCCGGATCAATCTATATATTTTATTAACCAGCTAGCACAACGAGGATAATGCTTCGATCACCGCATCACCCATCTCAACCGTTGATACTCTTGTTGTATCTTCAGAAACGATATCAGCTGTACGCAAACCTTTATCCAACACGTTACTGACCGCTTTTTCAATCAAATCAGCCGCCGCATTTTCATTAAGACTATAACGAAGCATCATTGCCACAGATAATATCGTCGCAAGCGGATTAGCAATGCCTTGACCGGCAATATCAGGTGCTGAACCATGGCAAGGCTCATACATACCTTTGTTATTTACGTCCAATGACGCGGAAGGCAACATGCCGATTGAACCCGTTAACATCGCCGCAGCATCAGATAAAATATCCCCAAACATGTTACCCGTTACGACTACATCAAACTGTTTAGGCGCACGAACTAACTGCATTGCAGCATTATCCACATACATATGGCTAAGCTCTACATCTGGATAGTCTTTTGCCATTTCGTCCATAATCTCTCGCCATAGCACAGTGACTTCAAGCACATTCGCTTTGTCGACAGAACATAGTTTGCCACCACGTTTTTGAGCGGCTTCAAATGCGACTTTACCAATTCGTCGAATCTCAGACTCACTATAAACATAAGTGTTGTAACCTTGACGCTCACCACTTTCTAAAACACGAATACCACGAGGTTGACCAAAGTAAATCCCCCCCGTTAATTCACGCACAATTAGAATATCTAAACCCGAAACGATCTCTGGCTTTAGACTGGAAGCATCCGCTAGTTGTGGGTACAAAATTGCAGGACGAAGGTTGCCAAAAAGCTCCAAATTAGAGCGCAAACCTAACAAACCTTTTTCTGGTCGGATAGCCATATCAATCGCATCCCACTTAGGACCACCTACAGCACCTAACAAAATAGCATCTGCGTCTTTCGCTTTATCTAAAGTTGAATCGGGTAATGGCACACCAAATTCGTCAATTGCTGAACCGCCTACTTTGGCATGCTCAAAGTCTAAGCCTAAACTTAGCTTTTCATTTAAAAGGACAAGTACTTTTTCTGCTTCTGCAACGATTTCCGGCCCTATGCCATCCCCTGCAAGTAATAATATTTTCGACATTTCTTTTAACCTATATTAATAATTTATGTCTAGTTTTGAGATTCTAGAGTAGGAATTGCATCAAACAACCAAGGTGCCTGTTGGCGACGTTTGTTTTCGTATGCTTTGATAGAATCAATATCTTCTAGTGTCACGCCAATTTCATCTAAACCATTTAACAAGCAATGCTTTCTAAACTCATCGACTTCAAACGAGTAACTTTCACCGTTTGGTGCTTTAATAGTCTGAGTAGCAAGATCAACATCTAATTGATAACCCTCATTCGCAAATATACCTTGAAACAACTGCTCAACAATCTCTTCACTTAAAACAATCGGTAAAAGACCGTTTTTGAAACAATTATTGAAAAATATATCCGCAAAGCTAGGTGCGATCACGCAACGAAAGCCATAATCTTCAAGCGCCCAAGGAGCATGCTCTCGCGATGAACCACAACCAAAGTTTTTACGTGATATCAGAATGCTAGAGCCAGCATAACGCGACTGATTTAACTCAAAATCTTTATTTAAAGGACGGCCTTCGCAACTTTGATCAGCCTGCCCTTCATCTAAATAACGTAATTCATCGAATAAGTTTTTACCGAAACCTGTGCGCTTAATCGACTTTAGGAATTGTTTTGGAATGATCATGTCTGTATCGATATTGGCTCGATCTAAGGGCGTGACGATTCCTGTTAACTGATTAAACTTTCTCATAATTAAATCCTAAGCCTGCGCTAATTTAGTAAGTTCAACATCACGAATATCGACAAAGTGGCCTGCTAACGCAGCCGCTGCTGCCATGGCTGGGCTAACCAAGTGTGTTCGCCCACCAAAACCTTGGCGACTTTCAAAGTTACGATTAGATGTCGCCGCACAGTGCTTACCTTGCTCTAACTTATCGGCATTCATTGCTAAACACATCGAACAACCCGGCTCCCGCCACTCAAAACCGGCATCTGTAAATATTTTGTCTAGTCCTTCTTTCTCTGCTTGTAGCTTTATTAACCCTGAACCAGGAACGATCAAAGCTTGCGAAATTCTATCTGCAATCGTTTTTCCATTCACTACTTCTGCGGCAGCCCGAAGATCCTCTATACGTGAGTTAGTACAAGAGCCAATAAATACACTATCGATATGAATATCTTTGATCGACATACCGGCTTTTAAACCCATATAACTTAAAGCTCGCTCAATTCCTTCTTTTTTAACTTCATCTTTTTCGTTAACAGGATCAGGTAATATGCCATCTACGGGTAAAACCATCTCAGGTGATGTACCCCAAGTGACTTGCGGTATGATTGCAGCCCCATCTATTTCGATTATTTCATCAAATTCGGCATCTGCATCACTGTTTAATTCAGCCCAATTCGCCACTGCCGCATCCCATTGCTCACCTTTGGGTGCAAATGGTCGACCTTTTACATAATCAATTGTTGTTTGATCGACTGCGATCATGCCTGCACGTGCACCAGCTTCAATCGCCATATTACAAACTGTCATTCGACCTTCCATCGAAAGTGCCTGTATGGCTTCTCCGCCAAATTCGATCGCGCAACCAGTTCCACCAGCAGTTCCCATTTCACCAATAATCGCTAGAACAATATCTTTTCCGGTAATACCTTGCTTAACAGTGCCACTTACTCGCACAAGCATGTTTTTCATTTTTTTCTGTATTAATGTTTGCGTTGCTAATACATGCTCAACTTCAGACGTACCAATTCCATGAGCTAATGCTCCAAATGCACCGTGTGTCGAAGTATGCGAATCACCACAAACAACAGTCATCCCGGGTAATGTGGCACCCTGCTCTGGACCTACAACATGAACAATACCTTGACGAGGATCGCCCATTTTAAATTCTAGTACGCCAAAATCATCACAGTTATCATCCAAGGTGGTTACCTGAATTCGTGAGACTTTATCAACAATAGCCGCAACACCGCCTGAACGGTCAGTTGTCTGCACATTGTGATCAGGCGTCGCTAGATTGGCATCTAGACGCCAAGGTTGTCTCCCAGCTACTCTTAAACCTTCAAACGCTTGAGGTGAGGTCACTTCGTGTAATAATTGACGGTCTATATATATAATTGACGAACCGTCTTCACGCTCTTTGACTAAGTGGGCATCCCACAATTTGTCATATAAGGTTTTTCCAGCCATTTCTCTCTCCAGTAGGCACAACTTATTAGAATACTAATTCTTTTATGAAATCATTGAACGTATGCTACGCCTCAGCGTAAAATAAAACAAATTCATATTTTTTATCATTATCATTCCAATTAGGAATACTGATATTAAGGACAGCTAAAATGGATATAGACTCATTACTCGCATTTGTCACAACAGTTAATGAAAAGTCGTTTTCAAAGGCTGCATTGAAATTACACCTCACGCAGCCTGCTATTTCCAAGCGAATTCAAAATCTTGAATTGCAGTTAGACGTCAAACTATTCGAGCGTTTAAAAAGAGAAATAACATTAACAGAAGCAGGTGAAGTACTTTTACCACATGCATTATCAGTATTGCATGAAATTGATAATGCGAAGCTAGCTATTCAAAATATTGACCAAAAAGTGGCTGGAAATTTACGTATTGTTGCAAGCCATCATATTGGCCTACACAGGCTCCCTTTAATTCTTAAAAAATTCAGCAAGCGGTTTCCTGATGTAGAATTGAAGTTAAACTTTCTAGATTCAGAAAGCGCCTACCCCTTATTAAAAGATAACCTAGCTGATATCGCCTTCATAACAGTTCCAGAAGAGACATTAATATCAGAAATGATTAAAAAAGAATTTAACTGTCATCTGATGTGGAAGGACCCAATGAGTTTTATTTGCGGCCAAGGACACGCTTTGAGTTCTTTGAAAAGTGTGTCCCCAGGAGACCTCGCGAAACACAATGCGATATTACCTTCGCAAAGCACCTTAACTTATCGAGTTGTGGAATCTATTTTCAAAGATAACAATTTAAAATTATCGGCAAATATTCCGACTAATTATTTAGAAACAATGAAAATGATGGCTTCAGTCGGTATGGGCTGGTCTGTACTTCCTAATACTATGATTGATGATGAACTCTATGTTCTGCCACTTAAGTACAAGCCTGTATCAAGAAAATTAGGCGCTGTCAGCTATCAAAAGAAGAGTTTGAGTAATGCAGCAAAAGCTTTTATTCATGTGGCCGAATCAATTTGGGGGCAGTCCGATGTAAGTCATAATTGACAAAGACCTAATAGATTTTAATCCGCTCATATACCCATAACTTCAACAACGACCGTTTTAATAATAAAACCCAGAACACCTAAGCCAAGTACAAAAAACAAAATTGCTGTACCGAATTTACCTGCATTTGATTTTTTTGCAAGGTCCCACACGATGTAACCCATATACACAATAAGGACGGTAATACAGACATAAAGGGATATGTCTTCAAAGGTTTGAACTGTCATGATAAGTTAGCACTGTAAAACGAAATAGAGGCCACATAATATAGAGAAAACTTAGAGTGTGCAGTCTAGTTTTTACAAGTATCTAAAAGCCTAGCTACTTTAATGTTTATAATACTCTTTAACGAGTATATTCGGACTTACTCCTCGTGCATAGGCAGCTCTTAATTTCCACATAAGCCATACAGTCTTAATAACACCTTCCTTTTCCCACTTTCTAGCTGACGTGATAACAACCGTTTTAATACAATATGGCTTTGAAATTCTTTTTAGCCGAATACTTAGTTCGATATCTTCCATCAAAGGCTGCGCGACATAGCCATTTATTTTTTCAAATGTAGCTCGGCGCACAAAAATAGCCTGATCTCCCGTTGCAATTGACGTCAACCTAGAACGCTTATTGATAAACCAAGAGATTGTTTTATATCGTAAGGCACCATTATTGAGTTTGAGATCAAACCTACCCCAGACGCACTCACTTGCGGAAAAGTGAACCAACTCAGTAAGAGCGCACCGAGGTAGCGCAGTATCAGCATGTAGAAATAATAAATTGTCAGCAGTTGCTAGCTTCGCACCCGCATTCATTTGAATCGCTCTACTTTTTGGAGCAGAAATCACAGTTAAGTTTTTTTCAACTTTAGCAAGAGATCTTATTTGATTAATGCTTTCGTCATTACTTCCACCATCAACAACAATCACTTGGTTTTCGCGCCCGACTAGATCAATGGTTTGCTGCACGAAGCTTAGTAACCGCTCACCTTCATTGTAAACCGGAACGATAACACTTGAGAATGGTGCGTTTGCAGTCGACATTTAATCCAGCGCACCACCACAACTACTTCCCTGGCCAGCGGTGCAACCATAACAATGATCAGCAATTGCTATGTTAGAACCTAATAAATTTTCATTTAGTATTTCGGATAGATGCAGCCCCTTTGGCGTATCACTCGCAATTATATGTTCAGATTTTATTTCTCTACCTTTTAATCTCATTGGCATGTTGAGCATCTGATTAAAATCACAATCATAAACATACCCTTCCCAATCAACACTAATAATGGTTCGACACATAACTGATTTCAAATTTTCACTCGAGTAGGATGACTTAAGTAGCTGCATATAATTGTCAAACTCTCCTTTTGATATCAATACGCTGCCAAATCGACTGATCGGCATATTAGTGATCGTAAAAAGATGGTCAAAATGAATATCAAAGTGTTCTGCTAATTCTCGTTTATAGTCAGCTTCAAGTTTATCTTGCGGAGGAGGTAAAAATGGACCAACCGGATTATAAACTAGACTTAATTTTCTATTTTCATGGCCTTTTCCATATCCAAGGTGATTGAGCTGTTGTAACGCGAGCATACTCCCATCAAAAACCCCTTTACCGCGTTGTTTATCAACATTATCTTGGGTATAACAAGGTAAGGATGCTACTATTTCTACTTCATTATCGGATAGAAACTCAGCTAAATCTTCATAACCTGGTTCTTGTAATATTGTTAGGTTACAACGGTCCATCACATGGACTCCCAGACTTCTGGCTTCTTTGACCAAATACCTAAAGTCCGGGTTCATCTCAGGTGCACCACCTGTTAGATCTATGGTTTTGATCTCATGTTTTTTAACATAATCCAACACCAGATCAATCGTTTCGCGTGTCATTAACTCTTTGCGGGTCGGGCCCGCATTAACATGACAATGCGTACAACTTAAATTGCATAAATAACCTAGATTCAACTGCAGTGTTTCTAGTTTAGATCTGCGAAGAGAAGGAAAGTCCGACGTCATCAGCAATGGACGGGTATCTAACATACAGTTCCTATAAAAAGTAAGGTATTACTGAGCACATAATTTACCAAAATCCATGCACTATTAGCTTACAGACAAAAATAGCTCTTGTCGGTAAATGCTATGACTTAGATTTACACGAATAGTTCAATTAATATTAACCCAAACATTCACCACTTAACCAAGCCAAAACCATAGTGTTGTAATTTGTAACGCAAATAAAAATGCTGAAATACCCTGCCAAAATACTAATGGGTTTCTTTGTGAGATAGGTATGTGTGATTTATCTCGAAATTCAGCATTTGGATGTTCAATATCATACACAAATTCTGATAAGGCATCATATCGAAGGTCGGGGGATATTTGCAGTGCTTTTTGTAAAGAGCCGTCCATCCATTTAGGCACCATTGGGTTAATATCACGAGCAGGCTGATAATTAAGTCGATAAAAGTCATTTGTCGACTGACAGCTTTCAAACTTTTTACCATAGGGAAACTGCCCTGTTAACATTTCATACATTACAAAGGCGATTGAAAACATATCAGATTTTAAAGAACTTCGTCGGCGTAGTTTATATTCAGGAGCGCTGTAGGTTTCTGTGCCTAATGCAATTTCACGTTCAAAAGCGGTTTCGATTTCAGCGACACCGGAAATAAAACAGGAGCCAAAATCAATCAGCGTAACATGATCATCTTCCCCGATAATAATATTATCCGGCTTGATATCTTGGTGTAGAGTTTCTTTTCTGTGAAACGCTCTCGTTCCCTTTATCACTTGATTAATTATTTTCACCACTCGATCAACGCTGGGCTTTGGGTTTTTTTTCATCCATTCACTTAACACGACCCCCTCAACATACTCACACACGTAATATAAAAACTTTTGCGGTCTTTCATCATCATGGATTTTTACCACATGTTTACTTGTAATGCGTCCTGCAATCCAAGGCTCCATAACGAAACGTTCTTTATAAGCAATATCTTCATCATAGTTAATAGAAGGTGTTTTCATGACGTATTTTTTAAGTGTTTTTGCGTCTTGAACTAAATATACCTGAGAACGATTACTTGCGTGAAGTTCTGAAATTATTTTATATCCATCAATCACCATCGATGGCGATAAAAATGGCGGAAAAGGAAGGTCCGAAAGTTTGACGTATGTATCATCAGCATTCGCATCAGGAAGTTCATCAATATGAATAAGCTGGCAACTTAAATTATCGTCACTTTCATTCGATAACGCTAACGATAAAATTGACTCACAGCATGCTTGAAAATCCGGTTCATTTTGTTGCATCAATTCAATTAATGTATTTTTCAAATGACTTTGTTTAATAAAGTCATGAATACCATCGGTACTTAAAAAGTATAAGTCACCCACGCGAACTTCTTCAGTATAGTAATCAACATCCAGCATCAGATCCATTCCCATAGCTCGAGTCAAATAGGTTGATTCTTTACTAACTCTGGCGGCATGATCATGCGTTATCTGTTCAAAGTCTGCTCCAATATTTGTAGGCCTAAACCGATAGACACGACTATCGCCAATATGAAAAATATGAGCAGTACGCGATTTAATCACCATTGCTGAAAGCGTACTAATATAGCCATGCTCAGCAGAGTGAAACCCCATGCCTTGACCATACAGCCATCGATTTAGTGCGGTTAAGATTCTTTGGCCAGATGTTTTTACTGACCAGGAATCGGGTGTACTAAAGTAATCGCTCAAAAAATTCTTTACGCAGGTTTCGCTCGCTTCTTTTCCAGCCTCGGCACTACTAACACCATCAGCAATTATAGCGACCATCCCCTTCACAGTTAAAGCGGGCTCGTCTGGTACATAAAAACCAATAGAGTCTTCATTTTGAGACTTTAGACCTTTGTTTGAAATTTGCCCGATACTAACGCGTAAACCACTCGATAAATGCATGTACCTTTCACCCGAAGATAGTTAATAACTATTATTAATGCTGCCCATCACTGAACGTTATTTATTATGAGTCAGCAAAAAGCTCTCCACCTTTTCGTAATTGTGTACAAATGTCAATAATTTGAACTAAGGTAATCCCAATTGCCTTTACTAACAGACTACTTACTTAAAAACACCCGTTTATTAAGTCAGCTCACTATAACAGTGCAAGCTCGAGAAACTATAGTACTACGCACCATCGTCGAGCACTGATTTTGAGCACAGCAATTTAATTGCACCAGATTAATTCACCGTATATTTGAAAACACGCCTGCAACGACTAATCCAGCATACAAATAAAATCAATTTAATCCTTATAATACAGTAGGTTATACATATAAAGTCATTATTGGCACAACAAATGCTTTAAACAAACCAACAGCTTCTCATTGCTTCCATTATATAGGCAGCATAATGCCAAAATTTCTAACAAAAGAAATACCGCACGAGAACAACGTAAGTCAGACATACGAGGCGAATATGAATAAACTTAAAGTAGTTGTAGTCGGAAACGGCATGGTAGGTCACCACTTTGTTGATCAAATGCTTGCATCAGAAGTTGGTGCTGAGATCACAGTAATTGGATCAGAAACCCGTCCAGCATACGACCGGGTTCATTTGTCTGAAGTGTTTAGCGGTAAAGAACCAAAAGACCTTGCGCTAACAAGCCGAGAATTCTATAAAGATAATAATGTAGCTGCTCATTTCGGTGATGCTGTCACTGACATTCAGCGTGATAAAAAACAGGTCATAACAGAAAGTGGCCGAGTATTCGCTTACGACAAACTTGTACTTGCGACGGGTTCATATCCTTTCGTACCACCGATAAAAGGTTCTGAGAAAAAAGAGTGCCTCACCTATCGTACAATTGATGACTTAGGTGAAATAAAATCTAACTCTCAAACTTCTAAAATTGGTGTGGTAGTTGGTGGCGGGTTACTAGGCCTTGAAGCTGCTAATGCCTTACTTAATTTAGGCTTAGAGACACATGTAGTTGAGTTTGCACCGGGATTAATGGGCGTTCAACTTGATGAAGGCGGCAGTAAAATGCTTCGCCGTAAAATTGAAGGTCTAGGCGTAAAGGTACACACTTCTAAAGCAACATCATTAATCAACGACAAAAGCGACACTACAAAATTACGAATGAATTTTGCTGACGAGTCGCACCTAGATACTGACATGATTGTATTTTCTGCCGGCATTCGTCCTTACGACCAGCTAGCTAAAAAAGCTGATTTAGAAGTCGGTGAACGTGGCGGGATCGTAATAGATTACAACTGTCGTACTAGCGATTCTGACATTTACGCTATTGGTGAGTGCGCACTTTTCGGCAACATGATCTACGGCTTAGTCGCACCAGGCTACCGAATGGCAGAAGTAGCGGTTCAACAATTTAGCGATAGTGAAGAAAAAACTTCATTCACTGGTGCCGATATGAGCACCAAACTAAAGCTACTGGGCGTTGATGTAGGCTCTATTGGCGACGCTCACGGTCGCACCGAAGGCTCGATCACTTATATATTTAGTGATGAAAAAGAGGAAGTTTATAAGCGCATCATTGTTAGTGGAGATGGTAAGTTACTATTAGGCGCTGTATTAATCGGTGACTGCTCAGATTATGACACGCTTCTACAATATTTCTTGAATGAGATTGAGTTACCCGAAAACCCGGAAAACATGATCTTACCAGCGACTGATGGTGCAGGCGCGCCATCTTTAGGTGCTTCTGCACTACCAATGACAGCGACTATTTGTTCATGCCATAACGTGAGTAAAGGTGATATTTTTAACGCTATTGATGCTGGCTGCTGTAGTGTCGGTGATGTAAAAGGCGAAACTAAAGCTGCCACAGGTTGTGGCGGTTGCGCGGCATTAGTCAAAAATGTTGTAGACAGCGAAATGGAAGCACGCGGCCTTACCGTTGACAAAAGCATCTGTGAACACTTCCCTCACACACGCGAAGAATTGAATCATTTAATCAAAGTTGGCGAAATTAAGTCATTTGATAACTTAATTGAAAAGCACGGGCAAGGTTTTGGATGTGAAATTTGTAAACCTGCTGTTGCAAACATGCTTGCTTCAACTTGGAATGATTATATTCTTGAAGAAAAGCATACAGGCCTTCAAGACACCAATGATACCTTCCTTGCTAATATGCAAAAAGATGGTACTTATTCTGTTGTTCCTCGAGTTCCTGGTGGAGAAATAACGCCAGAACAGCTAATTGCTATCGGACAAGTTGGTCAAAAGTACAAGTTATATACCAAAATAACCGGCGGCCAACGTATTGATTTGTTTGGCGCTAAATTAAATGACTTACCCATCATTTGGAAAGAGTTAATTGACGCGGGTCTAGAAACGGGACACGCATACGGCAAGTCATTGCGTACGGTTAAATCATGTGTTGGCTCTACTTGGTGTCGTTATGGCGTTAAAGATAGCGTCGGCACAGCGATTGATATCGAAAATCGCTATAAAGGACTACGCTCACCGCACAAGTTAAAAATGGCGGTATCAGGCTGTACCCGTGAATGTGCTGAAGCACAAAGTAAAGATGTAGGTATCATCGCAACTGAAAATGGTTGGAATCTTTACCTTTGTGGTAACGGCGGAATGAAACCTCGTCATGCAGATTTATTTGCAACAGATCTATCAACAGAAACTTTAATAAAGTATATCGATCGCTTCTTGATGTTTTATGTTAAAACTGCAGACCGGCTACAACGAACGTCTGTTTGGATGGACAATCTTGAAGGCGGGTTAGATTATTTGAAAGAAGTCATTATTGAAGATAGCTTAGGCATTGCTGAAGAGCTTGAAACGCAAATGTCATTGGTAGTTGATACTTATCAGTGTGAGTGGAAAACAACGATCGAAGACGAAGATAAACTCAAGCGCTTTAGACAGTTTGTAAACTCAAATGAAGAAGATAGCAATGTTGTATTCGTTCAAGAGCGTGGCCAAATACGCCCTGCGAACGAAGATGAAAAGACTAAGCTAATTGCTAAATCAGCTTAAGCCTATTTTAAATAACAAATGCTAGAAGGATAACCCAATGTCAGTCAATCAAGTTGTATGCAGTAAAAATGATTTAGTAGAAAACTCAGGTGTTTGCGCTTTAGTAAACGGCGAACAAATAGCTATTTTTTATCTTCCCAAGAGCGAGCAACAAGTTTTTGCTATCTCGAACTGGGACCCGATAGGTAAAGCAAATGTTTTGTCACGCGGTATTGTTGGCGACATAGAAGGCAAATTTGTCGTCGCTTCCCCGCTTTATAAGCAACACTTTGATCTTATATCTGGTGAATGCTTAGAAGATGAAACAGCATCTGTAAAAACATTTACAATTAGCTTAGAAGACAACAAAATCATCTTAGTCTAATTAACTAGCTTTCCCTTGTATGTCGCAAGGTTGACCTGCCTCTTAAACGGGGCGGGTTTTTTTATGTCTATGATATTCATTAAACTTCCTCCTAGCCTGCTCATAAATTAATTTTTCTCAGGCCCCAACTAAACAATATACTTACTTTATATGTGCACAGCATAAATTTAAACACTGACATATTAATTGATATGAAACTTCTACAAACTACTGATAAACGATATAAACCCCATTAGAGATAGTTATTTTAAGTGTGTTGGGGTTCGTATAACTCAGCCTATCCCGCCTTGTTAACACTGTTATAAAACGTAAATAGCATTTCTTTAGGTGAGTTATTTCAAGCTTAGTTAGGATTTGTATTACTCAGCCTAAATCGTTTAGCTTGTACTGGCATAAAGCATAATTAGAATTTTTGTATGTAGGCGAGTTACTTTTAGCATAGTTGGGCTTCGTATTACGAAGCCCAACTATGCGACTAAGGTCACAACAGCGACATAACGCCCCCTCTTGTTTCTGTAGATGGCGGATGATGAGTAAATCGCAGACATAAAAAAACCCCAGTAGGAAGACCTACTGGGGTTTTTAATAGAAGCCTGACAATGACCTACTCTCACATGGGAACTCCC